>Ga0180433_10010571_pt1 | contig 11079 bp, 8 predicted proteins | sample SS_ome_8_FD_132980 | JGI IMG/M metagenome (GOLD analysis project Ga0180433, IMG submission 132980) | Hypersaline lake sediment archaeal communities from the Salton Sea, California, USA - SS_1_D_1 metaG | ecosystem: Environmental > Aquatic > Non-marine Saline and Alkaline > Hypersaline > Sediment...
TACGGCTTTCTGGCCAGGGTAGCCAGACAGGTAGGAGCTACTCGAATAGCCACAGGTCATACCAGAGATGACCAGGTGGAAACGGTTTTGATGCACATATTGCGGGGAACAGGAACCAGCGGATTGCGCGGTCTGGTACCCTGTTCGTCAGCGCCGTACGATGGCGAAACAATGCCATCGCGGGCCGGGCGAAGCAATCTCCTCATAGTAAGACCGCTTCTCCATACTAGCAGAGAGGATACAACCAGCTACTGTCAGGAACACCAGCTTGAGCCGCGTATTGATTCCTCCAACCTTTCGCTCTCCTTCTTCAGAAACCGGCTCCGACTTCACCTTTTGCCCCTGCTCAGACAGTACAATCCAAACGTTGATCAGGCCCTACTGCGCTTGGCTGACATCGCCAGAGAGGATAGCGCCTTCATCGAACAGCAAGCTTCCGGATTGTGGCATGAAGTAGCCAGCCAACAAAACAACGCCATTCATCTCGACAAGAAGCAGGTTATTGAGTTGCCGATAGCCCTGCAGAGGCAGCTACTGCGGGCGGCCATAACCAAGCTGGCGGGGGATACCAGAGATATTGAAGTCAGCCATATTGAGTCTGCAAGAGGCCTGCTGAGCAAACCGGTGGGGAAAAGGCTATCTCTGCCCCACGGACTGGTCTGCTACACAGGATACGACGAATTGGTCGTTACGAGATTCGATCCCGTGAGTGCAGGCCCCGATGTCGTGGGCACGGAACATCATCACCTTCCATTACAGTGCCCTCTACCTTCGCTTTCCGGCGAACTGCCTCTTCAAGTACCCGGTGAGACGGTTCTACCCGGATGGAAGGTGATAGCCACGATAGTCCGGCAACCAGCCGGGGAAACTCATTACGAGTCCCACTTGTATGGTGATTCACAAAACCCAAAGCCACCGACGAAACTCACAAAGGAGCCGCTGCACGGAATAGCCTCAGCCGACTTCGACCTGCACAGAACGGGAACCGACCTCTTTGTCCGCCATCGCCGTCCGGGAGACAGGTTTCAGCCCCTGGGCATGAGCGCGCCTAAGAGACTCCAGGACTTCATGGTGGATGCCAAAATACCCCGTTCCTGGCGAGGCCGCATCCCGATTGTCTGTTCCCCCAAACAAATTGTCTGGGTAGCAGGATGGCGCATCGATGACCGGGTCAAAACCACACAAGCCAGCCGAGACATTCTGCATCTTGAGATTATCAGGTCACAATGAAAAGGCCTTCCGATACGAGACCCAGAGCGATAGTTATGGATCCCGATACTTAGACCTCAGACCATAACGAATGCAGAAAATGCACAGGAGTCGACAGCTCGTAGCCTGGAATCTAAACTTGTTCCTATTCTTTCTGAGCAAAGCCCAAGAGGGTTAGTCTCCGGAATTTGGAGCCAAAGCGGAACGCCTTCGGGACTTGGAGCGGAGGTGTTGTGAAACTCAGCGCTTGTTCCGTACATCGAAGGGGGCAGCTTCACGCTGCCCCCTTCTTGTGGTCTTTATTCTCTCTTCTTGCTGCCGGCTACGCTAATCTCTTCACTGCCGGCCCCGGGAAATCGACCCGACAATCTCTTTGAGATTGCTCTCTTCTCTCATCCGCCGACAATTCAGCAAGAATGTTATTGTTAAGGTAGCTAAGCTGTAATTACGGGCAGGGATCCAGTGGCGGTGCAACGACGTCAGTCCACGGAGTGAACAGGCCACAGGCTATCGTGTCAAATATGGTCGCTACGTCGCCTAGATCGATCGGCAATGCCACCCCCAACCCCTCTATAAGGGTTTGGGATGCTGCCAGCACATCGCCTGCCAGGCTTATGCCCCACGCAACCATATCAACTGACCAGGCCAGGGGCTCACCCGCAAACGCGCCAACGTCGCCCACTATTGGCGCTATCCAGTCCGGTAGGCCCAACACAGCTCCTGCCTCTACCAGAATGCTTTCTATGAGCTCCATGCCAGCCTGGATTATTGAGAACGGCGTCTTCGCATATGTGGGCGGTTCTGTGTACGCTGCTGCGGCAACAGGCATAACCGCCATGGTGAGCAGAGCCAGCGCAACACCTATACTGATTAGCTTTTTCACCTAAACCTCCTTACGTATTTCTATTTTGAGACTCTTCTTAACTGCCCCGAGTTCCCGGTCTCGGGACCACACGAATTTCTTGAACTAATCTGACTTCCCCTGTAGACTCCTCCTTTCCGGGCTCCAGGCCCACCAACTCGATTGCCTGCAGTAAGGCGAACTTGAAATGTTAAGATCTTGTTAATTAGTATATTAGACGAGGCTTGGCTTGTCAAGCCCTATTCCGCAAAAAAATCTTTAGGGATTCTTCAAAAATGCCATAATCCGCTATGCGTATCCCCGGGTGTCTTGACAAACTTATTGAGGTAAAGATACTATGTTATACACAGTTATGATAGACGAGGCTTTTTCACAATGTTATTGCGCAATTCTTATTGGCCTGGATGGAAGAGGTTTGGTGAGTTGACCACGCAGGCAACCGCAGAAGTGCGCAGAACTGAACCCAAAACCAGATAGCCTCTCTTAGTATGGAAGAAAGGTGGTAACAGTCTAGTATTCCTGAGACGGCGTCTAGTTGGCTAGATGCTGTAGCTTCAACGGAAGACACTTGTTCAGGAAGACTTGCCTGCTGCGAGAGTTGAGGGTGCGCAGAAAGCGGATACAGGTTCCCGTTATGGCGGGGCTTCTGCTATTGGTGCTGATAACGCCCCAACTGGCTCTGGCCGCCGGGCCAGAGATATCATATGTTTCTGTACCCAATATTACGTCCAACAGCGCTACCATCACCTGGACCACCAATACCACCAGCGACAGTCGGGTCAACTACGGTACCACGACTGCGCTGGGTGATACTGTGTACAACAGCGGCACGGAGACCACCCATTTGATAATCCTCTCAGGCTTGGATCCGGGCACAAAATACTACTTTGAGGTTAAATCTACGGATGGCTCTGGAACATCCACTGATAATAATGGTGGCGCATACTATAGTTTCACAACGCTCACGGCAACGGAGTACTCTATCACTCTTGACCATGCCTGTGGGGTCTGTGGCGAACTGATCGACGTAGGCCTCTGTGGGGAGGTCATCGGCGTAACCGCCACTGTTGCAGCGGGCGGCACCTTTCATATTTGCTGGGATTCTCGCACCGCGGAAGGCATCGTAGGGACATTCACAACGAGTGGGGCGGCAACCCGCACGTTGACCTTCTATATGCCCGAGGCCAAAAAGGGAATTCACAACGTTTACCTGGTCGATAACAGTTATGCCGAGAAGGCAAGCGCTGAGTTTGAAGTCAATCCTTCGGTCAAGATTGACACCGACGAAGGGCCCGTGGGCACAGAGGTAACTCTCAACGGCTACGGTTTCGGTGCTTCTCAGGACATCCGTGTCAGCTTCCTGGCCGAAGAGGAAACGGACGACGCCGATGCCAACGGTAGCTGGGAGCTGTCTCTCACCATCCCAGCAACCCCCGCAGGTGGATACAACTTCAATGTCGAGGCTAAGGAGGGTACGGTATGGGTAGGTTGGGTCAGCAAGTATTTCAGGGTGACCCCTGCAATCACAGCGCCAAGTTCCGGAAAGGTGGGGCAGACTATTGAGATAGAAGGTACGGGCTTTGCCAGTGAAGAAGAGGACGTCGAGGTTACCTTTGATGGGGAGGCTGTGAAGCCAAGCACCTATCCCAACGTCGATGAGAATGGCTCCTGGAGTGCCGTCATTCGAGTTCCTGCCCTGCAGGCCGGCACCTATATCATTGACGCATCAGGAAGAACCACGAGGGCTCGCGATGTACCTGACGTTGAATTCACGGTGAGCCCCGGAATATCGGTTGAGCCAGGCTCAGCGTACGTAGGCGATACGATCACCGTTAGCGGGGGTGGTTTTGAACCCAACGAAACGGGTATCAAGGTTAGCTTTGGGGGCGGAACCGTTGCTACAGGTATCACTGCAAAGGGAGATGGTACGTGGGTATCTTCCTTCGACCTGCCCGCCAGTACCTACGGCAGCCATACGGTCTCAGCCTCCGGCGACATAACACCCACCGTGGAGACCACTCTGAACACTGAAGCCAGAATAGAGGACGTCAGCCCGTCCGAAGGAGCTCCCGGCGATTCCGTTAGCCTCACCGGCAGTGGTTTCGGCGGCAGTGAAGATTTGAGCGTCACTATTGGCGGCGTCGCCGCGTCTGGCGATATGACCACGCAGTCCAACGGCAATGTTGCCATTAGCTTCCGAGTGCCAAAAGGAAGCGTAGCGGGGGAACGAACTCTGGTGGTGACTGACCAAGGAGGAGGTACCGGCTCGGTTGAGTTCACGGTAACGGAGAAGACCCTATCTACAACCCCCCTGCTTGTCTCGCCCGAGGGCAGCACCTTGCGCTCAGGGGAGGTTACTTTCCGGTGGCAAGGCGTAACGGGTAGCACCGACCATACCTACAGCCTAGAGATAAGTACAGCTCCCGATTCTGGAAGCATCTGGTCCAAGTCAGGTATTGAGGAAAGCAGCTATACTCTGACTGAGGAAGAGGCTTTGCCCAGGGGGACCTACTACTGGCAGGTCAAAATAGTGGATGACTACGGTAACGAAGGGCCCTGGTCGGATCCTGCCGAATTCAGGGTGTCTCCGATAGCAACTTGGGTATGGGTAGTGGTGGGACTGGTAGTGCTGGTTGCACTAATGGTCGTGGCCTACCGAGGAACGAAGTTCAAGGTAACAGAATAGGCACAAGACGTTAAGATTTTCTCCCGGTTCTGCAACGGCGCTTGCAGCCAGGAAGGATTCAAAGTTGGGGGAAAACTAATCGTAAGCGGCCGCATGACCTCGTGTGAGACCGTCCAGGAAAGGCAAGGCGTTTTTCCCCAGCACCCTAAGGAGAAGGGGGCGATATGATAAGTCTCTTGATGGTCCTACCACTGGCATTCTTTTCCATGGCCATGACCGTACTTGTGGGTATGTTCTCCGCAGGCGTGACCTTGGCGATGGGTGCGTTCATGGGTACTTTGATGATCGTTTCCACAAGTTTCTTGACTTTCATGATACTGATATTCTCGTGAGGCTGCACTGAGCCGCGTCTGCAACGCAATGAAAACGAGCAAGGTACATTCTTATCGATGCACTAAGGAGAGCAGGACAGTATGAGTTGCTTGATGCTCTTTTTGCTGGTCATGGTTATCATGTACTTCGGTGCACTGATATCCTTCTTCCTGGCCGTCGGGATGGTCCCCCTAGCTCTCGCCTCTCTGGCGGCGATACCGTTGATCCTTCTTCTGGTATGGCGCATCATCTATCCCTGGCTGGTAAGGATGGGGAGGTGGTCAGCTCAGGTCGCAAACATCATCTTTCTTGCGCTTGTGCTGACTGCGGCAGGTATCGGCCTGGGTTATCTTCTAGGTGCTCCAACTGTCACACTGTTGGGAATAGAACTACCTGCTACGGTCCTAATCTTCGGACTGCTGTTCCTTTTCCTCCTCTTGCTGGGCCTGGTCGTATGGCTGGTGAGAATATGGCGATACACCTGGCCTATATCAAGAAACCTATTCTGGGACCTTCTGTTCCGTATTGTCGCCTTGTTCTGGAGGATACTGGTAGGGATTCCTCTGGGTGTAGTCTGGTTCCTCTACCATCCTCCTCTCCGCTGGCTGGTAGCGACCCTCCTGTTCTATGTGAGGGGCATCTCTGCAGGGGTAGCCAAGGCTCTGTACAACCCGCCCTTGAGAAGCATAGCAATTGCCGTGCTTCTGGTTAGTCGTTTGGTCGGTCGGATCGTAAGCTGGATCATATACAATCCACCAATATCGTGGGTCATAGAGTTTGGTCTCTTCATTCTGAGGCTGATGGCCCGCTTCGTCAGCGCCGTAATCTACGCTATTTGGTCGTGGTGGCCCACCAGGGGCGTCAGACGCACCCTAGGCAAAGGGCTGAACATCGAGAAGAAGTCCTACCAACAGTACGGGTATGCACAGAACGACGGTAGCGGGGTGGCTTAGTAAGCGAGGGCACCTGTAGGAATAGAGTTCCGGCTAAGTAGCTCCTGATCAAATGCCCACGGTCAAGTGCGTTGAGCTAGGGACTTCCAATAGTAAGCCCTATCAGGAGTACGAGTAAACCAAGGACCACCACAGCGGCTCCGCCCAGCAACCCGGCGACGTCCATATGAGTGAAGACCCGGCCAAATATTTCCTTGCCAAAGGCCGACATTCGCGGCGTCAATCCACCCTGCTCTCCGGCCGAGCCCGGCATCGTCTCAGCAGGGTCCCTGTCGAACATGGGTATTATCAGTTTCTTCCACTCACGCGACTCTCTATAGACTACGCCCGCTATTATTATGCCCACGATGATGAAGAACACACCCAGGATCAACACCATCGTAGCCAGATTAATGTCAACTATCGTAACTGGTAAGGGCTCGGTTGTGCCCATTTCTTACCTCCTTCTACCGTCAAGTCTGCCTAGCAGTACACTCTTTATGTTGTTAAGATTGTCTTGGGCAAGACGAGCACCTGCACAGTCTTTGCTGTCATTCCGGGTGGCAATCGCACGATGCCTCATCGAGCCAGTCTTTGTTTATTTTAGCGTAGCATGGCACCTGACTAATGTCAATATGTATTCTTCCGTGCCTCCTCTGCCTGTGCTAAAATCCGGAGAGGTTCAATATGGTGAGCGCCGACGAACTCAAGTACTGGGTGGCTTTTTCCGGCATAGCCGGCGTTGGTCGCGTACGCATCTCCCGGTTAAAGGACTTCTTTGGCAGTTTGCAGGATGCCTGGAAAGCTCCCGAGGGCAAGCTAAAGCAGGCGGGATTGGACTCACGAAGCATAGATGCCCTGCTGACGGTACGACCAAGGATGTCGCTGGATGACGAGATGCAGAAACTGGAGCGCCAAGGAGTACAGGTCCTTGTCTGTGAGGATCGTGTTTATCCTTCCAGACTCAGAGAGATCTACGATTATCCGCCAGTACTTTATGTAAAGGGCAATCTCCCAAACCAGGACGAGCCTTGCCTGGCCGTGGTCGGTACCCGTCGTCCCACCATCTACGGAAGACAGGTGACCGAGGAGATCGTGACCGATCTGGTCCACAGCAAAATCACTATTGTCAGCGGACTCGCCCGGGGGATTGACTCTGTGGCTCATCGGGCTGCTCTGGATGCCGGAGGGAAAACCATAGCTGTGTTTGCCTCCGGTCTGGATATCATCTATCCGAGGGAAAATGCCAGACTCGCTCAAGCCATCATGGAGCACGGTGCGTTACTGAGTGAGCATCCTCTCGGGGTGAAGCCTAAGCCCGAGAGTTTTCCACTTCGCAATCGCATTATGAGTGGCTTGAGCTTGGGAGTACTCGTGGTGGAAGCAGGAGAGAGGAGTGGTGCCTTGATCACGGCCCATCAGGCTATAGAACAGAATCGGGAGGTCTTCGCTATCCCGGGGAGCATTCTCTCGCCCGCCAGCCAGGGAACTAACCGCCTTATTCAAGAAGGAGCCAAGTTGGTCCGCAACTACACCGATATTCTTCAGGAACTAAATCTGACCATCATAGTCCAGCAGGCAGAGATTCAGGAATTTTCGCCGTCCAACGACATTGAAGCTGCGATACTGGGACAATTAGGACCGGAACCCAACCATATAGATGAGATTTGCCGCCGCAGTGGTTTGACCATGCCGGAAGTGAGTAGCACTCTGGCCATGCTGGAGCTAAGGGGTATGGCCAGGCAAGTTGGGAATATGAACTACGTGCTTGCTCGAAGAAACTGAAGCAGGATAAGTAATGGCAGGTAAACTGGTTATCGTCGAATCTCCGGCCAAAGCAAGGACACTGAACAGGATTCTTGGTCGCGGCTATACCATCAAGGCATCTCTCGGTCATGTACGTGATTTGCCCAGGGCCAGCCTCGGAGTGGACATAGACGATGGCTTCACTCCCCAGTACGTCATTCCAGCCCAGAAGAAGAAGGTGGTCGGGGAAATCAAGAAAGAAGCTAGCAAGGCTGATTCTGTTTATCTGGCCACCGACCCCGACCGAGAGGGAGAGGCCATCTCCTGGCATTTGGTGGAAGCGGTCAAACTGAACAAGGGTAAGACACCGATGCATCGCGTAGTCTTTCACGAAATTAGCAGGGACGCAGTTCAAGCTGCCTTCCAGAGGCCCCGCTCTATCGACATGAACCTGGTGAATGCCCAGCAAGCGCGGCGCGTTCTGGATAGACTTGTGGGCTACAAGTTGAGCCCGCTGTTGTGGAGAAAAGTGCAAAGGGGACTCTCGGCAGGCAGGGTTCAATCGGTGGCTGTAAGGATGATTGTTGACCGGGAGCAAGAGATTCAAGACTTCGTTCCGCAGGAGTACTGGATTGTCGACGTCGAACTAGCTCCAGTCAAGGAAGAAGAGGCGGCTTTCAAAGCCAGATTGTTCGCCCTAGGCGATGGTACCAAGCTGAGTATTGGCAGCAAGGACCAAGCAGACGAGGTCATCGCTGACCTGGAAGGAGCCCAATACGTAGTCAAATCAATAGAGACCAAGCCGGTGACTCGCCAACCAGCGCCGCCTTTCATCACCAGTACCCTGCAGCAAGAGGCCTGGCGAAAGCTGCACTTCCCTGCGGGACGCACCATGGCTATCGCCCAGCAACTCTACGAAGGACTGCCTCTTGGTAGAGAAGGCTCGGTGGGGCTTATCACATACATGCGTACCGATTCTACTCATGTAGCCGACTCCGCTATAGCCGAGGCAAGACAGTTCATCCACGACAAATACGGAGCCAAATTCCTCCCGCCGAAGCCGCGCAGCTTTGCCAGGAAAGCAAAATGGGCCCAAGAGGCTCATGAGGCAATTCGGCCTACCAAGATTCACCGCCAACCCGAACAGCTTGGCCAGTTTCTCAGTTCCGCTCAATTGAAGCTCTACGAGCTGATCTGGAAACGCATGGTCGCCAGCCAGATGTCAGCAGCATCGTACGAGACAACCAGCGTGGAGATAGAAGCCAGCAAAGCCCAGAAACAACCCCGGCGGAAGGCGGGATATCTACTCAAGGCAGCCAGCTCTGTGCTCAAGTTCTCTGGCTTCATGGCTGTATACAGCGAAGGCAGGGATGACGATGAACAAAGAGAAATCTCTGTTTCTCTGCCCAGATTGAAGGTTGGGGACAGATTAATTCACCTCACGACGTTTCCCGAGCAGTGTTTCACCCAGCCACCACCCCGCTACACCGAGGCCACACTGATAAAAGCCCTGGAGCAGCAGGGAATTGGGCGCCCCAGCACCTATGCCCCAATCTTATCCACCATCCAGGAGAGAGAATACGTTAACAAACCCGAGGGCAGGTTTCGCCCTACGGAACTGGGGACGATTGTCAACAGGATTTTGACGCAGCACTTCCCTGGAATCGTCGACGTCGGCTTCACAGCTCAAATGGAAGAGCAACTGGATAGAATAGCCCAGGGAAAACGCGAATGGATAGGCGCATTGCAGAAATTCTACCCTGCCTTTCAGGATATGGTGGACAAAGCTTGGACTAATGTAGAGAAGGTTAGCATGGACCGGGCATCCGAGAAGACTTGCCCCAATTGTGGCCGCCCCATGGTCATAAAGGTTGGCCGTTTCGGCAAGTTCCTCGCCTGTAGCGGCTACCCCGACTGCAAGACAACCATGCCCTACCTGGTCAAAACGGGCGTTCGCTGTCCCGAGTGCGGCGGCGAACTCCTGGAACGAGTCAGCAAGAAGAAAAAGATATTCTATGGCTGTAGCAACTTCCCTCGATGCCAATTCGCCGTAAATCGCAGGCCAATGCCTGAGCCTTGCCCCGGCTGTGGCAATCTTCTGGTACAATACAGAGAGGGGTGGGGCAGATGTGTAGCCTGTAAGCGTAAGGTAAGGCTGCCGGAACCTGAGAAGCAGCAAGAGGGAGCACCAATAGGGAAACCATAGATAGTCCTGAACAGGTTCTCAGGAATGCCGCTTCTTGAAGTCTTCTAGATCGAGGGTATTGATAAAATCCTGGTATGCCGATAACCCTTTCAGCTCTTGTTCGTCGACTCTGTCCTCCGAAATACGTTTGCCAACTTCCTCTTCAAGTACAATACCTGCCTTCTCCAACACCGATTCCTCAGCGTATATCGGTGCCCCCACCCTTACGGCCAGGGCTAAGGCGTCGCTCGGTCGGGAGTCAATGTCCAATTTCATACCATCAATACTGAGGGCCAGATTGGCGTAGAAAGTGTCATCCTTGAGTCCATTCACGACAATATAGTCAACTGAAGCTCCCAGGGTAGTGATGACGGATTGCAGTAGATCATGCGTTAGAGGGCGAGTTAGCTCGACGTTCTGTAGCTTCACAGCGATGGCGTCCGCTTCGGCAGGGCCGATCCAGATAGGCAAGTAACGATTGCTCTCCTTCTCTTTCAGAATCACCACCCTCTGATAGTTCATCAAGCTAACTCGAATGCTGTCAATCGTCATCTCTACCATACTATCCCTCCTTGATGATGTTCATTCTACCCATATAATCCTAATCAATCAATAAGCCCCAGTCAACAATGCCGGCCAGGGAACTTTCAATCTCCTTTGGGTTTCGTCACCAACCATCAATGATTCGATCATCAACACAGAGAAATCAAGACAGAAGCTCTTGTGGGGCACGATCCCAATATGCTCGACAACTGGCACCCTACATTGGAGAACCGGTGCCAATCCTTAGAGTATCACCTAATAGTACGTCCATAATTCAGAAAATCGAACATCCTTCATGAGACTCCCCTGCCGCAGCCACACTACGAAGCACCCACCTTGAACAACTGAATAGTAGAAGGAAGGACAACTCTAGACTTTGAACGATAGACTTTCCAGTCTACCGACCGACCTAGGAACCATCGCGTTCATTGCTTATGACTCCCTAGAAAGGAGGTGATTCAGCCACACGTTCCCGTACGGCTGCCTTGTTACGCCTTCGTCAGAGTTACCAACCCCACCTTAGGCGACTGCTTCCCGACAAGTCGGGTTAGCCCATCGACTTCAGGTGTTACCAGCTCCCATGGCGTGACGGGCGGTGTGTACA
>Ga0180433_10010572_pt1 | contig 11079 bp, 21 predicted proteins | sample SS_ome_8_FD_132980 | JGI IMG/M metagenome (GOLD analysis project Ga0180433, IMG submission 132980) | Hypersaline lake sediment archaeal communities from the Salton Sea, California, USA - SS_1_D_1 metaG | ecosystem: Environmental > Aquatic > Non-marine Saline and Alkaline > Hypersaline >...
CATTGGCAGCGAAGGCTATGAGGCTTTGAAGCTTGGGCGGAAGTTTATCGGCTTTGAGCTGAAGCCTGAGTATTTCAATTGTGCTGCGAGAAACCTATCAAGCGTTGAAACAGAAATGGCAACACCGAGCTTGTTTGACTTGGAGACAGCACAATGAACCGCCACGTAGCATTAGCACAAGAGCTTGCAGACTTTTTGGCAGGCAATCCAGACACGTGCGAAGAGGTTATGGCTTGGCGATTTAATGTCTTAGACGCCAGCGTCGAAGTGCAAGTCACCAGCGAGCATTTCCTGGGAAATCTTATGGTTCGCTGGCCACTTAAATTCACCGAAAAGATTGGCACGCTCGGCAACCGCCATCTGTTCCTGCGGCACGGCAATCTGAATTTTGTGACGGTTATTCAGGCATCAAAAATCGACGCGTCGGCGTAGACGTTTCGGTTCCTCGGTAAACGCGGAAAGGCCGAGGTTTTGGGGGCTTAGGAAATTCGCCGGTTCGATTCCGGCGGCCTCCACTTAGAAGCAAGCAGCTTCATGGTGGGACTGGCGACCGATCGCCACTGCCGCTCCTTTACAAGGCAGATTGTTCGGCAAACGGTGCAAATCCGTGGCAAGCGGTAGCGAGTGCGGTGTTCCCGACAGTCACGTCCGCATGGCAGCAGAACGGGGTTCGAGTCCCTGTCCGCTTATGGTTGGTTTGGTTACATGAAAACGGAGAGGTCAAGTGGATTTCGAGCCAGAGTTTGTCATTGAAAATCAAAGTGGTAGCGGAGGCGGCAGAGCGATCACAACGCCAGACTGTGTGACTATCGTTACTTGCAAAGGAGGCAATGGGAGGACGCAACTTACCGTCAGAATTGGCGAAAACGTAATGAAAAGAATGCGTTGGATTTCAGGTGATAAGATTGCAATCGTTTACGGAAACGTAGGCAGAAACAAGGCGTTGCTTTTGCGTCGAGCCTCTGATGGTTTTACGCTCTCATCTCAGCAAGGAAATAAAAGCAAGGGACAGTGCGTAAGGTCTAGTTTGAAGATCACTCTAAATGGCAAATACGACGAGTTCGTGAAAGATTTCATCGGCAAAAATTTCAAACCGCAATACTCTGGTGATGCGGTGATTATTAGCTCAACCTGATTTGAAAGGAATCAAGATGGAACGCTTACAAGAGCAAGTTAAAAATCTGGTGCTATCTCGCAAGCAAGGAGAGTCGATTGATGTCGGCGGCATTATGCGAATCACGGTCATCTGGATCAAAGGCAAGCAATGCAAATTGCTCATACAGGCACCAGATGACATTCCCGTCATGCGTACCGAGCTGGCTGATCGTGACCGATCCAAATCCGTTGCGTAAACCAGGCGAGTTAATCCGCTGGTACTTTGCTTTGCACCAGCACAAGCGACCGAGGCCGACTGATGCGTTGCCTGGGAGCCAAGAAAAGATACGTGTGTTATGTGGCCGCGTGGAACGTGGCGAGCGTCTGTTTGTCGACGGAGATTGCACGGATTTGGAAGATCACCGTTTCTCTGGGAGGCTGTTTGAGTAATGAAACTTAGTGCAAGAACTCGCGAGCAATGGATGGAGGTAGAAGCAGCGTTGAACGCTTGCCACCATTGCGTGCGAGTGATGGAAAGCAAGCAAGATAATTTGCGGCGACTACTGCCAGAAGTGCCAGACGACGTTGTTGCCGATCTGGCTAATGATTTGATTAGTTTTAACAGTTTGATTGAGGTATCAGATGGGTCAGTTTCTCAGCAAAGTACAGAAGGGCAAACAACAGCGTGCCAGGAGGACGGTGCTGTACGGGACGCACGGAATTGGGAAATCAACGTGGGCCTCGGAGTGGCCGAATGCAGTAATTGTGCAGACGGAGGACGGATGTGCTGACTTGGACGTTGCCAAGTTTCCGTTATGTGAGACGCTCACAGATTGCTGGGGCGCGATCATGGAACTTGGCGGAGAAGAAGATCACGGATTCCAAACTGTTGTTGTTGATTCGGCAGACTGGCTGGAACAGTTGATATGGAAAACCGTTTGCGAAAAGCACAACAAGAAGGCAATTACAGACTTCGATTTCGGAAAAGGCTATGGCGAGGCAGCATCTATCTTTTCAAAGATTTTGCAAGCTTTGGATGTCTGCCGCAGCAAAGGCATCCACGTTGTTGTTTTGGCTCACTGTGAGGTTGTGCGGTTCACCGATCCGCAAAGCGAGAGCTACGACCGTTACATGCCAAAGTTGCACAAGTCCGTTAGCTCGCTCATGCAAGAGTGGGCGGACGAGGTCTTGTTCGCGGCGTACAAACGATACGTGCGGAAAGAAGACCTTGGATTTAAGAAGACCCGCGGCATAGCCAGTGGTGATGAACGTGTCCTTTATACACAAGAATCAGCAGGATTCTTGGCAAAAAATCGTCTTGGATTGCCGCAAGAATTGCCACTTGATTTTGCGGCTTATGAACCCTTTTTAAATGTAGGAGAAAAGTAGTGGCGAGTTTATCAGGTTTTGATGCGACACAAGTTCCACCAGAAGAATCACGCGAAGCACTTCCAGCAGGCAAATATAAATGCGTTGCCATCGAGTCGGATTTCAAGCCGACCAAAAACGGCGAAGGCAAATACCTGCAATTTTGCTTCGAGGTTATTGATGGCGAACACAAAGGCCGAAGAGTTTGGGACAGGCTTAATCTAGTCAACGCAAATAATCAGGCGGTTGAGATTGCAAGGAGAACGCTGTCTGCAATTTGCCATGCGGTTAATGTGCTGCAACCGAAGGATTCCAGCCAACTCCACGGCATACCGTTAGTCGTCAAAGTTGCTTGCCGTGAATACAACGGCAATATCGGCAACGAAGTGAAAGGCTACGAAAAGCTTTCCGCCGCGGCTCCGGTGCAACAGCAACCAGCAACATCTAACTCAACTGTAGACACTCCTCCTTGGTAGGTTCGATGGAACTGCGTTGGTATCAAGCCGAAGCAATTGACGCCGCTTATCGCTTTTTGCGTGAGCGGCCTGGTCAGAATCCTTGCATCGTGTTGCCGACTGGGGCAGGCAAGACGCCTGTGCTGGCCAACATTTGCAAGGATGCGGTTGAACGCTGGGGCGGGCGCGTTTTGGTCTTGGCTCATGTCAAGGAGCTGGTTGAACAGTCGGCAAGCACGATGCAGCGATGGTTTCCGCAGCTCGACGTTGGTGTGTATTCGGCGGGAGTTGGGAAACGCGAAAAACATAATGACGTCGTGGTTGCTGGAATCCAGAGCGTTTGGGGCAAGGCGTTAGATTTGTGCGGTGATCGTCCATTTAACCTAGTCATTGTTGATGAAGCACACCGCATACCGCTGACAGATAATGGCATGTATCGCTCGCTGTTTTCGGATATTGCGGTTGCAAATCCGCGGCATCGGGTTATTGGATTGACGGCGACCAATTACAGGACCGATGGCGGCTACGTTACTGGACCTGATTACATCCTGAATGATGTGTGTTATGAGGCGTCTGTCAGGCAGTTAATCGCACAAGGTTATTTGTCGAAGCTAACCAGCAAACGTGGTGAGCATGTTGCTGATTTGAGCAAAGCCAGGGTGGTTCGAGGCGATTACTTAGAAAAAGACGTCGAGCGTGCGTTTGAAGACATAGTTGATTCAGCAATTGACGAGGTGATCGCACAGTCACAGGACAGAAAAAGCGTGTTGTTGTTTTGTGCGTCAATGATTCACATGGAATCGGTAATTGAAAAGATTCGAGAGCGAGGGCATGAGTGTTACGGAGTTAGCGGCCACACGTCAGCAAGCGATAGGGACGAACTGGTCCAGTATTTCAAGTCTGGCAGACTTAAATTCCTGGCGAACATTAACGTGTTCTGCGAGGGATTCGACGCACCAAACGTTGATATGGTTGCGCTGCTGCGGGCGACTGTTTCACCTGGATTGTATTACCAGATGGTTGGCAGAGGCTTGCGGATTTGCGAGGGCAAGCAGGATTGTCGGATTCTCGATTTTGGCAGCAACATCGAGCGTCATGGACCGATTGACGCGATGGTTGTTAAAGACAAAAAGCCGGGCGAAAAGGGCGACCCAATAACAAAGACGTGTCCAAAATGCAGCGAGGTCGTGCCGATTGCTGCATCGGTCTGCTTTGATTGCGGTTATGAGTTCCCGGAACCAGAGCCACAGGAGAGGCATCAAGGACAGGCTAGCGAGGCGGCGATCATTTCGACCGACGAGCCAGCCGTGGCGTTCGATGTGGAGGGCACGACGTATCAGGTCCATCGTAAGCGGAAGGAACCGGACGCGACACCGACGATGCGTGTGACGTATTGGTGTGGTGATGTGCCGGTAGCAGACGAATGGATTTGCATTGAGCATACAGGCTGGGCATTTCAGAAAGCTCAGTTGTGGTGGCAGAAGCGTAGCAACCACCCGATACCGCAGACGATTGAAGAAGCTGTCGAGATCGGTCGCCGCGGCGGCATAGCTGAGACGTACAGCGTTACGGCTATGCCAGAGCCAGGAACGCGATTCAAAAAGATAGTCGGTTATGAAATTGGCGAGATTCCCGAGCCGGTCGATTTGGAGTCTGAATTTTGGGAGGAGGAACCGTTTTGATAGAGCAATACAGGCGAGAAAAGTGTGATTCATGTGGATATTTAAATGGCCTGGCTGAATTTATTTTGACGCCAGAACAAAAACATTACGGTAAATATGTTTGCCCAAATTGCGGCTGCTACTGGAAGTTTGCAAAAAAACCAGACAACGACAGCAGTAAATATCGACGCCCGCAAAAGCATCGTGATCTAGTCAGGCGTTTTGGCAATGGATATTGCGAACTCTGCCTGACATCAGAAGACAACCTGCCAGACAACCAGACGCTTGAAGGTCATCACGTCATCCCATTTAAGGTTGAGCAGGTTAGCGAACGTGAAAACGTCTGGATCGTTTGCACTCGGTGCCATCGACAGATTGAACTGATAAGAACTTACAACGACAAAAAGTGTGTGACAACGGATGGACCCATACAAGCACGTACCGAACGAACTCAAACAGCTTAGGCAGTGGGTATGCTGGCGGTACGATAGCCGCGGCGGCGATAAGCCTACCAAAGTGCCAACGACCATCGGAGGCTACGACGCCAGCTCCACGAATCCGCGGGACTGGTATTCGTTTGAGGAAGTCGTTGTACATGCTCATGAGTTTGATGGTATCGGGTTCGTTTTTTCAAAGGACGATCCATACTGCGGAATCGACCTGGATGATTGCCTAGAGGATGGCAAGGCAAAGCACTGGGCGGCACCGATTGCGGCCAAATTTGCTGCGACTTACGGCGAAATTAGCCCAAGCGGCAACGGCGTTAAATACATCTGCAAGGCGACAAATCCGCTTTCGAGAGGACGCAAGGTTACGTGTGGCGATGGCGCCATTGAGCTTTACGAACGCGGGAGATTTTTTACCGTCACAGGAAACGTCGTTGGCGGATCCGCGGTGGAAGACCTACAAGCGGAAGTTGATTGGCTCGCCGCGGAGTACATGCCAGAAGAAAAGCCTACAGGCAACCTCGAAAACGTGATGCGTCCGAGGATCTACGTTGGTGAGGATGAAAAGCTTCGGCGTGCGAGTGCATACCTGTCGGAAGTGGATCCCGCGGTTAGCGGTGAAGGTGGACACGACACAACCTATCGTGCTGCGTGTTCGCTTGTGGTTGGATTTGACTTATCACCAGATGACGCATTCGGCCTGCTTTGGAACGAATACAACCCGCGGTGCCAGCCACCGTGGACAGAAAAAGAACTTTGGCACAAAGTGCGATCCGCAGAAAAAGCAGACGGAGAACGCGGCAAGCTGTTGGAGGATTGGAAAGCTACTGGCGTTGACTTGTCGCTGCTACTTGGCGAGGAGCGGACCAGCGACTTTGACGACGAAGACTTCGCACGCTCAATGGTTCCCGCGGACGGGTTACTGCGGGACGTTTACGAATACTACAGCCAGACTGCCCAAAGGCTTTCGCATGTGATGGGTTTGGCGGTTGCCGTCAGCACTTGCGAGGTGCTGTTTGGACGTCGAATTGCCTCTCACACCGATCTACGGACCAACGACTACAACGTCATTATCGCACCGACAAACTGCGGTAAAGAGGCGTGCGAGAAGACAATCACAAAGATATTTGAGTCGGTGGACCCTGAGCACCCGTTTATTATCCCGCCTGATGTGCAAAGTGGTAACGGATTGCTGGCAGCGATCACCCATAGTCGGTGTTGTATTTGGGTAAGCGACGAGTTTGGAAAGGTGCTCGCCGCGGTGCTGGACAAGAAAAATCGCAATCCTCACCAGACGCAAATTGCCACTCACCTCCTGAAGCTGTACGGCAAAGCAGATGGCATCTATGGCGGTGCAGCTCACTCGGCCGGCGTGAAAAACAGAGTCGTGCAACCTCACTTTTGCGTGCTGGGACTCACCACCGGATCCACTTTGTTTGAATCGGTGGATGCTTCCAACGTATCGGACGGTTTGTTTGGTCGGATTGCCTTTTGGCCGGTGCAAGATAGACCGCGGCGACGTCGCATGAAAAAAGTTGACGTTCCGGCTGATCTGACAGATAAGGTCCGCATGTGGATGGACTGGAAACCTACCGGAAACCTCGGAGACGAATATCCAGCACCGGCAATGCTGGCGATGAGCATGGACGCTCTCGCTCGCTGGGAGTCGCACAGCGAGGCTATCGACGAGCGAATGGATGAGGAGTCGGAAACTCGCAACGCAATTTGGGGACGTGTTGCAGCCCGTTCTATGAAGCTCGCGATGGTTCATCGTGCGAGTCGTGAGCAAGCGGATCCGTCGATGGTGGCTTGGGAGTTTTGCGAGATTGAAATCGAGGACGTTGAGTGGGGAATCAAGGTTAGCAATTGGCTCGCCAGGATCGCTTGCCAGCTCATCAGCGAGAACTTTCGCGACCGCACAACGGACCAGCTTTGCGACATCATCCAGCAGTCCATCGGGCTGGCTGGCGAGGTGTCAACGAGAGACATCACGAGAGCCTACAGACGCTTTTCAAGTGGCGATGTAATGGCCGCGGCAAAGCGTCTTGAGGCAGATGGCAAGGTGGTGATCGAGCGCCAAAAGGCACCCGGACGGGGTAGGCCGAGCTACATCATTAAATCAATTTTGTCCGCAGTTTGATTTTTGTCCCATAGGGGAGTGAAAAGAGATGGAAAAGACCTGGAAAGAGAAGAATCCCCCTACCCAGAGAAAAGTGGGACAAAAATATAAATATATATATCTCTCTTATCATTTTTCCCGTGTTTTCCGCTGTTTTATTAAGTTTATTTTTGTCCGGGACAAAAATCATTTTGACCGGGACAAAAATAAAAACAGCTATTTTTGTCCTGCGGACAAAAATCCCTCTGCGTGGTGGTAAGGGACAAAAATGGACAAAAAGGAGTCTTGTGAATGGATGGAAAGCCTACCGCCCGGAAGCGTGGTCGTAGAGATCCCAGCAAAGCTACCGACCTGGAACGCTCTGCTGGCGATGAACAGGTGGAAACGGGCAAAGGTCAGGCATTTGATACACCGGTTGATCTGCTTGTCGTCAGTTACCGTTGTCGGCTCGCAGACCCCGATGGTGTATCCGGCAAAGCGGCAATCGATGGATGCGTGCATCGCGGAATACTACGCGACGATAACGCGAAGTGGGTCCGCGAAGTCAGGTATCAACAAGTCAAAGTTAAAAACCAATCGGAAGAAAAGACGTTACTAATTTTTACACCAATTGAGGAAGAAAAATGAGCAACTGGGAAGAGCGAGTGGTGAAGTGGGCGGTGGAGCGAAAATTGTTTTCAGGATCCTCGCCAGACAGGCAACTCGAAAAGCTGAACGAGGAAGTTGGTGAGTTGTTCGAGGCGGTCGACGAAAGCGATACATCCGCAGTGATGGACGCGGTGGGAGATTGTGCTGTCGTGCTCACGATCATTGCGAATATGTATGGCATGAGCTTCAGCGAATGCTGTGAGTCGGCGTGGGAGCAAATTAAAGACCGCAGAGGTGAGATGCGAAATGGTGTGTTCGTGAAGGAGTCCGACCTGTGATCGCTAGGGGCGAAGGAGATTTAGCGGCGACCGCACTACGAGAGTGCGTCAGAATGCCGAAGGATGGTAGGTCGCTGGCGATGCACTTGGACGTGGTTTGGTGCAATTACGGCGATGCGTTTCCGAGTGCTGAGTTTTTCTTAAATCAAGTCGCAATCCATTTATCGAAGCAGCCTATCGGAAAACTTGCAGCTTCGATGATTTACAACAACACAAGGACCACGTTATGCCGCTGAAAATTGAAATAGAGATTTGCGACCGTGGAAGTGTTTCAGTGTTTCATCGTGGCGACACTGGACTTCTGATCGAGCATGGACCTGATGCACTGAAAATAGTTGATGAAATTCGAGAAAACGCAAGACTGGACGTGCGACCCAAAAACGTACTGGAAAAATACTTGGACGCGATTGGTTTCAGGAGCCACAAAAGTGCATGACCCCGTAAACCAACCAAAGCATTACACCAGTCACCCGAGCGGAATCGAGTGCATCCAGGTTGCCGAGCACATGAGATACAACCTCGGCAACGTGATCAAGTATGTGTGGCGTGCTGATTTAAAGGGTAACGCGATCGAGGATTTACGAAAGGCGGAATACTACATTCGCCGCGAAATCGAACGGAGGCAGAAGGATGAAAGCACTGGCGATCCTCTTGGTGTGCGTGGCTGGCTCCGGCAAGCACCAACCACCGAATCCGATTTGGGTTGATGTGATCGAGGTTAATCACGTCATGCGCGGCGACAAGATTTGCCTTAACCAAGTTATCTACTGGCGATGGAAGTGGGACGGACGATTGCACGCGGAAGCATGGCGATCAGTGCCGGAACATCACATGCCGCAGCGAGTGCGAGGCGTGTGGATCGACGAGGCGAATGGTGTCCGCGTGTACGCGAGATCGTTTCGGGAGCGATGGACGGACTACGATCCCGAAATGTTGGATCGAAACGAATGGCCACAAGAAAGAAGGGATTGGAAATGAGGAATCAGTGCGAAATCTATAACCAGAAAAAACCGCTAACGAACAAGCAAGGTGTGCAGTTTCCGAATCAAAAGCTACCGTACGAAATGTACGAAGAAGTACACGCAAAGCGTGAGGCGGGTGCGAGTCCCGGCGAGCTTGCACGGGAGTACGGTGTTTCCGAAGTGTCCATACGTCGAGCGGTTCGACGGGTGCGGTTGCAGAGGTTGTGGAAACAGCAATAGTTCAATGTGTAATTGAGGGGAAGAAATGAAGACTTATTTTGTGTCGTTTCTTAGCAATCGTATCAACCATTTCTTAAATGTCATCAAAACATTCGATGTGAAGCTCGGAACAGTTGCGACCGATGCAGGTTTTACGATTGTTGAAATCGAATGTACCGAGGAACAGGCAAACACTGTCTGGAATGCTGGATTTCACGTCGCAGAACAGTGATTTGATAGTTCAATACTCAATCGAGGTAATCAATGGACATACCAAAGAACTTAGACGCATGGCACGAAGATGGGAGCGGTCCGGTTGTGCTTGTGGTGCAACCGCAGAAGCTCGTCGGCACGCAGTCGTCGATCACTCACGCACACGAGCGACCGTTCGCAATGCTGTTTGAAAGCCGTGAAGCAGCGGCTAACTACCACAAAGAGAATAACGACAAATTCAAGCTCACGATCTTTAGTATGTGCGTGCCAGTTATCGATAAAACAGAACGTCAATAAGTCTATGAAAGTTAGCGAAATAACCGAATCAGGCTGGTACTGGATCGAGCATGTATATGACTGGCGGATGACGCACCTGACGCTTCACGCGGACGGTACGGTTTACCAGCGGAATCTATTAGGTGGTTTTGTTAGGGTTTCGGCTGATAAACGAGTCGTCGGGCCGATTAAAAAACCAAGCGAGAAAGTTACGTTGAATTAACACGCGAGGGGAAGAATGGGAGACGGTCAAGAGTGCCAGATATGCCGTAGGTCGCGACGGAATTGCGAATGCAAACCACCTTATCAAGTTGTTGGAACGTGGTCTGACGGCAGGACGGAAACGGCAAACGCATACAGTAGGCGTGATGTAGATGAATTGTGCGAGTGGTTTCGCTATAAGGAATCCAGCGACGGCGTGTATGTGAATCGGTACGTGGAGGGAATTGGCTACGTCCTTGATGAGTAACTTTGATTGTCAATTGGTATTTGAGTGAAGTGAAACTATGAAGCCAAAGATATTTAAGTACAAGTTGAACGTGACCAGCACGCAAACGATACAGATGCCACTGGCTGCTAATATCCGCAGCATCCAGCCAATGAACGGAGAGTTGTGTCTGTGGGCTGAAGTAAATCCAACAAATCCGCTTGTCGATTACGTGTTTGATATTTACGGAACTGGTCACGAGATCGAGTTATACGACGGTCGAAAGTATCACGGGACTGTGATTATGGGCCCGATGGTTTGGCACATTTTTGAACGTATTTAGCGTCAATGAGATATTGAAGCGAACCGAAACTTAGCGTCGATACGCGATTGAGTGGAAACAATGCAAGACGACACACCGATGGGCCGCATCGCAGGAAAGTGGCCAGGAGAGGAAACGGACCAGCAGATATGGAAGTCGCTGCAAGAATTACAAACTGCAAAACTTCCAGATTGTATCCAACGGCTAGGAAAAACTGGCTGGACGTTTACATACAACGTGCAGGATAAAGTTGTTGGTGCAGTCAATTCAGTTGGCTACCACATGTCGCTTTTGCGGATCGACTGCCCAGATCAATCGGGGATAAATGCAGACGAAATCGGCCTTGCGATACGAAGATGGTTTGCTTCCGCTCAACATGCCGTTGAGGACCAGGAATAAAAATCTGGCTTTTTTTGCTGGACAGGGTTGACGGTATATACCGACGGTATATACTACACATGTAACGCAAATGACAACTAACCCGGAGCAAACAAATGACCACAACCAGAATCATCGGAATCAGCGACGCAGCACGAATCAAGGCAGCCTTGCAAGGCAAAGTGAAGTACGCCACGACGGACCACACACGC
>Ga0180433_10010573_pt1 | contig 11079 bp, 14 predicted proteins | sample SS_ome_8_FD_132980 | JGI IMG/M metagenome (GOLD analysis project Ga0180433, IMG submission 132980) | Hypersaline lake sediment archaeal communities from the Salton Sea, California, USA - SS_1_D_1 metaG | ecosystem: Environmental > Aquatic > Non-marine Saline and Alkaline > Hypersaline >...
AATTATAATTAACATTTTTTCTTTAAATCAAAGTTTATAATACAAAAATCAAAAAATTTATATTATATGTAATAATTAATTTAACTTAAAAATTGTGATTTTTGCGATTTTATGCAACAGTTTCTCTAAAAACTTTATTATTAAGAAATAAAAATTATGAATATGATTTAATGAATTTACCTCCAAATGTAAAACTAATTATACCAAAAGAATTAAAAATTAAAACGAATGTTGAAAAACACTTTTTAGATAAAAATTGGTATTAAATTTTTATAAAATATTAAAGTTTTTTTGTTCCTATATAAAAAAATCTAATATCTTGCATAAAAACTATTTTCTAATTATTTAAGAGATAAAAACTTTTTTATACCAAATAACATTTTCATTTTTACAATAGGGGCATTTTTTAATTTTATTATATTTAAACCATTTTTCAATAGAGTCTTTTTTGAAACTTGTAAAACAACATCCAGGAATAATTCTTTCTTCATTTTCATAAAAGTTATCATGACTAATTGCACATACTAAATCATTTTTAGGTTTTACTTTTTCTTCATATAATTCATTTGTTATATGAGGATAATCTTTATAATAATAATTTATTTTCCTTTTTAAATCAATATATTTTTTAGAGATGTTCCCTCCAGAATAATTAAATATATTATAATTTGTGGTAATTAAAGTAAAATTTAAATTAGTAATATTTCCTATCATATCAAATACAAAACAAATATTATCATACAAAAATGTTTTGTAATTAAATTTTTTTATATTAAATTCATTATCACTTATAAATTCTATATCATTATAAGTTAATATTGTAATTATATTATTATTACTAAAATTATCATTACAAATTATTATATTCTTTAATTTATCTCTAATATTTTTATCAAATTTAAAATATATTGAACTAATAAAATTACAAGTATTTAATGCATTATTATTAGAAAAAGATAAATTAATTTCATTTTTATTTAAAATTCCATTATATTTAAAACATTCTTTATAAAGTATATTCACTTCTTCATGACAAACTTTGCGTCTAATATTATTTTCAAGAAATGAACCAAGTATATAACAATCTAAATTATTATTTATAGTTCCATTTATTACCAATTTTATTTCGTTATATTGAATATTTATAATAGGTAGATAATTTGTTGAATAAAATATTTTATCAAAATCAATAAAAATTGTAAATCTTTTATTATTAGTTTGAATTTGACATAAATCGGTTTGTAAATAAATTGTTAATACATTTTGATCTGCAATAAATAAATCGATTGAATTTATTGAATCTAATATTTCATTTATCTCTTGACCTTCATTTATTCGTCCGTTTAATTCTATCTTATAAATTATATCATTTCTTCTTTCAATCTTGATTTCATTATTAATTATTTCTGTTTTATATTTATAATCTACTTTTTCATTAACTTTATATTCTTTCTTTTTTAGTTCTCCATTTAAGTATTGTTTAACTTCTGGAAAAAAATTATCTGTTCGATTATCATACAATAATAATAAAGGTGCATTCATTTTTATTATTATTTAAAAAAGTCTTTAAATCAATTTTTATTCAATAAAACTAATCCATTCTTCTATCACATCTTTTTCATATCCCCTTTCCTCTAACTCTTCTTTAACTTTCTTTTTTAAAACATTAACATCTTCATATTTCTCTTTCAACATTAAAATAATATTAGTTATCTGTTCATTTGATCCAATCTGTATTTTAATATCAGGATAAAATCCATTTAAAACATTTAATAAACGTGTCATCCGTCCAGTAAAACATTTACAAATCGTATCTTTTATTTCTTCATCCAACACTTTAAATATTTCATCTTTATCTTGATGGTTTAATATTCTATTCATAACATAGTGAAACAAGTCTTCAAAGGTTATTAAATAAATAGAATGCGTTGTTTTATCATCACAATAATTTAAAACCTCTCTTTTTACTTCTTCAGATAGAGATGATAATAATAGTTGTTCCTTACATTTATCTAAGGAATAATATAATTTATCTTTCATAATGTTTTCTAATGAAGACCTGAAAGACTTTTGGATGTTCGAATTATGTATATTTTGAGTATCGGAATACACTTGATTGTTTTGAGTTATCCCTTGATTTATTCTATCTAACCACCTTTGAACTGGTAAAGAAATAAATTCAATTGGATTATTAAAATAATTAAAACCATTGACATCGAGTCTTCTCATATTTAGAAGATGTAGTGGTAATTCTTTAATTTGATTGCCTGATAAATCTAATGTAATTAAATTAGGTGGAAAAATATTTTTATTTAATTCTGTAATTCTATTATCCGCTAAATATAAGATTTGTAAATTAAATGGAAAAACATTTTTTATTAACTCAATAATTTGATTATTATGTAAATATAATGTTTTTAAATTAGGTGGAAAGATATTCTCTTTTAATTGGAATATTTTATTATTTTGTAAATATAATCTTTGTAAATTAAGTGGAAATATATTTCCTTTTAATTTTTTTATTTTATTATCATATAAATGTAATGTTTGTAAATTAGATGGAAATATATCTTCTTTTAATTCTACTATTTGATTGTTATTCAAATATAATGTAATTAATTTTTGTGGAAATACATTTTCCTTTATTTCTGTTATATTGTTATTACTTAAATGTAATACTTTTAAATTAGATGGAAAAACATTTTTTTTTAATTCAGCAATTCTATTATTACACAAATATATTTGAGTTAAATTAGGTGGAAAAATATTCTCTTTTATTTCTGTTATATTGTTATTACTTAAATGTAATACTTTTAAATTAGATGGAAAAACATTCTCTTTTAATTGGACGATTTGATTACCTGTTAAACCTAATGTAAGTAAATTAGGTAGAAAAACATTCTCTTTTAATTCTACTATTTTATTATTGTTCAAATATAATGTAATTAAATTAGGTGGAAAAACATTCTCCTTTAATTCTACTATTTGATTGTAAGATAAATTTAATACTTGTAATCCAATTGGGAATTCATTTTCTTTTATTCCTACTATTTTATTACATTCCAAATCTAACTCAGTTATATCTTCAGGAATGAATTGAATTTCAGTTAATCCTCTCTTCGATAAATCTAATTTCACCATTTTATATTTATAAAATTAATAATTATTTTAATCAATTTTTTTATAAACCATTAAATTTGTTTCTTTAATATTATTTGCTTTCATTTTGTATCATTGCATTAAGCAATATTTTAACTATTTCTTCATTTGATTTGCAATAGTTTTCAGAAGCCAACATTAATGCAGTATTTCCACGAACATCTCTAAGATTTGGATCTGCACCAGCATCAAGTAGCATTTTAACAATTTTTGTGTCGCAGTATTTAGAAGCCAACATCAACGCAGTGTGTCCATCTTCATATTCGTATCTGTTTTGAATATTTGGATCTGCACCAGCAATAAGTAACATTTTAATAATTTTTCACTGGAAAAAGTGTTGATGCATTTAGTTACATACATCAAAGGAGTATTTCCAAAATTATTTATATGATTAATATCTACTCCCTGTTTAATTATTTTAGAAATCATTTCATCACTAAATTGTTCATGATGTTGAACAAAATAATGAATAATATTGTTTCCATTATTGTCAATTAGATTTATTTTATCAAATGGGAAATTTAATAATTCGCTGAACGTAAAATTAGAAAAACTACCACATTTTATCAACGGTTTGTTGTTATCTGGCTGTTTATTGTTATCTAAATAATTACTGACCAACAACAATACCGGTCGTTATTACAACATTACTAATCGTTTTGTAAGTTTTGCAAGGTTTTGTGCAGACATTTCTAAAAGCGTTGGCACCGACCGTTCTGAACGTTTTTATACCAATCGTTTTGAACTAATATACATTTTTTAAATCAATTTTTTTTATAACTACTCAATAAATCCAAGCCATTCTTTTATTACTTTTTTTCCATATCCTCTTTCTGTTAATTTCATTCTCACTTATTAAATTATTATCTAATTCTAATTCAATCATATCATCAGAAATAGAAATAATTTCCCTTTATTCTGAAAATGTAAAATTTTACAACATTTATTAATGTACAATAAATAAATATTTAAATCGATTTTTATTTTAAATAGTTTCATAAGTTCCAAAACCGATTTTATAAAAATTATTGTTAAACAAATAATGAAATTGATTTGGTATTTTCAATCTTTTACAAATATATCTAATCATTTTTCTTTTTATTTTTCTTTTTCTGAATTTTTAATTTCTTCATATATTTTTTTTAATTCGTTTAATTCATACTCTTCTTCTGAATTTTTAATTTCTTCATATATTTTTTTTAATTCGTTTAATTCATACTCTTCACGTAATTTTTGGTTATGTAATTTATATAATCTTAATTCATCATATATTAAGGCTGGAATAAGCACCGGACTTATTAAACATAAACCTGAACAATAAATAGCACCCATTGGAAACCCATAAATAAATCCACAAATTGACGCAGGTATTTTTTGAAATCCTTTTTTATCATCTTGTAGATCGTATGCTTCAACTCCTCCAAGACTTAAACCTCCAATACCTCCTGAAATTAATATTAAACGTTTGAATATTTTAAGTTTTGACATGATATTTAAATAATATATTAAGTATTATTTAAATCAATTATTTTTATATTTTATAAGTTTATCATATAATATAACAGGAACCCATACAGGAGAAATAAAATATGTACTTATTCCTACTGCAACACCAAAAGTAAAACCATAAGATAGTCCATACATTGCATATGGTATTTTTTGATAAATTTCTTTTTTTTGTTCTTGTTCTTTATAAGAAAAATAAATTGCACCACATAAACCTCCAACACCTCCTGAAATTAATGTTAAACGTTTGAATATTTTAAGTTTTGACATGATATTTAAATAATACTTAATGTATTATTTAAATCTTAAATCAATATTATTTAATAATATTATTTTTTCATTAATTTCTATTTCATCTTTTATTTTATTATGTGAATTAATTACTCCACCACATAACATACCTATGCCTTGTGAAATAAAAGTTAAACGTACTAAATAACCAAGTTTAGACATTTTATATTTATATTTAAATATAATAATTATTTTAATCAATTTTTTTATTTTTAAATTTATCATATAATAAAACAGGAACCCATACAGGAGAAGTAAAAATACCGGTTACACCGGCTGCTACACCCATAGGAAAACCATATGATGCTCCAATAATAGCACCTGAAATTTTTTTAATCCCTTCATTATATTTTTGTTCTTCGTATGAACAATTTACAGCATTAACTAATCCACCCACACCTCCAGAAATTAATGTTACTCCACCTAAGACTTTAAGTAGTTTAGACATTTTTATAAATATATTAATATTTTTTTAAATCAATTTTTTTTAGTTATATTATAATCATCATTCAATAAATCCAATCCATTCTCTTATCACCTCTTCTTCATATCCTCTTTCTTTCAACTCATCTTTAACTTTCTCCTTCAATTCTTCACCTTCATATTTATCTTTCAACATTAAAATAATATTTGTTATTTGCTCGTTATTACCAATCTGTATTTTAATATCTGGATAAAATCCATTTAAAATATTTAACAACCTTGTCATCCGTCCAGTAAAACATTTACACATCGTATCTTTTATTTCTTCTTCCAAGATTTTGAGGATTTCATCTTTGTCTGAATGTTTTAAAATCCTATTCATAACATAATGAAACATGTCTTCAAACGTAATTAAATAAATAGAATGCATTGTTTTATCTTCACAATAATTTAAGATTTCTCTTTTGACATCTTCCAATAAACAATAATTTAATAGTTGTTCCTTACATTGGTCTAAAGAATAATCTAATTTATCTTTCATAATGTTTTCCAATGATTGTCTAAAAGACTTTTGAATATTAGAATTATGGATATTTTGATGATCCGAATAAACTTTATTATTTTGAGTAATTCTTTGATTCATTCTATCTAACCATCTTTGGACTGGTAAAGATATATTTTCTATTGGATTACCTTGACAAATTAAAATATATAGTCTTCGCAAATTTAAAAGATGTATTGGTAATTCTTTAATTTGATTACAACGAAATGATAATGCTTGTAAATTACGTGGAAAACAATTATCTTCAAACTTTACTAATTTATTAAATTGTAAAGATATGTTTTGTATACTAAGAGGAAAAGTATTTTCTTTTATTTCTATAATTTGATTATTTCCCAAATCTATATAATTTAAATTAACTGTCACATAAAATCACAAAAATCGCAAATTGATAGTGTTTTTTTAATTTAAACATAATTTACAATTATGAATAATGGAACTCGATACCCCTGGAAAATGTTCGTTTCACCAGCAAAAGCTTCTCAACATTATAAAGTTTCAAAGGAAACTCTTCGACTCTGGTCTCTTTCAGGAAAAATTAAAACTATTACTACCAAAGGGGGACATCATAGATATCAAATCCTTCCTCTTCATGAATCTAAACCTTCTAGAAAGACAGTTATCTATGCTCGTGTCTCTTCCTCTAAACAAAAAAAAGACTTGGAAAAACAAATTGAATATGTTAGAAAAAAATACCCTGAATATGAAGTCGTTAAAGATATTGGATCTGGATTTAACTTTGAAAGAAGGGGATTTATCTCCCTTTTGGAACAAGTCATGTATGGAAATGTCAAAGAAATTGTTACAGCCCACCCTGACAGACTTACAAGAATTGGATTTAAATTTATTCAGTTCATCTGTAAACAACACAAAACAAAACTTACAGTTTTGTCAAGTAAAAAGGATTGTTCCCAAAAAACAGAATTCACTGAAGAATTCATCTCTGTTATTACCTATTACACTTCCAAATTCTATGGAATGCGAAAATATAACATATAACAGAAAAATTCAAATTTATCCAACTAAAGAACAAAAATTTTTTTTTAAAAACTGTTTTGGTGTTACACGTTATTTATACAATAAAACAATTAGTATGTATGAAAATGAAAAATTCCCACTTACTTTAGCAAGTTGTAGAAAATTAATAATGAAAAAAAATAGTGAATACACTGAAAATGATGAAGAAAAGTGGATAACACAATTTCCTTATGATACTAGACAATTAGCAATAAAATCCGCACTTGGAACAATAAAAAGTAACTTTTCCTTGCTAAAAAATAATACTATTAAAAAATTTAAATTACATTTTAAAACAAAAAAAGACAAAAATCAAATATTTTTTATTGACCACAGAGCAATTAAAAATCTTCGTTTATTTCCAAATACATTAAAAGATAATAGTAAATTAAAAGTAAAAAAGAAATATAAAAATTATGAAAATTATATTCCTGAATCAGATTGTATTTTACAAAAAAAAGATAAAAAATATTTTTTACTTTTTACAAAAAATAAAGCATTTAAAAAACAAGAAAAAATAAAAGATATAATTTCATTAGACCCAGGAATAAGAACATTTCAATCTTTTTATACACCAGATGGAATTGTTGGTGATTTAGGGAATAATGAATTAAAGAATAAAATAATGAAATTAGAAAATAAAATTGATAAATTAAAATCTATAAAGAAAACCAATAACTGTAACAAACTAAAAACCAAAGTTTGTAATATAGTTAAAGATTTTCAATGGAAAATATCAAGTTTTCTTTGTAAGACATATAAAACAATATTATTACCTGTTTTTGAATCAAAATCTATGTTAAAAAATTTGAATTCAAAAATAAACAGATATTTAAACATATTATCTCATTATCAATTTCAAGAAAAAATGAAATACCAATCAAAAAAATATGGAAATAATTTAATCATCGTAGATGAAAGTTATACTTCCAAAACTTGTGGTAATTGTGGTATTTTAACAAATATAGGTTCAAGTAAAACTCATATTTGTTCAATTTGTAAAACAGTATCAGAACGAGATTATAATGCAGGTAGAAATATAATGTTAAAATATCTAGGGTCTGACCTAACCCTTTAGAGGAATACAAAAATTGCAGTTGCGATTTTTGCGATTTTTAGTGTCTGGAAATACACCTTCTTTTAATTCTATTATTTGATTATGTTCCAAGTTTAAATAAGATAAATTAGGTGGAAATATACCTACTCTTAATTCTACTATTTTATTATTATTCAAAAATAAAATAACTAAACTATCTGGAAAAACTCCTTCTTTTAATTCTATAATTTGATTATTAGATAAATCTAACTCGGTTACATCTTCAGGAATTACAGGAATTTCTGTTAATCCTTTATTTGATAAATCTAATATTACCATTTTTTATTTATAACAATAAAGTTTTTTTAAATAAATTTTTATAATTTTTATTCATCATTATTTTCTTCATTATCTTCTTCTTCTTCTTCTTCCTCCATATCCGATTCATACCCATAAGCAACACAAATATCTCTATTATGTTGATAATCATCTTCAGTTACTTCTGCATACACACTTTTAACTCTTGTTGGAATCCATCCAGAACTTAAATGACCTTGTGGGTCATCTGTAGGTTCAAAAGAAAATTTCCAACAGTTATCATCACTTTGATGGAATTTATCAGTTAAATTTAAAATAGACGATACTTTAGTTGTATTAACATAACGATACCAGTCATAGTTAGTGTTCTCATACATTTCATTAAAATCTTCTATCAAAAGATTATCAACTCTTTCACGTTCTTTACAAATTTCTTCATAAGTTTCGCAATTCATATCAATCTCTTCATCTACTTCTAAAATAATATGAGCATTATTAATTTCTCCTTCAAATGATTTTCCAGCTTGATAATATATTTCTACTAATCCACCTGTGTCTCCACAATATGCTCTTCCTCTCAAATGATCATCTCCATTATCTTTATGGACAAAAATACGACAAATCGCAACGATTGCATTAGCATATGCATTTGTAAAATCTTCAACTAATTCTTTATTAATTTTACTCTTCTTTTGAGTAATATTCTTCTGAGAAGTTTTTTTTTGGACTGTCTTTTTGATTGGCATTTGACATATTAACAAAATAGCTTTATTTACTATCAATTTTTTAGAATATTATTTTAATTTTAATATTTTCATCAATATTTAAAAAATTGATTTTTTTTTTCATATATTGAATAATATAATATAATATGTTTACTCATAAATCACATAAAGTAAAAGAAATTATCGCATATATTGCGTCTTTTGGAATTGGAACATCTGTTCCTATAATTTATACTAATTTTTTTAAGAATAAAATAGACCAAAATAAAATAGGTTTATTAAAAGTAAATTTACCAATTATATTAGTTGGATTAAGCACTACCGCTCTCACTATGTTAATATTATCAGAAATTAAAAACAAAAAAATAATATCAGATTTAGAATTAGTAAAATTAGAATATCAACGTTTGGATTTAATAAGTTACGAAAAACTAATTAGATAATAGAGGCATATTAAATAATTTTTCTTATAATTTTTTTTTACAGTGTCTGCAATCAACAAACATAAATTAAATTTATTATCAATTATATTTTTTTAATCTTATTTATTCTTTAAAGTCGAAATAAACAAAACAAATTAATTTAAAGAAAATTGCTTAGTAGTAATAATGCCTACTACTAAAGAACTATTTACATGTGATAATCCTATTTTTCAAACTCTTGAATTTTGGGAAAAACTAAAAGATGGTGTTGTTTATGAAAATATAAATAACTCTGAATGGATTGAAAAACAAGTTAACTCAATGAATACAACAGAAGATTATGTTAAATCATTTATATGGAATCCAACAAGTATAGGAAATATTGCATATTTAGCCCTCTATGCTCCAAATGATACTCAAAAGAATAAATGTATTGATATCTTTAATGTAGCAAAAAATTTATTACAAAAAGAATAAAAATTTGGTACTTTTCATTATAATAAAACTTTAAACATATCTTATTTTGTTTAAAAATTGATTTAAATTCATTCTTATTTTAAATACAAAAGTATGACAAAAATACACTATATTTTTAAAGAGAGAATATGCTATAAATGTATAGAAGATTTAAATGGAAAATGTATTGATTGTTTGAAAAATGATGAAAATAAAAGACAAGAACATAAAAACAATATAAAAATAAAAGTTATAGAAAATATAGGTAAATTATATTTCACTATACGAAATCCATTAAATCAAATAGACGAATATTATACTATAACTTATGATAAAAATTATATTCCATGTAATGTAGTAAAAACAATAGAAAAACCAAGAACTAATTTTATTTGGATGAAAATAATGGAATATATTATTAAAAGAAATTACAAAAAATGTATTAAAAAAGTATTAAATAATAAAGTATCAGATATAATTTTGAAAAAAATTATATTTTTAACTTTACAAAAAGATATTGAAGAACTAAAAGAAAAAGATTTAGATATTTATCATGCAATAACAATTGGAGCTAAATATCATTCATATTTTATATTTGAAAATTTAACTCCTATTATAGAGATTTTTTCATAGATTGTTAAAAAAAAAAATAATTATTTTATAAAAAGTTATAAATAATATAAAATATACTATCTATAAAAATTGATTTTTATATTTTCAAAAACTATAAAATATAATGAATTATATTTTATTATTTAAATTAACTATAATATATTGTGGAACTATAATTGGATTATTTTTATCAGATGCGAATAAAATATTTTGGTCTATGGAAATAGCAATAATATTAAATATTTCTTTATTATTATTATTAAAAAATGAAACAGCAAATACCCAAAATATGTTAAAAAATTTAAAACGAAGAATATTTTTATTATTAATTTTTACTTTATATAGTTCATTCATTTTTAGTTGTTTTATTGATTACTGGAAAGAAATGATTGGATGTTTAAGTGGAATATTAGTAGCACTTTGGTTAGACTATGTTCAATTTTTTTATGATAGTTGTATTGAGATATCTTTTATAGCAAAATTCTTAATTTTTCTAAAAATAGTAGGAATTTTATTGATGAATGAAATTTTACTATTTAATACAAAAAATGG
>Ga0180433_10010575_pt1 | contig 11077 bp, 5 predicted proteins | sample SS_ome_8_FD_132980 | JGI IMG/M metagenome (GOLD analysis project Ga0180433, IMG submission 132980) | Hypersaline lake sediment archaeal communities from the Salton Sea, California, USA - SS_1_D_1 metaG | ecosystem: Environmental > Aquatic > Non-marine Saline and Alkaline > Hypersaline > Sediment...
AAAAGGTTGCCTGAAATTTAACAAAAATATGATTTTTATGTTAAAATGGCAATAATAGTAGGTTTTTTGTTAAGAAATAATAAATACTGATTTTTTTTCCGATTTGAATAAAAAATATAACATGAAGGGGGGGGTATTTAAATTTTTATTCCGGGTGTCATAATCAATTTTTAGTACTTTCCTGTAAAATAATACTTAATAAGGAACGGGTATTCCTGGTTTTCGGGATTGGCTGCACAGGCATCCTTTAGTTTTTGCAATGACAGGTCTCCTCTGCCTTGCTGGTAGTGTTCGAGGCTTTCTATAAATAGTTTGTTACCTTTACTATATCTGTTCAATAATTGCTTGTCTGTTATATTATAAAATACATTTAATAAATCTGTTCTTTTTTCTTTCATCCATTTCAGGTTTTTTATCAGGTTATCCGGGTTAAAGCATGATGGAGAGAAAAATTCTACGTATGACCGGTTGTCGGTATTTATCTTCACATTGTCAGGGATCATTTCAGTGATATTATTATCAAACATAAGGTTAACAGCTATATGATAGGGATCATTATAGAACAATGGATCTTTCTTAGAACTATTGACTTTTTCTATCCATTTTTCAAGATCTATTTTCAGAGGTTCGGAAGATCCGAGCAGTATGGCATGAGAGTGCCCGAGCCATACCGTAGCTCCGGGAAACACTGAACAGAAGGTTTTGATAATACCCAAAAAATCATGGGGCAGCAGTTTATGCAGGGGGAGGTACTGTGATACCATACCACCCGGGTTAAGATGATCTTTGCATAGTTCGAAATATTCCCTGCTGTATAGATTTCCTGATCCGAGAACCGGGTGTGTAGGGTCGCTTGAGATAAGGTCGTATTTTTTTCCGGTTACCTGCAGGTAATGTCTTCCATCTCCGGGGATGAAATTCAGGCGGGGATCTCTGAGTACATTATTATTAATACCGGAATAGAAGCGTGAGGATTCCCTCAGTCCCCCGGCAAGCTCCACACAGTCAATTGATCCAACCTCCCCGTGGGAGGCTACTGTTGATGTTGTAACTCCGATGCCATAGCCGACAATAAGGGCATTGTTGCATTTCAGACCACAGTAGAAAGGCAGGTGCCCTATCATTTTTACGGCTTTTACTGCATCGTAGGACGATCCGATCACAGCGCTGTTATTAACATAAGTGATCTTGTTAATTGTACTGATATTTTTTTCTTTACCGACAACAAGCGTTGCTTCTACGGTTTCTTTATAATATAATATGTCCCTGTCAATTCTGCTGAACGAAGGAGGTATTATTTTTATCTGCGGTTTAAGTATAATAACTGTGATAAATATAATTGATATAAGATATATGGTGTTTTTGTATATACTGATCTTTTTTATGTGTTTTAGTGAAAAGGATATATAAAGGGCTGACAGGATCAGTATCAGTGATGATAATAGTATTGATATTCCCACTCCCAGAAAAGGTATTAGAACGAATGTTGAAAGTACCGGTCCCAGAACACATCCTGCGGTATTCCATGTAAGTATCCTGCCGAAATTTTTACTTATATTACCGGTTTCGGATGAGAGGATACGGATCGCCATCGGGAATGCATAACCGGAAAAAACAGAAGGAGGGAACACAACAAGCAATGAAGCTGTTAGCGGGGGCAGGATCAATCTTGATATGGGATCTTTAAGGGTGTCATGTAATGGCAGAATGAACAGTTCCGGAGCATTTATAAGAATTAAAAGTCCGGCAAATGACAGTAATCCGAAGATAAGCAGTGTTTTAAACATTGAATAGTGAAGGTCACTGATCTTTTTGCCTTTTGTTTTAAAGAGCCAGCTACCTGTGAAGAGACCGAGAATGATCATTGAAGTGATAAGGGAAAAAGTATAACTTGTGTTAGTTAGGTATATTTTAAATATCCTGATCCAGATGATCTGCAGGCTTAAACCTGTAAATCCGCATATAAATGCAGATAAAAGGGCTATCTGTGTATTTTTTTTATTATCTTTTTCATGATCGGGAATTTTTTTACTTTTTTGTGTACTATCGCTGTCTGTCATGGTTTTCCGGGCTTCGGTTTTTCCTGACATCATGAGTGCCATGAAGGCTGATAACAGACTTATGACAACGCCTGTCAGGAAGGTTAGCTGTTGTCCAAAAGCGCCAAGCAGAACAAATCCGGTTATTAATCCCCCTGTAGTTGCTCCAATAGTATCAAAAGCATATATTCTGCCAAGGTCAGAAGAAATTTTTTCTTTCGAAAGAATTACTATCCTGCTTATCACAGGCATTATTCCTCCCATAAAAAATGAGGGTATGAACAGAATGATAACCGATAGCAGGAAAATAATGGTATCTGCACCGGACACAGATATTCCGGCTGATGCCATTGACTTGTATAACCCGGGGAACAGTAATATAACATAATAACTTATCAGGGCAGTAAGCCCTGTGCAGAAAAACAGGATAGTGAGCAGCCTCCCGGGTTTAGGTGTATCGTTGCCGCGCTTTCCCCATACCATTGCACCGGTTCCGAAGCCTGCCATAAAAGAAATGAGAACAATTGTTGCTGCAGATACAGTTGTCCCGAGCACAAGCGATAGTATCCTGTTCCAGCTTACTTCATAGATCAAAAATGTAAAACCGGCAAAAAATATTATCAGGTTTGTGAACAAGGATAATAGAGTGAGGCTCTGATTTTTATTTTTTATCATTTAATAAGATAATTGTCAGGACAACAAAAATAAATATTTTTTAATTAACTTTAAGCGCCCGTAATAGTAGCTGTAGAAATATAGTATGTTGTTAACTGATTTGTAATATATTATATTCATTTGCGTTTATATTAACCGGTGTACACAGATGTTAACCGTTATTAACTGAAAGGGATCAGAGTTATGCGAAAGATCAATTAATTATATTCAGAAAGGAAGAGAAAATTGGACAGGAAACTGATATTGATATCGAATGACGATGGTATTCATGCCAAAGGTCTGGAAAAACTTATAGAAGTAGTAATGCCATTCGGAGACGTTGTTGTTGTTGCTCCCGGAAAGGGAGAGTCGGGCATGTCGCATGCCATAACCATGAAACATCCTGTACGGATAAGAAAGATCAGTGAGGAACCCGGGCTTACTAAATACAGTTGTTCGGGTACGCCCGTAGATTCTGTAAAGTTAGCGCTGAACAAGATACTGACCCGTAAGCCGGATTTTATTTTTTCCGGTATTAACCATGGCTCGAACTCATCTATCAGCGTGATCTATTCAGGTACATTAGGGGCCGTGACAGAAGGATGTTTTAATGGGATCCCTTCAGCAGGCTTTTCTTTGCTTGATCATGATCCTGATGCGGATTTTACTCTTGCCTGTAAATATTCATCAAAAATTATAAACAACGTTATAAAGCATAGCTTACCTGACGGCACATGCCTGAATGTGAACTTTCCTGTTATACCTGCTGATGAGATAAGGGGGATAAAAGTGTGCAGGCAGGCAACCGGAGTATGGAAAGAAGAATATGACAAGCGAATTGACCCTTATGGAAGCGATTACTATTGGTTGACAGGGGATTTTAATAATTTTGAACCTGATGCTGAAGATACTGATGAGTGGGCTCTGAAAAATAAATATGTCTCCGTTGTTCCTATTAAAGTGGATTTTACTTCTTTTGAAGCGCTTGATATTATCAGGAAGTGGGATTTTTCATAAAACAGAGATTTGATGGATAAAAAGAAACGGTTAAATTCAACATACCTGGGGATATTATTAGGCACTGTTGTGCCTGCTATTACTGTCTATATTTATTATTTTTATAAGTTTAAGACACTGACATTCGTTAATTTTCTAAAAAGACTTGATGCAGTAGGCATAGCATCAGCGATCGTAAGTCTTTGTGCACTCCCTAATCTGCTTGTCTTTTTTATTTTTATATGGATCAATTATTTATACTCGGCAAGAGGGGTTGTTTTTGCAACTATGCTGTATGCAGCTTTGGTAGTTTTTCTGAAATACGTGATTTAATAAATTCGAAATCCTAAATCCGAAATTCGAAACAAATTTAAATATGTAAATCCAAATTTTCAAAATAATTAAGAATTTTAATATTTTTCGGATTTTGATATTTGGATTTCGTGCTTAATATGAAGTATTACATCATATCCGGCGAGGCATCAGGAGATCTTCACGGTTCTAACCTGATAAAGAATCTGAAAAAGTATGATTCTGAAGCTGAATTCAGGTGCTGGGGCGGTGATCTTATGGAAAAACAGGGCGTAACTCTGGTAAGGCATTACCGCGATCTGGCTTTTATGGGATTTTTGCTTGTACTTTTAAATACCAGAACAATATTCAGGAATATAAGGTTTTGTAAAAAAGATATAATATCCTGGAAACCGGATGTGCTTATCCTGATAGATTACCCCGGATTTAACCTTAGGATCGCCGAGTATGCGAAAAAAAACGGACTGAGAGTGTTTTATTATATTTCTCCTACAGTATGGGCATGGCACTCATCAAGAGTAAAGACCATTAAGAAATATGTTGACAGGATGTTTGTTATTTTACCTTTTGAAAAGGACTTTTACAAACAGCATGGTTATGATGTGGATTTTGCAGGGCATCCGCTTTTGGATGCAATAGAGGAAAGAAAAAATAAAAATGAGAACTTCGGAAATTTCATTAACAGGAACAAACTGCCTGATAAACCGGTTATAGCGCTACTGCCGGGCAGCAGAAAGCAGGAAATAAAAAATATATTACCGGTTATGCTCAGGATCTCTGACCATTTCCCGGATTACCAGTTTATTATTGGTGCAGCCTCTTCAATAGATAATGATTATTATCAAATATTCACTGACAGATATGATGTCCCGGTAATTTTTGATCAGACTTATGAATTATTAAAGCAGTCAACTGCAGCTATTGTCACTTCAGGTACCGCAACCCTGGAAACTGCATTGTTCAGTGTCCCGCAAATTGTTTGCTACAGGTTGCGGGGAATATCATTTATTATTGCTAAAATGCTGGTGAATGTGAAGTATATCTCCCTTGTTAACCTTATTATGGACAAGGAAGTTGTAAAAGAATATATACAGGAAAAACTTACTGTGGAGAATGTCAGGAATGGTCTTGAAAGTATTATAAATGATCCGGATAACAGGAACCGGATCTTTGCTGATTATAATGACCTGATCAACAGGCTTGGGGGCGCAGGCGCTTCGCAAAGAATCGCAAAAATAATGACTCAAAATTTATTAACATAGGGATGTTAAAATTCTGTATTTATTAAATACTGATAATGAGGGTTTTATGGGGGGGTATTTGATTTCGGGTTAAAATTTTTAATATTTCAGGCAACCTTTTTAACAAAAAAGACGTCTTGCTTTCGAAAGAATTAAAATAAATGTTTTACATTTGCCCATAGAAATAACGAAAACCTCCTTACCCCCATGAAAGAAGTATTGACCATAATATTGGCTTTTGTTTTTGTTTTTACAGGTATTTCAGTCTATTCACAACCAACAAATGACGGTCCGTGCGAAGCAATTGACCTCACTGTGAATGATGATTGTGTTTATTCGACTTTTTCCAATGCAGGTGCCACACCTTCGTCAGTTGCTTCACCTTCGTGTGATGTATATGGCTATTACATAGGTTGTGACATGTGGTTTACAGCTACTGTTCCCGCATCCGGGCTACTGGGTATTTCTGCGGAATTCGGAAACTGGGACGGCTTTGGGATGTCATTATATTCAGGCACTGATTGCAACAACCTGACAGAGTTTGATTGTGATTACGGTTACGGAGACCTTATGATGGGGACCAGTTCACTTGATGGTCTTGCAGGGGAAACAATATGGATAAGATTCTGGCCCTACAGTTGTTCATCAGGTGATGTTGATATTTGTGCTTTTGAAGCTGAGCCGGGCCTGGAAGTGGATCCTGATATATACACACCTCAGGAGCTTGTTGAGGATGTCCTTGTAACCGGATGCCTGGAGGCGTTCAATGTTGAGCTTACCGGTTCGGAAGCTGCTGTGGGTTATTTTAACGGCACATTTGCTGATCCGCCGATCGGTTTTGCCGAAGGCATGGTTATAGGGTCAGGGGATGTGACCATTACCGAAGGCCCGAACAATAGCGGAGGCGCGACAGGTGACATAGGATACCTGCCCGGGGATCCGGATATTGACCAGATGCTGCCCGGCTATACTTCAAATGATGCAACAGTGATAGAATTTGATTTTATTCCTTCTTCCGATACCCTGGAATTCCGTTACCAGTTCGGGTCGGAAGAGTATCTCGAATATTGCTTCAGCTCCTTTAATGATGCTTTCGGGTTTTTCCTCAGCGGCCCCGGGATCAGTGGCCCATATTCGGATAATTCCATAAATATCGCACTTATTCCCGGAACATCCCAACCTGTTACGATTGATAATGTCAATACTACTTATAATTCGGCATATTATATCAATAATGGTACAGGATCAGATCCTTTAAACTATCCTAACTGCCAACTCGACGGTATTACTGTACCGCTTACGGCGCAGGCTCTGGTAACAGCATGCGAAACATACCACATTAAGCTGAAGGTAGCAGATGCCGGTGACCATATACTCGATTCATTCGTATTTTTTGAAGCAGGCAGCTTCTCTTCCGGCGGAGATGTTGCTTTTGAGCACCATTCGTCAACCACTAATAATGATTATATTTACGAAACACCTATTGTTGACGGAGAACCCGGATGTGTTAATTATTTTGTATTCAACAGGATAGATACACTGGATATGTCGGATACGGTATTTATAGATTTTATTATTTCCGGAACAGCAGATCCTGATAATGATTTTGTGAATTTCCCTGTTGATTTTTATCTCGAACCGGGTGTTTCCACAGACACGGTTTACTACTGGGCTATCATGGACGGATTACCTGAAGGAACAGAATATATTGTAATTACAATTGAGAACGGTTGCCCGTGCAGTACAACCATGACAAGCGATACTATATGGGTATATGATAATTTCCCGCTGGATCCTGTGATATCACCTGACACTATGGTATGTTCGGGACAGACTGTGGTTATCAACACCAGCATCAATCCTGATCATGATCCTTCTTTTGTCACTTATTTGTGGAACACGGGAGAAACGACAAGTAGTATTACAGTGGCACCCGATACTACAACAACCTACAGTGTTAATATCCAGAGCTTATGCGGCGTGGATACGACATTATACATGACAGTAGAGATGGTGCCCCCGATTGATGCGTCATTTACAGCAAACGACAGTGTGTGCATTAGTGAGAATGCAACAATAACGTTCATGGGTGAATCCGGTCCCGATGCTGTTTATACCTGGGATTTTGACGGAGGTACGGTTGTGTCAGGATCAGGTCAGGGACCTTATGTGGTGTATTGGGATACGCCGGGCACAAAGGTGATCACCCTTTTTGTTGATGATAACGGATGCACCGGAGAAAGTACATATACTGTTATTGTAAGCCCCATACCAACAACAGACTTTATTACAACCGAGATATTATGCGCAGGGGATGAGCTTACAGTTACATATACAGGCACGGCAAGCCCTTCTGCAGATTATACCTGGGATTTTGACGGTGCAACAATAATTTCAGGATCAGGTCAGGGACCTTATGTAATTACATGGTTTGCAACAGGCAATTACACTGTTACTCTTGTTGAAGTGTCTGAAGACGGATGTATATCAACAGGAGCGACAAGTGTTAATATTGTTGTACCACAGGTAATGACACTTACTGTTGATACTGTGGCAGCAAACTGCTACGGATCGCATGACGGACAGGTAGTGGTGACACCTTCAGGAGGAACATTGCCATATACATTCCTGTGGTCAACCGGCGAGGGATCTTCTACATCAGGTGAGATAAACACATTGCCTGCAGGTAATTACACTGTTACTATTGTTGATGCCAACGGGTGCAAGAATGATACAAGCTTTATTATCACACAACCCACAGATATCACATATACATATTCAACTGATTCCGTGGATTGCTATAATGGTTCTGACGGCTCAGCCGTGATAACGGCATCAGGAGGAATACCACCGTATTCATACCAGTGGTCGAACGGGGATAACGGGCAGGACCTGACAGGTGTGAATGCAGGAACTTATGTAGCACTCATTACTGATGCACATTCATGCACGAAAACAGCAACAATACAGATTAGTGAACCTACAGAGCTTATGATCAATATTCCTGTGCATGAGACAATATGTATAGGGCAGACAGCGCATCTTGCCGTAAATGTTACAGGAGGTACGCCATCATATAGTTATAACTGGAGCACAGGATCATCGGTTCCGGTAACTGAAGTCAATCCTCATGTGACATCAAGCTATTCAGTTGTAGTGACAGATCATAACGGATGTTCAAAAAGTACTGCAACAACAGTTCAGGTTTATCCGGAGTTGTCAATCGAACTATATACGAACAAGGATAGCCTTTGCCCGGGTGATCCCGGTGTTATTTTCGTAAATGTCAACGGGGGTAACGGAGGACCTTATACACTTACATTGAATAACGGAGCAACTGTTGTATCCCCGGTGGTAGTATATCCGCCACAGTCAGGAACATACACCATATTGGCAGAGGACGACTGCGGGACACCGTCAGTTACGGACAATATTACATTTACTGTATTACCGCTTCCGCCGGTTACTTTCAGTTCAGACATAGTGGAAGGCTGCCAGCCCCTGGAGGTTCATTTCAGTGAATGGAATGCAGATGAAGGTCAGGAATATATGTGGAACTTCGACGATGAAATGGGGAATAATTATTCCACTGACAAGTATCCTGTCCATATTTTTGAAATGCCGGGAACATACGACATATCACTTACAGTGACGTCCGAATACGGATGTGTTAATTCCCTGGCATACGAAAATATGATAACGGTTTATCCGTTACCTGATGCTAATTTTTTGCCTACGCCACCTGTGGTTAGCATAATCAAACCACTGATATTTTTTGAGAATATCTCCACTTATTCACATATAAGCCACTGGTCATTTGGTGACGGTGATTCGGCCATTGTGAACAGTCCCTACCACATGTATGATGATCTAGGTACTTATACCGTACAACTGATCGAAGAGACAGTGCACGGATGCCTTGATACTGCAGAGATAGATGTTGTGGTAAAAGATGAATATACATTTTATGCACCTACAGCTTTCTCGCCTGACCTTGATAAAATAAATGATATTTTCTGCCCTGTCGGGAACGGTATTGATCCTGAGAATTTTTATATGATCATTTATAACAGATGGGGAGAAAAGGTATATGAGACCGCTATCTATGATATTGATGAAGCCACAGGTCGTCCGTTGAAAGGATGGGACGGATCGATCAGGGGAAAAGGGCCGGGCGAATGCGGGGCATACACATGGCACGTAGTATATAAGGATATGTCAGGAGCTGCTCATGAAAGAGCGGGTACAATTACACTGATAAGGTAAAAGATTATAAGTAATACTTTTATTCAAATTTGGAGCCGTTCATTGAGCGGCTCTTTTTTTGGTGTAAAACAACTGATAAAACAATTCGTATCTTTCGTATTGATTAGTATATTTGCATCGGAGTCATTCGTATTTATATATTACAGAATTTATAAATTATGAACATATCATATAACTGGCTGAAACAATATATTGACCTGGACCTTGAACCCGGGGAGGTGGCAGATATTTTAACGAATATAGGGCTTGAAGTTACAGGTATTGAGGAATACGAATCTGTAAAAGGCGGGCTTGAAGGGCTGGTCGTCGGTGAAGTAATGACCAAAGAACAGCATCCTAATGCGGACAGGCTGTTTGTTTCAAAGGTTGATGTCGGAAGGGGAGAGCTGCTGAATATTATTTGCGGAGCGCCGAACCTTGAAGCCGGTCAAAAGGTAGTTGTTGCTCTTTCAGGCACTACACTGTATAAAGGCGACGAAAGCATGGTTATGAAAGATACCAGGATCAGGGGTGTTCTTTCACAGGGCATGATCTGTGCTGAAGACGAAGTGGGACTTGGAGATTCACATGAAGGAATAATAGTACTGGATAAAGATACTGTACCGGGCAGTCCTGTTAAAGATTATTTTGAAGTAGAGAATGATTTTGTTTTTGAGCTTGACCTGACTCCCAACAGGATTGATGGAGCATCACATATTGGAGTGGCAAGAGAACTGGCTGCATACCTGCGACAGTCCCGTGAGATAGCCGTAACCAAACCATTGGTTGAGGATTTTAAAACAGATAATAAGGACAATGTCATTGATGTGGTAGTGGAAAACAGCAATGCCTGCCCGAGATATTCAGGAGTGACGATCTCAGGAGTAAATATCAAAGAATCACCCGGCTGGCTGAAAAACAGGCTGGAAGCTGTGGGGCTGAGTCCTATCAGCAATGTTGTTGATATCACAAATTATGTATTATATGAAACAGGACAACCACTGCATGCGTTTGATGCAGACAGGATCAAAGGCAGAAAAGTAATAGTTAAAACATTACCTGAAAAAACAAAATTTATAACTCTTGATGAGGAAGAGCGTTCGTTATCCTCAGAAGATCTTATGATCTGCAATGAAGAGGAAGGGATGTGCATAGCAGGGGTTTTTGGGGGTATTGAGTCAGGTGTTACTGATTCAACCCAAAATATATTTCTCGAAAGCGCATGCTTTGATCCTGTTTATATACGAAAAACATCAAAAAGGCACGGATTACCGACTGATGCGGCATTCAGGTTTGAAAGGGGTACTGATCCGAATAATACTGTATATGCCCTGAAGCGCGCTGCTATGCTTATAAAAGAATATGCCGGCGGTACGATCTCTTCAGATGTGGTTGATATATATCCCAACCCTGTAAAGGACTTTATTGTTGAAATAAAATATTCGAATGTAGCCAGACTTATCGGTAAAGATATCGGGGCACAGACAATAAAAAATATTTTATTGTCACTGGATATAAATATAGCTGCAGAGAAAGAAACGGGATTAGTGCTTGATATTCCGCCTTACAGGGTTGACGTTAAAAGGGAAG
>Ga0180433_10010577_pt1 | contig 11075 bp, 10 predicted proteins | sample SS_ome_8_FD_132980 | JGI IMG/M metagenome (GOLD analysis project Ga0180433, IMG submission 132980) | Hypersaline lake sediment archaeal communities from the Salton Sea, California, USA - SS_1_D_1 metaG | ecosystem: Environmental > Aquatic > Non-marine Saline and Alkaline > Hypersaline >...
AAATAAAAATTCTTTTTTTTCTTATTCATTTTTCTTGTTGTGCAAATCAGTATTTGTATCCGGTAGCTGCTGCGGAGTTCCAGGAGGGCTTTTTTTTATTTGTAGTGCACCAGGAGGCTCCGAATAAGCTACAACTTTACTTTTGGGATCCTGATTTAAAAACTATGCAAAAAGCTTTATCTTCACGTTTTTGTCCTATAGATATACAAATTATTCCTGGGCAAAAAGGATTTAGTTTTATTGATACTGGACGTGTTCGCATAAAAGAGTTTCTTAAAAAATCTCCACGTTCACTTGATTTAGATCAGCCATTGTATGGTTTTTCTCATTTGGAGTGGATTGATGGAAATAGGTTTTATACGAGTGCAAAACGAGGAAGTTTTTTTGGCGTTTTTCAAATAAATCAAGATGGGGAGATTGTAACTATACTTGCTCATCAAGGATTTGATTATATTTATCCACAAAAGATTGAGGATCAACTTTTTTGTGTTGAACGATTTGGCGGGCAATGCTCAATTATTAAGACTCCTTATCTGCAAGTAGAGGAAAAAAAAGAGTATTTGAGTGGTGTCGAGGCGATTCTTGCCGCCGAGCAGAAGGGTAAAAAGTCTTTGGTGCAAAGGCAAATGATTGAAGTTTTATATGAAGTTTCTCCTGACCAACAAATAATTTTTTTACAAGCCTCAAAAAAAGATTCTTGTTTTTTTCTGCAACACCCAGCGCAAATAGATTCTTTAGACGAAACGATTCTTTTTTCTTATCACCAGATAAAGAGGATAGGGTGTGATTGGGAGCATGAAAAACTTTTTTGTTTTTCAATACCAACGGAGCTCCTTCTTACAGAAGAAAAACGGTTACATGAATCGATTTTGCGGCTTGTTCCGTATCACTATAAAGATCAAATTTATTTTAGTGATAGCACAAAAAATGGCCTAAACTTACTTTCGTATAATTTGTCGACAGGACAAGTTCAGAAAGAGCTTGTTAAAGAAGCCAATTGTTTTTTTGCACCTTTTATTTTTAAGGATAAAATTTTTTATGGTATAAAAAAGAAAGACTTATCAGACGAAATTTTACAGCATAAGATAATATCAGGTCTTTAAACTTTTTACTTGACTTAGTCTTATGTTTTTTTGTAAAGTTTTAATGAGGTTAATTGATATTCTTTTCTTTGCTAACAATTCCCATTTTTTTTCTTTTTTAAACTCCTCTCGTCATTTTTTACATAATATACATTATCGGCACAATAAAAATAAGCCTCTCTCAGCCGTGTTATTGAAATTCCTTTAGAAGGAAATTTGGCCCTTCATAAATTGTTAGGTGAAAAGTTTGGGGTACTTTTCTCTAAAAAATTCTCTTCCTTTTAAAAAAAAACGAGCTCAAATTTGCCCGACAGCAAAAAAACTTTGCGCATGCTTTGCGATATAATGAAAATAATTGAAGGTCTAATGTTGGGCGAAAAAGCTGCCCCCTTGCCGCATCTTTCAATATGTAAGTTTTTGCGGGATTTTACGATGACTTCTTGTATGAAACTACCAAGATTGGAATTAGTTGATCTAATTTGAAGTCTGTTATTTTTCTGAAAAATTCTTGCGTCCAAAAGCTATCGAGTAGTTTTTTTGTAGCTTCGATCCACATGAAATCATAGTAAAATTTTTCTAAGAAAAAATCTTCTAATTCATGTGAAAGATTTTGGTTTAAGTGCTGCCCAAGAATTAGTTCTGCATACAAATCTGTTGTTTTGGTTTGGAGAGGTTCGGATGTCATAGAGAGTGCTGCAATATTATGATAACAATTGAGCGAATTTAAAAAAAGTGTTGTTAGCGCCCTGCCTGTCGACACATCATCTGTTTTTATGTAGTGTATTCCGCTCGTTAAAAAGGCGTCTTGCAAGTTTAAAATATCGCTGTCCGAAAAAGGTTCACGCACATGCTTTGCGTTATTGATTTGGTTAGTTAATTCGAATTGACAAGCAGCCTTATGCGATGCACGAAAAGAATGTAAGTTTTTCATTGGTTGCTCCTTTCGGTTCCACCATTTTTTACGCCTAACAAGTTGTTTTTATTTTTTTAAGTCAGGCTTTTTTATTTTCCATTTTTACGACCTATTGCTGACATTGACTACAATTCTTTAATACCATACATAAAAAGAAAAAAGAAAAACAAGAAATTACACAAAAAATGAATTTTTACTGGCCAGAGAGGAAAAAACTAAAGGAGAAAAATAGGTCAAAACCTCTTGAGAATCGTGTTTTTGGAATGCCAAAGGCCACATAAAGTAACTGCTAGCGCGTCGGTAACGTCATCTTTTTGAGGCGGCTCCATTTTTGGAAAAAATCGTAAAACCATTCTGGCGACTTGATCTTTACTCGCTCCTCCATAACCAGTAACAGAAAGCTTTACCTGACGAGGGGAAAACTCATGAATATTTGTTTTATGTTGTGATGATAAAAGATACAGAATGCCACGTAAGTATCCAAGTTTTAGAAAATTTTGTGCATTTTTTCCTAAAAATGGTGTTTCCAGTGCGATATCAGTAACATTATTTTTTTTTATCTTTTCAGTAAAAAAATCATAAAAAATATGTATTCGATCTTGCAAGTTTTTGGTCGGTGAAAGCTTCAAAAGCCCGTATTCTAGCAGGCAAACTCGACTTTCACTTTTAGCCAAAATACCAAAACCAGAAAAACGCAAACCCGGATCGATACCAAGAAGAATCATTACCTTTTTTCTTTTTTTTACTTTTCTACTTTTGTTATTTTATAGTTTTTTTTTGTTTAATCATCTGTTTTCTTGTTTCTTCTTGTATTCTTTTACGAGCCTTTGGGCAACAACAAAGAGCGAATGTAACTACAGGACAACAAACTACTCCTAATACGCAGTCTATCCCTGTTTTTAATTCTATAGAATCTTCTATCCAATGAGAAAAGTTAAAGACTTTTTTATTTTCTTCAATCGGTGCTTGAAAAACTAGATCATTAAATTTCCTTCTCATGCCAAAACAAAATTGGCTTACAATCAAAAAGAAAAAAGAAAAAATTAAGGCTGTTTTTTTGTTCATTGTTATTGATCCATATCTTCAAATTTTGTTAGTTCTTTAGAAAAATTAAGAAATACTGTTCCGGTTGGTCCATTGCGTTGTTTGCCAATAATAAGCTCAGAAAGTGCTGGGTTTTCTGTGTCAGAATTATAAACAATATCTCGATATAAAAACATGATTAAATCTGCATCCTGTTCAATCGCTCCAGACTCCCGTAAGTCAGAAAGCATGGGCCTTTTGTCCATTCTACTGTCAACAGCACGAGAAAGTTGCGATAAAGAAAGTATGGGAATTTCTAACTCTTTTGCTAGTGCTTTTAATGAGCGAGAAATAGTAGAGACTTCTTGATGACGATTTTCGTGTCGCTTGTTTGAATGCAACAACTGTAAATAATCTACAACTAAAAACTGCAGACCATGCTCCATTTTTAGTTTGCGTGCTTTTGTTCGTAAATCCATAATGCTGAGCATCGCAGTATCGTCTATAAAAAGCTGCATTTGGGCTAAATTGGCTGCAACATTTGTCAGCTCAACCCATTCTTGCGAACTTATTGTTGCATTACGAATGCTGTGATGCGCAATGCCAGATTCAGCTGAAAGTAAACGTAACGTTAACTGTTCTGCTGACATTTCTAACGAAAAAAAACCTGTCTTTATTCCCTGTGCGGCGGCGTTTCCGGCAATTGTAAGGGCAAGTGCAGTTTTACCCATAGAGGGACGTGCGGCAAGTACAATAAAATCTCCGCTCTGAAAACCAGAAGACATCTGATCCAGTTTTTTGTATCCAGAAGGAATGCCAGTGATTCCTTTGCTATGACTTTTTATGTCAGAAAGATGTTGAAACGTTTTTTTGAGCCAAATATTGAGTTGTACAAAACTTTGGTTTGTTCGCTTATTGGCAATCTGAAAAATTGTTTTTTCTGCTTCATCTAACACAGAAGAAATGTTTTTGTCGTCCTGGCTATAACAGTTTGTAATAATGTCTGTTGCAGAGTCGATCAACTCTCGTAAAACAGCTTTTTCTTTAATGATTCGTGCGTGTTGTTCAACCAGCCCTAAAGACGGAATATCTTCTTGCAAAGAAATTAAATATGTCATCCCGCCAACTGTTTCTAACTTATCTTTTTTTTTCAGTTCATCTTGTAGTGTTACTAAATCAACTCGCTCAAATTTTTGCGAAAACTCTAAAATTGTTTCGTAAATAATTTTATGTTGACGAGAATAAAAGTCATCTGGAATTAAAACTTCAGAAACTTGACTTAGTGTTTCATCATTAAGTAGTAAAGCACTTAAAACAGATCGTTCGGCATCTAGATTTGCCGGCAGCGATTTTCCGAGAACTCGCTCAGTAGTGATACGTTGATTTTGTTGGTTCTGCCGCTGCTCTTTACGCATAAGTGTGCCTCAAAAACTCTGTGTTTTCAGAAATGTTAAACTATTTTTCTGAAACAACCTTAAGCGTAAGTTGTGGTTGCAATTTAGAAGATAGTTTTATGGTAACTTTAAATTGCCCTGTTGCCTTAATCGACTTACCAAATTCAACTTGGTTTTTTGCAACGCTTACACCCTCTTTTGATAAAAGTTCAGAAACCTCTAAACCATTAACAGCGCCGTACAGACGGCCATCGTCGTGGGTTTTGCGTTTTAAGGTAAGCGTTAATTGTTTGATTTTTTCTGCAAGCATAGAAGATTTGCTTGCAATGACATCCTTGCGATGCTCAACATTTTTCACTTTTGCTTTGTAGAATTTTTCATTTGCTGGAGTGATTGCGAGAGCAAGTTTTTTGGGAATTAAATAATTTGTTGCAAAGCCAGGCTTAACTTTTACAATCTCCCCTGCTATTCCCACTTTTTCGGTATCTTTGAGTAGATAAACTTTCATAGTTTTAGCACCTGCGTTTACCCTTCGTAACCCCTTGTGGGAGCAGTAGGGCTTGGTTGGAATGTTTCTTTCGTTTCTTTAAATTGTTTTCACAGTATAGCTCAAAAGAACCTGCTTGAAAACCGCAAGATAGCGATACAAAAGAGAGGGGCCCAGAGGCCCCTCTTATCTTTACTGTTCAAATAGTTTAAGCCATGTTGCTTGGTCTAGTATCCACAAATAGCTCTGTATTCATAAGATAACGGGCTCTTTGGGTTGCTATATTATCAAAGGGACGTTCTCTGTCTTGATCATCATAAAAAACATTTGGTATTCCATAACTGTAATCATCTTCGTTATTATAGCAAATGTTGTCAAAGAAGGAGTTTGCTCCTCCAGCTCCAACTCCTACGCCAAGTAAAGTTTTGTCGGCTTTGGTGTTTACTATGGTATTCTTTTCAAGCAAGCAGTTTGTTGGCCCATACATAACAGGAAAAATAACAATGCGCCCATCTTGCTTGCCTCCAACGATTGATTCCTCGGTTGCCGCAAGAACATATGAGCCGCAAGAAGACCAGTCAACTGACAATACAGCTGGCGGAGTCGAGCCCGGCATTTGTGCATCTGCAATGTGATCGATACGGGCTCCTGGAGCAAGATCAGGGTCAAATTTTGACACATTAATATAAGTATTACCGTTGGAAGAGCCATTATTGACTATATATTTGCCGTCAGGAGACCAGGCTATTGAAGTCACGGGACTTCCTATAGTTTCTGAGTCAAGATGAGTGAAAGCTTCTCCTGGACCACTGTAGCTATAAACATGGAGCCGGGTTGCATCTCCGGCCGCGATGAATTTCCCATTTGGAGACCATGCGACAGCAGTCAAGTCTGAGAAGCTTGCTTCAGATCCTACGCCATTGATGTGACCTCCCTCAGAGAAAAGAATAACCTCAAGGGCTGCGGCATGAGCAACAGCTATGAACCTGTCATCGGGGGACCATGCTATACCAAGAATGGAGTTATATGGCAGACCGTCGGAGACTCGGTTTGGCAAATTCTCCCCATCAAAGTCTCGAATATATACAAAAGAAGTAGGGGGAGACAATAGGTCCGATCGGACATATGCGACAAACATTCCATTGCCAGACCAAGCAGATCGAGTAACGGAAAAATCAGCATCTTCATTAAACGTGGCAACCGGTACAAGTCTTGCTCCATCACGTCTTTCAACAACCAACATTTCGGTTGTACTCTCATCACAATAAGATATGTGACGACCATCGGGTGACCAGCTTGGGTCATGATCGGGTTTGGTTGGGCCAGACAAGAATTCTTTCCAATATATTGCACTTACATAGGTTTCATCAAATCCAAAAAGAATGATTTTCGCCTTAGTTCCCTCAGAATTATCTCCTTCGCTAGTAGCGAGAATATATTTGCTGCACGGAGACCACAAACCCTTCTTCATATCCCAATCTTCAACTCTTCCATATGAATCTAGCCCTACTAGAGTACCCATTCCAACATCCGGTAACAACGTTGGTTGCAACTGGACTCCGTAAGCCAGGGCGTTTCCTTCACTGGTAGCTTCGGTTCCATTTATAATGCAGTTTATTATCTTAGTGTCTTCCTCTACTCCTGTCAGTAAAAATCCATGTGCAGTGTTACCAAAATCTATCGCTGTAGTTATTGTTTTTTTTGCCACACAACCTTCAAAAAGGTTTCCTTTTCCACTGTCGGATTTAAAACCAGCAGCAGAACTTGTGCTGATTGTGTCTAAAGCTTGGCAATTTTGAAAACTATTTGTTTCTGAGTCAGAAAGTTCAAAACCAGACATGCTATTTTTTTGTGCAACGCAATTTTGAATGACATTGTTATCTGCATACTCAAATTTGAAACCAATAGTATTATCTATAGAGGTACAATTGATAATCTCGCAATTGGTTATCTTGTACCCGCTTCTGCCTCGTAAAAATATTCCAACATCAAAACCACCTGTATCTGCGCCGAGAATACTGACATTATCGATTTGCACATCGTTAATTCGATAATCGGGAGAAAGAAAGGCTGCTCCTAAAATGCCGTAACCGCTGCCGGCGGTAGCACTTTTTCTAATGGTAGTATCTTTTATGTTTATTTTTTTTGCACTTCTGATGAAAATGCCTCGAGTCATATCTTCTAGGTCACAATTAAAAATTTTACATCCAACAACTTCAAAGGTTGTAGAATCTTTACCCAACGTAATTCCGTACTCATATTTAAAGATTCTTGCCTCATCAATTATCACATTTGAGATGCCTTCTTGCAGAGAAATACCAGTTCCAGAATCTACTGCGGTTGAATCATTTTCGATGCCAACCTTTTCGATTAATAGATCCTGACAATAGTCCGCTTTGATTCCAGCCAGACAAGAGACAAAGTTACAATCAACAATTTGTGAAAAAAGCACTTCTTGGGTAGAAAGACCTGCAATTGTAATTCCGGTAGCGCAACCGTAAAACCTTACATCTTGAATAAAAATATTTTTTGTGCTTTCAGCGACCAAAATACCACTGCCGGCTCCACTTGCGCCAATGTTTTGCACGTTCCCGTTGAAGATTAAAATATTATTTGTGTCAGCAGCTATTTGAATAACGTTTTCATCTGCATTTGTCTGTTCAATTGTGTAACCATTTAGGTCCAGGCAAATGTCGTTAACGGTCAGAGAAACAGTGCTAGAAAGATCTTCGTACAACTCATAATTTCCCGGTTGATCTATAGTTATCACTCCAGCGACGGCATCCGCTGCTTCAATAGGCTGAGGCGTTGACTGTCTAATCATCGTCCAAACAGGACGTCCTGAACGTGGATTGGTCCGAATTGCGTAACAAGAAAAAGAAAAAAATAAAGTGAATAAGGAAAAGAGGGAGAAAAAATTCCTCATGAAGAACTCCTTTTTTAATTGAGATGAGAAAAAGATACTAGATTAGTTCTATCGTGTTAATTAGACATCGTCAAGAATTTAAGAGTGTCTCCGTTCGGTGTTATGAGAATGGCAAAAGAATAACCAACGAAAAGTGAAAATTTATTTTGTCTAAAACCTTCTAATTTTATCCAAAGCAAGATTAGATGGGCCAAGGAAAATGCAAAGAGAGAGTCATTGAAGATTGACAGAAGAAAAGTGTTATCAGACTTCCTTATTGCAAGGTCCTTTTTTTTCAGAATCGCTTCCGCACAAATACTGTTTACACAGGAAAAATCATTGCAAAAATAAAAGGACTTTTTTTGTTTTCCAGCATAAAAACCAAAATTACACGACAAAAAAAGATTCTTGCAGCAGTTAAAGTTTTTGTAAAGTGTTGGTACGTATTCCGCAAATGGCATCAACCTTGTTTTATCATGCACTTCTTGCACCCTTCCCTTTTTAATAAAATAAAAAGAGTTATATGTTTTTTTGTTTTCTGTCCGACAAGCCCCAATAAGAAGCGCAACATTATCATGCAACGCATTGACTGTCCATAAATCAATTAGTTCTAATTTATTATTTAACGAAAAACGACAACTCAATTCTGGCATTACAATGTAGCGAATTTCGGGGTGTTTTTTTAGCAGCTTATTTATGCGATAGTAAATCTCTTGCGCTACATCTAATGGAGGAGCGTTTTCTTTTACTTTTGGAGGTTGCACGTATCCAAATGTTTTAAAAAAATAAGGAATTTCTGTTTCTTTTTTTTTGAAAAGCAAGCCAGATAAAAAAGGGATCAAAAATAATCCGGCACAAAACAAATATTTTTTTTCTTTTTTTGTAAAAAAAAGTGTTACCCCCATAGAAAAACAGATTAAACAAAGCACAAGCAATTCTGGACAAACAAACTTCAATCCAAATAAAAGTTTTGGGTATTGTGCTAATGGCAACAACGGAAACGTGAGCGGATAACCAATATATTCCCCACTTGCCCAAAGGAAACCAGAAGGCATCCAGATAATCAGCAACCATGTCCAAAAAATCCAAGCAATCGCCCTCTTTTTATTTTTTAAAAATTCTCCAGTTTTGTTTGCAAGCCAAAACCAAACTCCGGTATGCAGTGCATAATAACAAAGCAATAGAAAAGGGAAAACAAATCGAAGCAAACCACTACATTCGTTAATTATCAACACAGTAATACTATGCAAATGCAAGGCGGAAAAAATAAACCCCCATAAAAATCCTGCTTTAAAGGACACTCTTTCTTGGAAGGTTAATGCTCCATAGAAAATTGGAATTAAATATAAAAAACTAAACCAAAAAAAGTAGACAGGACACCATAAAGCAACATGAAAAAAAATAGCAGAAAAAGTAACAAGAAATAATAATTTAAACCGCTCGAGTTTTCCAGTTTTGCACTTCAAAAAACCGAATCTCTTTTGTTTTTTCTTTTTTTGTTTTTCGCTCAATGTCACACTCCATGCGAAAAATACAGGCCTTTTCAGAAAAAAGTGAGGCTATCAATTTCACTGTCTGGTCCTCAAGAGCAACGCTTAAGTGTCCAATAAAAACCGTTTCACCATTCAATTTCCAACGCCCAACCTCAAAGACCCAGTTTTTTGTTTTATTTTTTGCTTGTGCAGCTAAAAAATCAAATTGGTTTGTACAAAAACTGATACCGTAGTTTAAAACTCCTTCCGTTACCCGCATTAGCTGTTCCCGTTCTTGGCGCAGCAAGACTAACTCTGTCGTTAGAATGGTACTCTGAAAAAGATTAAAGCCACAAAAAATTATGGCGGACATCACAAGCAGAACAAGTAAAATTGCAGATCCCGATTTTGTGTGGTTTTTTCTATTCACGCTACAATCCTATTTCGTAACAAAACCGTTCGTTCAACCATATAAGATCCCTGCTGTAATTTGCATGTTATGCTTGATAAAAACGGTTTCTTTTCCCAAGGGACTTTTCTGTAATTTGGATCAAAAAAAACAGATGTAACATTACGACACACAACAATCTTCTTTTTTTTTAACCAAGCTTTTATTTTTTCATCAAAAACCTGTTCTGAACGATATAAAGTTTTTTTCTCACAATTCCAACAAATTTTTTTCTTTTTTTGCGTCCACGCAATTTGTTCTTTGCTCAAAGTATCCCAAGCTTGCAGATTGATTGGAGCAACAGCTATGTCCTGGGCAAGTCCATCCTGTGCACCACAAAGATGTGCAACAATGCCAGACTTTTTACTCAAACTAAGCAACTTTTGCTGAGTTTTGGTCGCAAAATGAAATAAGCCAGTCAAAACAAAAACAATCAAAAAAAAATAGATCATCCATTCAATAATGGTAAATCCACTTTGGTTTATCATGTACTCCTTCCATCAAGCAAAAGTCCCGTTAAAAAGCGCATAGACTCTTTTTTTTGAGAAAGATTTTTCCATCGCACTGTTAACTGAACAAATTCAAAAAGCCAAAAAGGCTCTCCTTTTTCTTCATATTTTTGTCCGGCAGGAAAAACAATCTGATCGATTTTCTTTTGGTCTATTGCCACATTCGCCTTGTCAACAACAACGGAAATACCATCTTGTGTTGTTTTACTCATCGAAGTAATCTGTTTTTGTTTTGCTATCTGATCGAGCAAAGAAACCGCACAATTTAACGCAGAAAGCCTCAATTCCGCTTCTTTGTGTAATTTAATGCTTTGCCATATCTGAGATGAAACAACCAAGGTGAGACCACTTAAAATTGCCAACGCTACAAGCAACTCAATCAGCAAAAAACCTTTCCCCTTTGAAAGAAAAACGTTTAAAACAAACATAAAAAAGGAACCTTTTTTTTAAAAAACAGTCAGAAAACAGCAGTCGCAGTTGGCGTGAACATAAAATACGTATACAATCTATTAAAGGAGGTGTGCTAAAAACAACAAAAATTTTGAAAGGTATGTCTATGTTTTCTCTAAAACAAACAATATTTTCTTTTTTCCTTTTTCTATCATTTTTTATAATACAACCGGTTTATGCTGGCATGTTCGGAGGAGTTCCAATCATTTCGGACGAAGAATACCAAGCGATGGCCCCAGCCCAACGCAAACAATATGAGCAAGAATTACAAAAACAAATCGGAAGTATGTCTCCTGCGCAACAGGAAGCATTTATGCAAGACTTTGCTCAGGCTGTTTTTGAAAATCTTCCTCCAGAAGAACAACAACAAGTAATCGATGAAGTTGCTCGGG
>Ga0180433_10010579_pt1 | contig 11074 bp, 11 predicted proteins | sample SS_ome_8_FD_132980 | JGI IMG/M metagenome (GOLD analysis project Ga0180433, IMG submission 132980) | Hypersaline lake sediment archaeal communities from the Salton Sea, California, USA - SS_1_D_1 metaG | ecosystem: Environmental > Aquatic > Non-marine Saline and Alkaline > Hypersaline >...
AACGGATAAAAGGTACTCCGGGGATAACAGGCTTATCGCCACCAAGAGTTCATATCGACGTGGCGGTTTGGCACCTCGATGTCGGCTCATCGCATCCTGGGGCTGTAGCAGGTCCCAAGGGTTTGGCTGTTCGCCAATTAAAGCGGTACGCGAGCTGGGTTCAGAACGTCGTGAGACAGTTCGGCCCCTATCCTTTGCGGGCGCAGGATATTTGAGAGGAGCTGCTTCTAGTACGAGAGGACCGAAGTGGACAAACCAATGGTGTTCCGGTTGTTCTGCCAAGAGCATAGCCGGGTAGCTACGTTTGGAACGGATAAGCGTTGAAAGCATCTAAACGCCAAGCCTCCCTCAAGATTAGATATCCCAATGAGACTCCATGGAGATGACATGGTTGATAGGTTGGGCGTGTAAGCATAGTAATATGTTTAGCTAACCAATACTAATTAGTCCATTGGCTTGATCACTTTTTCATAATTTTTGCCGAGAAGGCAAAAAGAGTGTCAAAGTATGGTAAATACGACAGATTCATTGCTTAATGAGGCTGCGCTTTAAGATGCTATTTTAGTTTCTTCAAGCGCCGTTTATTGCAAGTGGCATATTTGAGATTGTTCTTGGTGGTTATAGAGAAGGGGGTATACCTGAACCCATTCCGAACTCAGAAGTCAAGCCTTTCATCGCCGATGGTACTGCACACAAGAGTGTGGGAGAGTAGGTCGCTGCCAAGTTTTTATTTTCAGCCCGTCTAGTTAATTCTAGACGGGCTTTTTTTTTGCCCCAAAACAGTGGTACACTCTTTTATAACCTGAACTTTGGGTTTATATCCTTGATAACCTGAATATTGGGTTTACCTCCTTGATAATCAATCTAATAAAATTGAATCGACTATATATAGTCGTTTAAGTTTAAAATTTCCTATTTAGAAATCAGAGTTCAAAGATAAGGGAAGTCTGGTCAGTCACTGCAGCAAGTGTTAAAGCATTTGCCTACCTTGTGTCGGCTAATTTAGTCGCACAGGAATCCTCTTCGTTCACGGAGGGGAGGATGTCTCAAGAGAAGCAACTTTAACTTGTAAACAGTGGGATGACCAGCGGTACCACAAGCGATACAATCATCAAGGCAACAAATACCAACAGTGCTGTAAGCAGGATACAAGCAATGGCACGCCAACTCGAAAATTGATGTGCTTGCGCAACCATCTTGATAAACATCACAATGCCCCAGATAAAAATCACAAAGTTGATGGCTAATAAAATGAGTTGGATCCAAGGCCAATGAATAAAAAAGAGCGTCGCAATTGAAAACAAATTAGCCAGGATAAAAGGATAATTGACCCACCCTACAGCACACTTGACATTCGTATAAACTCCCTTGCCCCCAATCCAATTACCCGTAATTTGATAGAGCCACCCACCTAAATAGAGGTGAATGAGTCCAAAAATCGCACCACCTACCAATAAAACTGTCACAAAAAGAGGACTTTGTAGATCCATTCTTGCAGGTTGCTCTATCCAAAGTGATGCCAGCCAGCTAAGTGCAGAGGCAACGCCACCAATGACCGCAAGCCAAATGATGGCGCGCAAGGGATGCGTATCTAAAATATGTTGAAATGCTTTGCGTGGATGAACCCAGAGTCCAAGCCAAGGATTACTGTGATTATTCTTCATATTTTTTCCTTAATTCGTAAATTGATACCCTAGGAAAGCAAGCCCTGAGAAAACAACTGCATATAGCAGTGCCAAAAGGATCATCGCAATGATAATGCCTCCAACAGCATGCCAGCTAGAGTACTTATGAGCCTGTGCAATCATTTTGATAAACATGATAATGCCCCAAACATAAACAATGCTAACGATAGCCAATAAGATCGTTTGTACCCATACCCACTGTTCTGGAATCATGAAAAGTGTGATCAAAAAGAGAAAATTGGCAAGAATATAGGGATAGTAGCTCCACCCTACAGCACACTTGACATCTCGATAGCTGCCTTTGCCCCCAATCCACCTTCCTGAAAATTGATAAAACCATCCACCTAAAAAGAGGTGTATCAATCCCCAAATGGCACCGACTACAAGTAGGCTTACTACACCCACAAGATTTCTTTGCTCACTCCATGTAGTAGAGAACATAGCTAGGGCGGAAGTTACACCACCAATGATGGCAAGCCAAATGATGGTACGCAAGGGATGCGTATCTAAAATAGCTTGAAATGCTTTACGAGGTCGAACCCAGAGTCCAAACCAAGGAGTACTCTTTTTTTCCATAATTTATCCTTAAGAAATGATTTTATTGAGTAAAAAGGCAGCAAATGTAAGTACACCGGATGCCACAATTAAAAGTAAGATTGAGAGCAGTAATGACCAAAGAGCGCGCCAGGCAGAAAATTTATGCGCTTGTCCAACCACCTTTAAAAAGATAATAAATCCCCAAATGGCTGCAACGATTCCCAAGGGGCCAAAGGAGAGATGCATGCCCCAAAACAGGGGAAGATTGCCCCCTTGTCCAAGAAAATGACGCATCACAGGCATGGGAATGATCAATAAGTTTGCAATGGCAAGTAAATTGGCCACAATTAAGGGATAATTACTCCAGCCCACTGCACACTTCACATCTGTAAAGGAGCCCTTTCCACCTAACCAGGAGCCTGTTAATTGTAATAACCAGCCCCCAAGGTATAGAGTCACAATTCCCATCAGAGCACGTAAAAAGAGAAAGGCACCGCGCGCGAAAATCCCTTGGTAGGGTTGATCTGCGGCACCACTTTCAGCCAAAATAGTTCCGATGAGGGTGGAGAGCCCTGAGACAAAACCACTGATCAGAGCAAGCCAAATAATGGCTCTGTAGGGGTTTGTGTCTAAAATTCTTTGAAAGGTTTTTCGAGTCTTTACCCAAAGACCCAGCCAGGGATTATTGAGTACGGATGATTTGTTTGTCATTTTGTCAACCCTTGTTATATAGAGTAGTATACCCTTAGCAAGGAACGTGCCAATATGAATCCAGTTGCCATTTTACCCGATCATCGGATCTCCTATATCGATCACCTCGCCCCCCTCTGTGATTTGTTGCAATGTCCTCTTTTATGCACAGATCCATACATTGAGGCATTGATTCAGAGCTATTATCCAAATATACCAACTATTTTAGCCCAACCAACCGATTTTGTGCTGGATTCTGCCTTACAGGAGTTTGATCTCTTTATTTACCCCGATTTCTATCGGCGCTATCCTTTTGGATTTCAGTTTGCAGAGTTTGCAAGCTCTCATCAAGCACGCTCAATCTACTGCCTACATGGCCAATCAGACAAACAGTTCAATACCTATTGGATCGAGCAGGCGGCTGATGAAGATCTCATTTTGATTTATGGGCCTAAAATCCAAAGATTAACCGAAGAGAAAAATCTCAAACATCGACTTAAAAAGGTGATCGTTGGAGGCAACTACAGAGCGCAATATTATAAAAAACACAAAACCTTTTTCGATCAAAAAATCGAACCCTGGCTCTTTGATAAGCAAGAGCGCACAACCATTTTGTACGCTCCTACCTGGGTTATGCCCGAGCGCATCTCTGAGCGTAGGCAGGATGATTCCTCGATTTTATCTGTCTACTCTTATGTATTACGAGATCTGCCAGAGCATTTTCAATTATTGGTGAAATTGCACCCCTATTTTGTAAAGGAATTTCCCGATCAAGTGGTCCAACTAAAAAAAATGGCCGCCGCTTGCAATCGCATACAATTTATTGATGATTGTCCCTTGATTTATCCTCTTTTGCAGCAAGTGGATGTTTACTTAGGGGACTACTCATCTATAGGATATGATTTCTTGTTTTTTGATCGCCCCCTCATCTTTTTGCCCACTACCCACCATGTGCCCTTGCATGATTGTGGGGTGGTCATTGAGAAGCAAGAGGTGCCCCGCTTGTACACCATCATTCAAAAACATTTATCAGAAGATCAGAAACCATTTAGAGAAAGGAGAAAAAGGATCTATTTGGATGCCTTTGGAGAGGAAAAACCTTGGAATTTTTTAAAAAGAGAACTGTCGACCTGATTGCCAAAAGTCGAGCAACTACTACCTATGAAGCAAGTGTTATCACCTCTTTAAAAGAGGAAATGATCAAGCAAGGTTGTCATGTGCGGGTGATCTACTTAGATGATGGTGGGTTAGGCTCCTATCTACATCATGCAAAGCAGAAGCCACCGAGTTGCATTCTCTATTTTGATCCCTTTTTTGCAACGATACCACCTATTTTTGACTTAATTGGAGTTCCTCATATTTACTGGCCAGAGTCCAAACTATTTGAGATGATACATTTGCTAGAGAGTCAATATGGGGTTTTAGCTACAATTGATCGATCGATTGCACATTGGGAAAAAACACTCTTTTTACCGAGGCCTTCTCATGAGATTCAAGGTTCTTTGGATAGTGAACGTCAACTCGATCTGATCTTATTTGCAGATCTGGTTGATCCAGAAGATCTATTTAAACGATTTGAAAAGACCTTTAGTAGCTCGGCTCTTTTGCTCATGCAACAATGTTTACAAAAGGATCGCTTGCTGCATCCAGCAGAGGCTCTATTTAAGCAAGAAGAGGATGCAACGCTTCGAAAAATTTCACGTAGAGATCGTCTTTTTTTTACAGAGGTTATTGGCAGAGCCACGCATACCAGGGAATTGATCGAATCATTTGGGGATCAAACGATCCATGTCTATGGCAATTATGTAGGCAATAATTGGTTATTGCGTTTGAAAAATGCAAATAGCGTACATCTACATGCACCTTTGGCCTACTCACAAAATGCCGCTCTTTTTACGGAGACAAAAATCATCGTGATGGATCACCCCACCTACTTTGATGGAAACCATCCACTGCTTTTATCAGCTTTGCAACAAGGAGCGCTTGTGTTAACTAATTCGACTTCCTATTTGGCAGAAAGGTATTTGCAGGATGAAGTAGCTCGAAAAAAAGCAATTCAAACGATGAAAAATCAGAACTTTTACTCTTGGGAGAAGGCTGCTCAAACCATTTTGAGGTTTGTTTGTGAAAATTGACTTTCTCTTTGCCAAAAACCAATATGACTCAGTCACCTATTTTTCAAAGAAGCTTGCAGAGGCACTTAGGCGACATGGAGCCTCTGTACGCCTTTTTTCGGCAGAGGCAGATGACTTCTACCATGCATTTTCTGCCATGTGTGCAGCCCCACCAGATTTCACTTGCTCCTTTTCTGATATTACAATCAATCAACAACCATTTTCACAAGTATGGCAGATCCCTCATCTACATTTGGCGATTGATCCCGTGATCTACTCTTTGCACCAAGCTAGCGGTTATATTTCGTGTGTAGACCAAGCAGACCTCCATTTTTTACAAAAAACGGGCTACAAAAATAGCTTTTTTCTTCCACATGCAGTAGATCGTGATTTTGTACAACTACCAACATTAGACAAGAAGATAGGGTTGGCCTTTTTTGGAAGTTGCATCGACATTAAAAAAGTGAAAGCAAGCTGGAAAGAGAAATATTGCAAACAAACACGCATCTTGTTTGAGAAGTGTATAGAGAGGTTTGTTCATGACTCTACCACCACATTATTAGATTTGTTATTGCATGAAAAAGTGGATGGGCAAAAGTTGCCTCTTTTTCATGCAGAATTGGATCTCTATTGTCGTGGTTGGGATCGCATCCAACTGCTATCGCAATTTGAAGGGTTAGATTTGCATATATGGGGCTCTGGAGCGTGGAAAGAATATATACCAACCGCAAACATGCATTTGCCTATTTCGTTTAATCAGGCGCTTGAAAAGATGCGTGCGTGCCGTTTCGTACTCAATAGTTCGATTCGTTTTAAACATGGATCGCACGAACGGATATTTTGTGCGATGGCAGCGGGGGCTATTTGTGTGACGGGCAACAATGATTATATTCGGCAAGAATTTACAGATGAGTTGATCACCTATGAGCATGGTGATTATAGGCAAGTGCGGGAGAAAGTACAGCGGATACTAAAAAGCCCCCAACAACAGGAGACCGTTGCGGGGGCAGCTAAATGGCTTGTAGAGCAAAGGCACACCTTTGATGCGCGTGCTCATGCTCTACTGGGTGAACTAGAATCCAATTTGGAAACGCGCTACAAGCCCATTAAGGGCTAGTATTCCAGATTTACGCCCTCCCAGTGTAATATCACCTGGCGCGAAGAGATAGGAGGTCCATATCTCTGCCTCATAACCAAGCTGTGCATTTACATTGAAACAATCACAGCAGAATAGATCAAAATCTAACCCTACATAGAGATTAGGAACAAAATTCATAGTACACCTGTTGAAAGAAGTCATCGTTTCATTGAGTACTCCATCGACAAATCTTTCAGCATCAGGGGTCTGAAATCTACCCTTTAAAAGAGCAACCGATCCTCTAGCAATAAAGGCTACAGGAATACACTCTTTCCAAATTTGCCAGTAGAAGTTTGCGCCCAGGCTGACTCCATAGCTAGATAGGTCATTTTTTACAGTTGCCGTTGTTACTGCCGCTGCAACTTCTTCGATCTGCATTGTTTCATCAATCCAACCAAATTTCAAACCAATGAATGGGGTTAATGAACCACATAGCCCTCTTAGATAGATTTCTCGTCCAAGTTGGATGTCAACTACAGAATAATCAAACCCCTCTCTGAGACTGTACTCTCCTGCTGCTTGAGGCTGTACCAAGCTTTTTGTAGAATCAATAGAGGTATAGCGGACTAAAAAATTCCAACATGAAGCTTGCAATGATCCACCGACACGATAGCCTGATTGGTAGTTGCTACCGAAATGTAATAAGGCAAAGTCTGTAGCAGAAGTTGTCGTAACGCTTGCTAATTGGCCGGAGCTTCTGCAGACATCCCAGTAAAGGTATTCACCAAAGACAGAAAACTCACAATCGGAAAACCAATCGCAGCATGGATTACAATCTGTTTGTGGCGGGCAACAATTTTGTGCCGATAAGGTGACCATTGCACTGAGAAAGGCCCCACTTAATATTTTTGTTAGTAATTTCATTTTAACTCCTTGTTATTTGCTTTGTATTTTTGTAGCTCTTTATCTTGTTCAAGTTAAAAACCAATGGCAAAGCGTGCAACAAGGCCATTGAGAGATATGTAGGAAGAAAAGACAGAGCTCCATATTTCAGCTTCATACCCGATTTGTGCATCTGCATGGAAGCAGTCACAACAAAATAGATCAAACTCTAATCCAACATAGATGCTCGGTACAAATGAAAGAGCACATCTATTGTAAACTGCAGTGGTAGTTGTAATAACTCCATCCTCAATTCTATGAATGTCATCCCCTGAAACTTTGCCTTTTAAAAGCCCCAAGGAGGCCCTTGAAACAAAGGATACGGGAATGCACTCATTCCATAGTTCCCATTTAAATAGAGTTCCAACCATTACCCCATAGGCATCAAAGCTTAGAGAGGTATCCTTATTGGTTGTTGCAGGTCCAGTTGTGCCTGTCACTACGTCTATCTCAACTGCCTCATCAATCCAACCAAAGCGAAGGCCAATAAAGGGGGTAAGAGTGCCACATAGCCCTCTGAGGTTGATATCTCGTCCAACACCTATTCCCAGAGTAGAATAATCATAATTGACCTTTTCTGTATAAAGCTCATCGGTAAGTAGCCCAGATTGGCTTATAGTTTTAGTTGGGCAAAGGGATGTATATCTTACGAACAAATTCCAACAGGAAGTACGAAGCACACCACCGACTCGGTAGCCAGATTGGTAGTCACTGCCAAATTGTAGATTAGCTTGTGTTCCTAAAACTGGGGTAGCTACGCGATCTAGATCACCTGTTCTCTTACAGAAATCCCAGTAGAGGTACTCTCCAAATACTGAAAATTCACAATCTTCAAACCAATCACAACAAGGGTTGCAGTTTGTTTGTGTTGGACAGCAAGTTTGTGCTGATAGGCACGCTGTTGCACTCAGTAAAGCTATGCTCATTATCTTGGTTAATAACTTCATTACATCTCCTTGTTTTTTTTCTATTTTTTAGACTCTTAAATTTGGTTGTAGGTCAAAAAAAAACTACATTTCTTCTCAATCTACATCCAAATTTCCTTAAAATAAGTCCCCACAATTTTAGCTTGTGGGGACTCGAGGATCTCTAGAAATCGACTCTAAAATTAGAAGCCAATTTGCAAACGCACTACAAGACCATTGAGAGAGACATCTCCAGGCTTGCGTATTTCAGCTAGAGTGGCACCAAGGGCACCGGTTACAAATTCGAATGAAGTCCATAATTCTGCTTCATAACCAATCTGTGCATTTGCCCAGAAACAATCACAGCAAAAGAGCTCAAAATCTAAACCAACATAGATGTTTGGTACAAAAGAGAACGCACAAGAATCGAAATAATCGGTAGAAGTGATTACGACTCCATCATGGACAACATCACCACCATTTGTGCTATAAGTTCCTTTTAAGAGTGCCATTGAAGCTCTTGTAATAAACGAAACTGGGATGCACTCTTTCCAAATTTGCCATTGGAAGTTTGCGCCAAGATTAATACCATAGGTATTGAAGTCCGATTGAGTTTCAATTTCTATTAAATTAGGTGTATTGGGCGAGGTCTCTTGTACATCCTGCTTTAGATCAATCCAGCCAAACTTCAGACCAATAAACGGAGTAAGTGATCCACAGAGCCCTCTAATATTGATTTCACGGCCTAGTGTGATATCTAGCACAGAGTAGTCATAGCGCTGTTGAATTTTATAAAAAGCATCACCTGTTGCATTTAGAGGTTGGTTGATTTCCTTAGTTGAATCAAGTGAGGTATAGCGTACGCCAAACTCCCAGCAGGAAAATTGGAACAAACCACCTACGCGATAGCCAGACTGATAATCACTTCCCAGTATTATATTTCTGCGCTCACCCACAACAGGCGTGGTAGTTTGTTGTAGATCATCTGATAGGGAGCAAATATCCCAGTAAAGGTATTCCCCAAGCACTGAAAATTCGCAATCTGAAAACCAATCACAGCAAGGATCGCAATTTTGTGGCGGACAACAATTCTGTGCTGACAAAGTTGTTGTGGCGCATAAAAGAGCCACACTGATCATTTGTTTTAACCGTCTCATTTTTTCTCCTTTTAGAGTTTTATAATTGTTTAGTGTGAATATATAAGAAAGTTTTTTTAATGTAAAAAAAAACCCTAGCAATAAGATTTTATTGCTAGGGTTTTTGAACTCCCTTGTGAAACAGGATGCTCTAGTGGATACCTTTCAGATTAGAATCCAACCTGGAAACGTGCTACAAGACCATTTAGCGATAAATTTCCTAATCCTCGTGTGAAATTTGGTGTGGCACCTGCAAATAGATATGAGGCCCATAGTTGGGCTTCATAACCAATTTGTGCATTTGCCCAGAAGCAATCACAGCAAAATAGGTCAAACTCAAAACCAACATAAATATCCGGAACAAACATTAGATTACATGTTTTCATTTGATGGTCTATTAGTGTAAGAACACCAGCAGTATCATAACTTAGATGCTCGCCTGCTCCATTGGATCCCTTTAAAAGAGCGATGGTGCCGCGAGTAACAAAACTTACAGGAATGCATGTGGTCCAGATTTTCCAGTCAAAGTTTGCACCTAAACTTACGCCGTATGCATTTAAACTATTTGGGGCAAGTAGTCTCAATACACCATCAGAATAACCATTCAGGCTTTCATCGATCCAACCAGCTCTAAAACCAATAAAGGGTGTAAGTGTGCCACAACCTTTGTTAAAGCAGATCTCTCTACCTACTTGGATATCTAGACTTTGGTAGTCAAACTTATCTGTATATAATTGCATGATATCTGCCTGAGTTCCTATTAGACCTTCAGTACTCTTTGTTACATTAAGTGAGGCATAACGTACGCATAAATTCCAGCATGAAGAAGAAAAAGATCCCCCTACTCGGTATCCAGACTCATACTTACTAGCAAAATTAAAGTTCCTAGTGTTTAGACCACCGGTTGCCTGGACAGCTATAGTTCTTGAGTTTCTGCAAACATCCCAATAGAGGTATTCTCCAAATACAGAAAACTCGCAGTCAGAAAACCAATCACAGCAAGGATTACAATCCGTTTGTGGCGGACAGCAATTTTGCGCTGATAGTGATGCTGTGACGCACAATAGAGCCACACTCATTAGTTGTTTTAATCGTTTCATTTTGTCTCCTTACACATGTTAAAAGTGATTTCCTTTCAGATTGTGAAAATCTACAATATTTTACAAGCAATTTTTTGTTTGATAGTCGTTTAATTTTAAAGTATAGTGATTTGAATTGATTTTTTCAATTTTATATTGTATAGTGTTTCGATATGACATACTCAAACGACATGCGAAAAAAAGCGATAGAATACGTAGAATCAGGTGCATCACAAAAAGAAGCAGCAGATGCCTTTGGGGTTACTTCCCGCACAATTTGGAACTGGATTCAAAGAAATAAAGAAGGTAAATTAGGTCCTAAGAAATACGAGACGTCCCCCCGAAAGGTATGTAATAAGCAGCTAGTGCAATATATACAAAAGCACCCTGATGCATACTTGAGAGAGATAGCTGAAGAGTTTTCTGTAGATTTAACTACAATTTTTTATGCCTTTAAACGATTAAAAATTACGTTAAAAAAAAGACACCGTGTTACCAAGAAAGAAGCGAAGAGAAAAGAAAACGATTTATTGCAGAAATAGAAACAATTCCTGAGAAATAGCGTGTCTATATAGATGAGAGGGGGTTGTTGCGTAATTCAACTTTTGATCACTTTTTGAACCTTTTTCCCCCATTTTGCCGATCTGTCGCTCGCTGTACCCCATGTACTATCTTCGCTCCAGATCGGACGAATAGGGCAAAATCTAGCCAAAAGATTAAAGAAAGTTGAATTACGCAACAACCTCATATTTACCGTCCATCTGGAAGGAGTTTCTTAGGTGAGGTTTTATAGTCGATTCAATTTAGAGTGACACACTCAAGCACCATCTTTTAAAGCTAGGCATTGCTTTCGAACTTGTAAACCAACTATGGTTTACTTCGTTCTCCAAGCTTCCCCTAGCTTCAAA
>Ga0180433_10010581_pt1 | contig 11073 bp, 10 predicted proteins | sample SS_ome_8_FD_132980 | JGI IMG/M metagenome (GOLD analysis project Ga0180433, IMG submission 132980) | Hypersaline lake sediment archaeal communities from the Salton Sea, California, USA - SS_1_D_1 metaG | ecosystem: Environmental > Aquatic > Non-marine Saline and Alkaline > Hypersaline >...
CGTTCGCCAAAATCAACCCGTTCTGGTGATCCACAGTAAACCAACGGCGGGTAGTTGCCAGTATTTACATTTTGATGTCGATGTAGGTGTCCAAGTGCGACATAATCAAATGGTTTTACTGCAAGTTGTGATGGTAAAAAGACTGGGTCATTACCATAAATTGCTCTCTTTTCTGAGCCGGAAAAAATTCCAGTGCTGACTGTTAGATGTCCGGCAAGCACTGCCGGAAGGTTTGGGTCCAATTTTTCTGCATACGATTGAATTATGCTGCTGACAGCTTTGGATATATAGTTGGTGATTTCGTTTGCAGATTTAAGAAGATGTTTGTCAGAAATTGCGATGGTATTACGTGTTGGCCAGGGGATGCCGACCAGTTGGACTGGGCCGTTTTTTGTTTTTAGTTTTATGCTGTCTGGTTTTGCAAGAATGTGCATGCCGTCAAGTGGAAGATTGCCAAACACGTCAAGCGAATGTGCCTTGCCAAAACTTAATGGATTGTCGTGGTTGCCGACAACGAGCACAATCGGAATGTTTTTTTTGTGTAGGCGTAGGAGGCAACGCATGAATAGTTTTTGTTGTGTAGGGGTAGGGTTGGTTGTTTTGTATGCATCGCCACAAAACAGAAAAAAATCTACATTATTTTCTATCGCTGTATCTATGCAAAAATTTAGTGATCGCTCAAAATCCAGCAACCGAGAATGAACTCCCGTGCTGGCATCGGTTTTTCCGTAATTTTCTACGCCAAAATGTGTGTCTGCAGTGTGAATGAATTTGATCATGTTTTTTTCTGAGGCCAGTCAATTTGCATCTGGAATCCATCTCCTTTAACATTGTTCAAAATAAAGGTTTCAACTTTTTTTTTGGGTCTCTCATCTTTGTCGATGAAGCCAAAAGTTTCAAGTGTTTTTTTTGATTCGAAAAAAAGATAAAAGCCGTCTTGAAGACAATAAATCTTTTCTCCGTTATGTTTTCCTCGAATTTTTAAAACAAGATCATAAAAATTAGAAAAATGTTCGTCGTGTAGATTTTTTATTCTTTCTTCAAATGTTGGAAGTTTGCGGATTTTTTTCTTTAGGTTAGGAAAATAATCTTCACCGATGTAATAATGTTCTTTGTGATTCTTTTTTGTTTTCATAGCTTGGCATTGTAGGGCATTTAAAAAGAGCAACAAAAAAAGGGTGTGTTTTTTTTTCATGGAGTGCAACCTCATATTTTATTTTGGCGTTTCTTTAAATGGGCAAACGGGTTTTATCAATAAATGCTTTCCTTGTATGCCATTTTGCATGATTGATTTTACTATATTGTTTGGTTGTTTGTTTTCATCTATTAGTTTGTAGTCTTTTAGCTTTTTCTTTGAGTTTCCCCACATAAAGCTGAAGTTTGGGTCTTCACATTTGTAATGCAGATCATAAAGAGCAGTAAAACATTCTTTGTGAAGTTTTTTCATTTTTTTGTATATTCCGAGAGCTTCTTTTTTGGACCACTGAGTTCCGTCTTTTAGTTCTATCATTTCTTCAGATGCATGGGCAAAGCATGTCAAAAAAATAAATAGAAGTAGGTAGCGTTTTACAGATATGTTTCGTTTGGAGAAGTATCCTTCATTCGTTCGTGGTGCTTGTTTGGCGAAGCCTTGGCGAAGACTGGAGCCCTGTCGAATCCATGCGAATGAATTAATTTGTTTTTTCATACAATTCCTTTTTGTTGAAACTTTTTTTCCCCCTCTTATGGATTCGACGGAGCTCCAGTCTTCGCCAAGGCTTCGCCAGACAGGCGCCATGAGCGAGGGGGGCGAAAACAAAATTTAAAAATTAAGCAAATCCCAATGTTAAAGCTCCTTTTGTTTTTTGTTTTTTGTATTCTTAGGAGATAGTTTTGCTTTTTCTTTTAGCTTTTCTAAAAGTTTTGGCGCATGCCCTTCTTTGTTTATTTGGCGAGATCTTCCAAATGCAAGGGCATTTTCTGGAACATTTTCCGTGATTGTTGAACCGGCTGCAGTAAAGCTATTTTTTTCTATTGTTACTGGTGCCACTAGTGTGTTATTGCTGCCAACTTGTGCGTTGTCACCGATAAACGTTTCATTTTTTGTTACACCATTAAAATTACAAGTGATAGTGCCGGCGCCGATGTTTGCTTTTTTTCCAATGGTTGTGTCACCAATGTACGCTAAATGGCGAGCTTTGCTTTCTTGCCCAACAAAGCTTTTTTTCAGTTCAACAAAGTTGCCAATCGATGCATGTTGATCAACAATTGATTTTGTTCTGATGTGAGCGTATGGACCAATTTCTGCATTGTCGCGAATAATTGAGTCCGTAATAACAGAATGAGATTTAACAAAAACATTATCACCGAGTGTTGCGTTTTCTAATCGTGTGTATTCACGAATCGTGCAGTTTTTTCCGATTGTTGTGTTGCCTTCAAGATAAACGCCTCCACCAATGCAGGTTCCAGCACCAATGGAAACATCAATGTGCAGATGAACATTTTGTGCCTTAATGAACCGCACGCCCTGATTCATCCAGTATTTGATCAGATCGGAACGTTTTACTTGTTCCGCACGCCACAGCTCTTCTAGTGTGTTAACGCCGCGTACGCGGTCGTATGATGCTGGCACGGTTACAACAGTGTGTCCTTGCTTGCTTGCTATGCCAACTAAGTCTGTTAGATAAAATTCTTCACTTGCGTTGCTGTTGTCTATCAAGTGGCTATTTTTTTCTAAAAATTCTTTGTCTATCAAATAGATGCCAGCATTTATCCAGTGATAGTTGCGCGGGTCATCTGTAAAGTCTTTTGCTTCAATAATTTCTGTGATGTCATTTTTTTCAACAACTCGGCCGTATGAATGCTGTGTGTATTCAAGGTGTGCGGTGACAAAGCTAATGGTTGCTTGATTTGTATGGGCGGCGGTATAGAGTTGTTCGATAATTTGTGGTGTGATAAGTGGCATATCTCCATTTAAAATTAAAATTTTTTCTTTTTTCCAAAGGTCTTTTGTGCAGCAGACGGCATGGCCTGTGCCAAGTTGTTCTTTTTGATGAACAAATGAAATATTTTTTTTGTGATGTTTTTCGATTGTTTTAATTAGTTTATCTTTTTGGTGTCCAACAACGAGAGTTGTTTCAATATCGAGACCCTCAAGCAATTTGGTACAGTACAAAATCATTTCTCTGCCACAAAGAGGTTCTAACAATTTTGTTCTACCTGTTCTGAAGCGTTTTGCATGTCCGGCGGCTAGCGCAACTGCTTGGATATTTTTGTTCCACATGGATTATTCCCTTTTTTGCTGAAGGATAAAGAAAAACGAAAAACTTGAAGTGATTCTAACAAAAAACTGTTTTGTGTGTAAGAAATATCAACTTGAAGCTGTCTTTGGTTGCCTTTGTACGATGTTTGCAGGGGTTTAAAAAAACGGAAAATCCGGTATTCTAATTCGGTACTTGAAAGGAAGATGATTTATATGTTTAGGAGAGATGGCAGAGTGGTCGAATGCGGTTGCCTCGAAAGCGATTATCCCGGGTAACCGGGATCGGGGGTTCGAATCCCCCTCTCTCCTTTTAAAATTAACAACGCGAGTCCCCTATGATTAAAGCATCCACAAAAACTTTTTTGATTTTTATTCTGTTTTCTTGCACGCCAGTGCTTAGTATGATTTGTGATAATCGTTATTTTCCCTTTTTTCCTGTAATACATACTCGAATTGAGGGTAAACAGTCTTGGTTTTCATTCAATCCATTTTTTATGACATCAGATTCTGCGTACGACTGGAATGAAAGTGAAGTGCAGATTCCTGCACTTTGGAGAGAGTACAACCAAAAGAAATTAGCAATTGCACTTGACTTAGTTGGCTTGCCAAATCCATATCCTGCTCCATTTCGAAGAGCTAATCCAATTTGGAATATCGAGCAAAAAATTCATTCGCAAGGTGTTGGCTTAACATTTGAAAAGCGTTTGTTTAGCCCGTTGTCTTTAGGCTTCTCGTGGCTATTTATGCATGTTAATTCCCGTCAGTTATTTTGTCTCGAGTCGGTTAAAGATATTCAGCTTCCTGGGCATCTTGAGGAGCTAGAAGATGCTCGTCTTGCAATGCATAGATCGCTTGGTTTGTGCGAAGCGTATTCTAGCAGGGGTGGAATGGGTGACTTTGATTGTTATTTGCGTATTGGCGATATTTGGGATTATCCGTATAGGCTTCGTCGGCTTGATGCGGGGGTTACGCTTGGTCTTATTTTGCCGGCAGGAAAAAAGCGGGATGTTTATAGTCCGACAACTGTTCCGTTTGGCGGTGATGGTCATTGGGGTGCGTATGTTCGTGCTGATGCTGAACTTGAGTTGAAAGAAGATCTAAAAACTGGCTTTATTGCTCGACTTGGCAAGCGATTTCAAAAAACGAGATGCATGCGTCTTCCTGTTGCAGGAGAGCATCCAATGTTTGGTGCGCTGGTAACACCTGTTTCTGTTTGTCCTGGTATTTCTGCCATGTTTACTGCGTATGGTTCTGTAGAAAATTTACGAGCGGGTCTTGGACTGCGTGTTGGCTTGAATCTTTCTTTGCAGGAGCGGCCAGATTGGTTTGATTTACGATCTTGTGCTGAAAAAGAAAAGCTCCCTGTTGTTTTTAGTGATAAAGATTGCTGTATTGAAGATCAAGGAACGTCAGATTTTCATCGCATAGCAGATTTAGATGGCTGGAAGTCAGACTATTTGTTTGTAAATGTGTTTTATGATTTTGGCAAGACGGCTCCAGATCGTGGCTATAAACCAATTATTACTTTTTCTTGGGACATTCCGTATCTATTTTGGGCTTCGGAGAATAACGTTCGAACGCATCGTATTTCATTGGGCATAGAGGTTAACTTTTAAGAGATAGTATTGAAGGATTTTTTATGAAGTTTTTTCCTGCCAGGCTTTTTCGAGTTTTTTCGAATGACATGGCGATTGATTTAGGGACTGCAAACACTGTTGTTTATGTACGCAATAAAGGAATTGTTTTAAACGAACCTTCTGTTGTTGCGATACGAACAGATTCAAACAAAGTTCTTGCTGCTGGTAAAGGCGCAAAAGAGATGCTTGGTAAAACCCCAGAAAATATAATTGCATGTCGTCCTTTACGTGATGGTGTTATTGCTGATTTTGAGTTAACAGAAAGCATGATTCGTTATTTTATTCGTACTGTTCATAATGATCGTAGAACGCTTGTTAGTCCCCGTATGATTATTGGTGTTCCTTCGGGTATTACCCAAGTTGAAAAGCGTGCTGTTGAAGAAACTGCAAAGCAGGCGGGAGCACGTGTTGTTCACACCATTATGGAGCCAATGGCTGCAGCGATTGGTGCAGGTCTTCCGGTTCAAGAGCCGTCCGGCAACATGATTGTTGATATTGGCGGTGGAACAACGGAAGTTGCAGTTATATCTTTAAAAAATGTTGTTTTTTGTCGATCTATTCGTGTTGGCGGAGATCACATGGATCGTGCAATTGTTCAATATGTTAAAAGAAAATATAAATTGCTTATTGGTGAACGAACAGCGGAGCAGATTAAAATATCTATTGGGTCCGCAATGCTTACGCCTGGCTCAAAAAAAGAAACAGTTGAAGTAAAGGGTCGAGACCTTGTGTCTGGTGTTCCAAAAACAATTACGTTAACAGCACCAGAAGTAAGCGAATCTCTTTTAGAAACGATTGCGAGTATTATAGAAGTTGTTCGTGTAGCGTTAGAAAATACGCCGCCAGAATTGTCTTCCGATTTAGTTGACAAAGGAATTATGATGGCCGGTGGTGGAGCATTATTAAGAGGGCTTTCAAATTTGATTGCAAGAGAAACGGGGCTGCCGGTTCGTTTGGCAGAAGACCCTTTGTTTTGCGTTGTTAATGGAGCGGGCATGGCGCTTGAAAAGTTAGATTTTTTCCGCGACGCGTTAATGAAATAATCGAGGGAACTTGTTCGTGCCAATTTCAAATAAAATTTATCTAAAAAAAAAGTTTGGACAGCATTTTTTGCGTGATAAAGCTGTTGCGCAAGAGGCTGTCCAAAAGGTTTCTGTTGATGGTGCTTCTGTTTTTGAAATTGGTTGTGGTGATGGCTTTTTAACACAACAGATTTTAAAGACTGATTGTGCTCGTCTTTGGATTTTTGAAATCGATCCGGAGTGGGCAATGTTAGTCAAGAATAAGTTTAGTTCAGATGATCGCGTGACTGTTTTTCAGGAAAATATTTTAGATGTTGATTTTTCTTCATTTGAGCAGCACGAGCCTTGGACATTGATTGCAAATCTTCCCTATCAAATTACGTTCCCAATTTTGCACATGTTGCATCGTAATCGCGCTTTGATTGCAGAAGGGGTAGTTATGATTCAGGAGGAAGTTGCGCAAAAAATTGTAAAAAAGACAGGTCGAGGTTATGGATATCAATCTCTTTTTTTACAGCATTATTTTGACTGGGAGTTGATGAGCAAGGTGCCACCTGAAGCTTTTTATCCTCCGCCCAAAGTTACGTCTCGTCTTTTATATTTTAAACCAAAAAAGAATGTGCAAAAAATTCCAGAAGAAAAAAGCTTTTGGAAGTTTATAAAAATCTGTTTTCATCAACCGCGTCGTACAATGCGCAATAACTTAAAGCAAGCACACTTTGACTGTTCTATCATTTCTGAAACAATACTCGGTAAGCGCGCTCAGCAGTTGACGATGGAAGACCTTCTCAATTTGTGGAATCAAGTCCGCGTTTGATAATTTTTTTATTTTTTCTTGTCTGATTTCTTGTGCTGCTTTATGAAGTGCAGATTTTATTATTTTTTCATATTCTTCCTGTGTTTGTCTTTTTGTTGCAAATGAGTTTGCAAGTTTTTTTAGCTTATTTAATTTTTTGGTGGAAAGTAGTGGGCGGATAAAGCGGCCTTTTCCGTCATTTATCACCATTATTTCGTGTTCTGGTCTGAGTTCAATTATTTGATGTTTTTCGCCGCAAGTTGTGCAATTTTTTGATTCTTTCAAAATTATTGGCAGCATTGCAACTGCTGGCAGAGGGCTTAGTGGAAGATGTTTTCTGTAACCGATTCGTACCCAATTGAAGAACCATAGTTCTGAGTGTGCAGGAGAAATGTTTCGTAGTAAGTTTGCTTTCCCGTTCAAAAAGACTGCCTTTTCTGTTTTGCGGCGTGGATCTTTGTTTTTTTCCCATCTTTTTTTTGTTGTTCTATTTCTAAGCATTTTCAATTCTATTTGGGTGAGTTTCTTGGGGAGGGGTCTTTTTTTTGTTGAAGCAAACCACCTTTTTGAGAAAATAGTTCCGGGCAGTGTGAAATCAAGAGTTTGAACAGCGTCAGATTTTGAGCAGATGTTGTAGACTTTTTTAAACATTGGATGGCAGATTTTTTTTACAACGTGATTGTGATTTGGGGTTCCAAGTAAAATTAACTCGTCAATTGAAAGTTTTTTTTTCATGTTTTCTTTTTCTTGGACAGATGCCAAACAAAGTCCCATGTTTCCGCCATGGCTGTAGCCGACAATTCGGATTTTTGGATCAATGCCTTTTTTTTGAAATTGTGCAATTTCTTGTGTGAGTTCTTTATAAAATCTTTTTGCTTCTTCATAGCGAGCTTTTTGGCTAACAAGTCCAGACCAACCGTAGGTGTAATAGTGATTATGATTATTTTTTCTTTTATTGAGCCACTCGTCAAGTTGGTCAAATATAAGCGCAAGGGCTGTTGCTGCTTTTCCTGGACCGGTATCTGATTTTTTTATTTTATGCAGGCCAAGCCCCTGTATTGCTTGTTCTTTTGATACATGTGGACTATTGCGTACGTGTTTAGTTGCTCGCTTATATTTTGTTTTTTCTATGTTATCTCGAATCAGATTAATTAAAACACTTATGTTTGGTCGCCGCAGAATTGCCGAAAGGGTTCCGTGAATAAAAATAGTTATCCAGACATCTTCGTCTGGAATATCTTTTTGGCTAAGGGTCGTGTGGGCATGTAAAAGAATGGTCAAAACAAGTAAATGGGTGAAAGCTTTCCCCTTTTTCATGAGTTCTCCAAATAAATCTTGTTGCATTAACGCTTTTTTTTTACCGTAGCATAATTGGTTAGGTAATCTGTAGAGTTGCAAAAAAAATAACCAACTGTTCCATCTTGTAGGGGTGGTTGTGTAGCATGGGACTGCTTTTTAAAAAAAATAGCGATAGGAGCTGGTATAAAAAGAAAATTGAATGGAAAGGATAATTAATGTTTAGAAGATTAGGGCTTTGTGGGTCTGTTTTATGGAAAATGACCAAGGTTTCTTGGCAGGTTGTTTATGGGGTATGGAGGCTGTCAAAAATAAAAGGGCCATTTGTTTCTGTGTTTGGCGGATCTCGACTTTCGCAAGAAAGTCCGTACGCAACACAGGCAAATGAGTTGGCACAAAAGTTAGTAGATGAAGATATTTCTGTGATAACTGGCGGTGGTGCTGGTGTGATGCATGCTGCAAATTGTGGTGCGGTTGAAAGTTCAAAAGATGGGGGTGACGGAAAAAGTATTGGTATTGGCGTGCGAGATTTAAACGAAGGAAGAAATCCGTGCGTTCAGGAATATTTTGAGTTGGATTATTTTTTTGCTCGTAAGTATTTGCTTACTCGGTACTCCCGAGCATTTATTATTTTTCCCGGTGGTTTTGGCACGATGGATGAACTTTCCGAGTTGTTAACGCTTGTTATGACAGAGAAAATGCCGCAAGTCCCAATTGTTTTAGTTGGTGTTGAATATTGGAAACCATTTATGATGTGGGTAAATGAGTCTGCCGTAAAAAATGATTTAATACCTAAACAAGTGGTGAAGCTTTTTACTGTAACAGATGATATGTATCAGGCGTTTTGCCTTGCTAAAGATGAATGTAAAAGGTCAGAATAGTTGGTGTTAACCTGTTTTTGTTTTTTCTTTTTTATTTTTCTTATAGCCTGGTTTCTTTTTTTGGTACCATATTTGCAGCTTATAGTGATTTTACATGCATTGGAGAGAGTATGAAAATTAGGTATCTAAAAGAATGCTTAAGCATTTTTTTTCATTCGATAAAAGTTGGCTATCAGTTGACCAATAGTTTTTTCCGTTTAGCTCGTTTGCCAATGCCGATTGTTACTGTTTTTGGTGGCGCGCAAGCAGACAGAACAGGGAAGTTTGCAAAGCAAGCACATGATTTTTCTCAGAAACTTGCCAAGGCTGGAATCTCTGTCATAACAGGTGGGGGGCCAGGAATTATGGTTGCAGCAAATTGTGGTGCAGCAGAACTTAGAAAAAAGGGAGAAAAATCACAAACGCTTGGCATAGCCGTTTCTGGTATTGATGATGATTTTTTAAACCCCTGCGCAGATACGTTGTATGTTAACTACTTTTTTATGCGTAAATGGTTGCTGGTGCGATATTCGGTTGGCTTTATTGTTTTTCCTGGCGGTATTGGCACCATGGATGAGTTGTTTGATTTGCTTAATATGATGAAGCATCACCGCGTTCCACCATTGCCGGTTGTTTTAATCGGCGTTGAGTACTGGCAGCCGCTTGTTGATTGGTTTAAAAATTCTGCGCTCAAAGCAGGCTTGATTGACGAACATTTGACAGAATTGTTTGTTGTGACAGACGACATTGATAAAGCGTATGAGCTTGTCCATGAAGTGTGTGATATTTATCTTGATGGGCAGTAAAAAGCCCCGTCGTAATTGACGAGGCTTTTTTATATTTTGGCTTTTTTAATTTCTTTTATTTTGTTTCTATAGAATTTTCACTTGTCACCAATTTTTTAGAATTAGTTTGTAGCTTTAGTTTTCGTTTCTTTGAAGAAATTGATCATGCTTTTGTATCCGGTTACTACCCTTTTTAAGGGACTTTGTGTTACTTTCACGGCTCCCAAAAGCGAACTAATATTTAGCCAGTAGTAGGTCTTTTCGTTTTTTGGAAGCTCAGCATTGATCATAAGTTTTCTTGCAGCTTTGTTTAAAGCACAATGTGCATATGCGCCTGTTATGGCAGATGCCGTATAAGTTCCTGCTTTTACCCAAAAATTATTTATTGTGCCATTTTTGCAAAAGAATTTAACAAGGGTAACTGGAATCTGGCTTAGAGTACCTGCTGCTGCACCAACTGCTGCACCAAAAAATGGACTTACAATGTCGCCAAAGAATTTTTTTATTTGAGAGGCTGTTATTTTTACCTTCTCTTCTTCGAGTTTCAATTTTGTAGACACGCTTTCAGCTTTCTTTTTAGCCTCATTGAAAGCTCTAATTTTTCCAGCTTTTTTTTTAGCTTTTTCAAGTTTACTTTCAGCCTTCTTAACTATAGCCTCAGCTTCTAGGTCGATGTTGGTAGGGTTTTGGTTTTGTTGTATAGAAGGATAAACGAAATAGGGTTGTTGTTGATAATTCATTCCCCTTGCAGGCAAAACCTGGCCAACAAAAATAACCGCTAAAACAGCAAGTAACGATTTTCTGATACATGTATTTGTAATCATAAGAATAACCTCGCATAGTTTGGTCTTGAGGTGTTTGGCGGATTTCCTTCAATCTAGCCAAAACAACCTCCAATTAATCCATTTATTAGTAACTTCCACTAGCTACTTCCAAACTACTCCCATTTAATTCAAGCTTATCATAAGGTGTTTGGGTGTAAACCGCCCCAAGGATATCGGCTCTGGGAGGGTCTATTGCTTTTTTTTCGATAAGGCCAAGCCCATAAAATAGCCCAAAAGAGAAAGCCCAAGCGTGATAATCTCTCGTGGAAAGGCTATAGGGTAGATTCTGAAGGTGATAAAGCCTGCAAGGCCAGAGATGATAGCTCCTATGGCTGCAGCTTTTGGAAGGTTTTTCCTAAAATAACTAAACAGTAGGGGTACCAGTAGACAGCAGACTGAGAGCTCGTAACTGCCGATTAATACCTCAATGATATTTTGTGGCACTAAATAAGAAGCGATAATCGCTACCGTACCAGTTATGAGTGTAATAATTTTAGACATTTTTAGCTTGTTTTTTTCTGTGACAAAAAGTGAGCCGAAATCTTCTGAGATATTTGAGCTGATTGCACAGAGTAAAGAGTCTGCGGTTGAGGTGATTGCCGCTATAATTGC
>Ga0180433_10010582_pt1 | contig 11073 bp, 10 predicted proteins | sample SS_ome_8_FD_132980 | JGI IMG/M metagenome (GOLD analysis project Ga0180433, IMG submission 132980) | Hypersaline lake sediment archaeal communities from the Salton Sea, California, USA - SS_1_D_1 metaG | ecosystem: Environmental > Aquatic > Non-marine Saline and Alkaline > Hypersaline >...
CCTGTGAGCGGGCCGCAGCGCCAGACAGACCTGACCGGGGCGGTCCGCGAATTCCTGACCGTCCTTCCCCCAGCGTTGGCCGAGACCGTGTGGGCCGCGGCCGTTCCCCACACCTTTGACATCCCCCTGCTGGCCGCTATTCTGAATCTGGATGGGCCAAAGGTGAGCCAACTCTGCCGCAAACTCAAGGAAATGTCTTTTGTCCAGGTCCTTGACCCAGAGACGTACACTCTCCACGAACTGGTCCGTGGCTTTTTACTGGACCAACTCTGGCAAGACCGCCGCCATGATTACCGCGCCTGGAGTCGCCGCGCTGCCGAACACCTCCAGGCTCGCGACGGCGAACCACAGCGACTGGAATCCATCTACCATTGGCTGATCGCCGACCCGGAGCGCGGGGCCGGCCTGGTCTGGAACCGGGGCGCGGAATGGAACAACACATTTCAATACGAGTGGGTCGAGGCCCTCGTGCGCCTGGGCCTCGAGCACGACGGTGCCGGCCGCCTGACCGGTCGGGCCAGGGGATGGGTCTACTTCTGGCAGGGGCAGACCCACCTCCGCTACTCCGAGAACCGCGCCGCGCTGGCCAGCCTGGAAACCGCCCTGACATCTGGAGAGGGCGACCGGCCACTGGAGGCCACCTGCATACAGTCCCTGGGGGACGTGCACCTGAGGTTGGCCGAGTACGGCCCGGCGCGGGAGCGGTACGCGGAGGCGCTGCCCATCTATCGGGAGATTGGTGCCCGGTTGGGGGAGGCCAACTGCATACAGGCCCTGGGGGACGTGCTCATGGGAGAAGAGCAATACGAGGCAGCTATGGCTTCCTATCAAGAGGCGGCCGATCGCTACCGCGCCCTCGAACTGCCCAGCAACGAGGCCGGCGCCGTGAGCGCCATCGCTTACCTCCACCAGCGCTTGAAACAGCACGACCGAGCCTTGCAGGCCTATGGACGCGCCATCCAACTCGCGCCTGAAAATCCAATGTGGTACCGTAACCGCGCCTGGGAATATATCAAGGTTAAGAATGCCACCGCCGCCCGCGCCGATCTCGACCGCGCCGCCCAGTTGCAACCCCACCATCCCTACCTCCGTCTGCGCCGTGGCGACCTGGCCTTCCTGGAGGAAGACTACGGGACGGCTATCACAGAATACCGGGCCTTCCTGGAATCCCTGCCCCGCCACAACGGTGCCTACTACGGACTCGGCCTGGCTTACCTGGCCCTGGAAGATGCTACCCGGTCGCGCCAGGCTTACACCCAGGCCCTGAAACTCACCACCGACCACCACGATGTCGAAGAAGCCCTCCGCGATCTCCAGGACTGGCTGGACCGATGTCCCGGCTCCGTCGGCGCGGACGAAACCCTGGCCCTCCTCCGGCATGCACTGGAGGAACTGCGATGACAAAAGCCCCGAGGATGGTAAGAGATTCAACCCGCACACACCAAGGAGCAAATGCCATTACCGCATTCACTTGCCCACTTGCCAATGCACTGAAAGGACCACCATGCCACAATACGCCGCCGCAGTAGACCAGGGCACCACCGGCACCCGCTTCATGCTCTTTGACCGGGCGGGCCGGATGGTCGCCTCCAAGTACGAAGAACACGCCCAAATTTACCCCCGGCCCGGCTGGGTCGAGCACGACGCGGCCGAGATCTGGGCCAGGACGCGGAACGTCATCGCCGGGGCGTTGAACGAGAGCGGTGTCCGCCCGCAGGAGATCGCCTCCATCGGCGTCACCAACCAGCGCGAGACGACGGTCGTCTGGGACCCCGCCACCGGCGAGCCGCTCTGCAACGCCGTCGTGTGGCAGGATACGCGCACCCGCGAGCCGTGCCAGCAGCTCATCGGCGACGGTCTGGAAGCGACCTTCCGCCAAAAGACCGGCCTGCCCATCGCCACCTACTTTTCCGGGCCAAAGCTCAAGTGGTTGCTCGATCATATCCCCGGCCTGCGGGAAAAAGCGGAAGCGGGCAGGGCCATCTTTGGCAACGTGGACGCCTGGGTTACCTGGAACCTGACAGGCGCCCACGTCACCGACGTGACCAACGCGTCCCGCACCATGTTGATGAACCTGCGCACGCTCGACTGGGACGACGAACTGCTCGAGATCCTCTCCATCCCACGCCAGATGCTGCCCGCCATCCGCCCCTCGTCCGACCCCGATTTTTACGGCACCACACGGCTCGACGGACCTGTGGGTGGCGCGGTGCCGGTCTGCGGCGACCTGGGCGACCAGCAGGCGGCTCTCTTTGGCCAGACCTGCTACTCACCCGGCGAGGCCAAGAACACTTACGGCACGGGCTGCTTCATGCTGCTCAACACCGGATCCGCACCGGTCCCCTCGCAGAGCGGCCTGCTGACCACCGTGGCCTACGGCCTGCCGGCTGGCGCGACCTACGCGCTGGAAGGCTCCATTGCCATCACTGGCGCGGCGGTGCAGTGGCTGCGCGATAACCTGGGGCTGATTCAGGACGCCACTGAAACGGAAGAGATCGCCCAGAGCGTGGAGGACGCCGGCGGTATCTATTTTGTGCCGGCCTTTTCTGGCCTGTTCGCTCCTTACTGGGACATGGACGCGCGCGGCGTCATCGTCGGCCTCACCCGCTACGTCAACCGCGCCCACGTCGTCCGCGCCACGCTGGAGGCCATCTGCTACCAGACGCGAGACGTGTTGGAGGCGATGCGGGCCGACTCTGGCATCGAGCTGACCGCGCTCAAGGTGGACGGCGGCGCGACCGTCAACGACTTTTTGATGCAGTTGCAGGCCGACGTGTTGGGCGTGGAGGTCGTGCGCCCGGTGGTGCACGAGACGACGGCCCTCGGCGCGGCCTACGCCGCCGGGCTGGCGACCGGCCTGTGGTCGGACCTGGACGAGCTGCGCGCCAATTGGAGCGTGGATCGGGTTTTCGAGCCGCAGTGGAGCGAGGCTCGGCGGGAAGAGATGTACGCCGGGTGGAAAAAGGCGGTCGAGCGCAGCCGGGGCTGGGTGACGGGATAGCGCGAGGCGAGCAAGAAACAGACAAAGGAGGCGACAAATGGCCCAAAAAGTGGAGTATGATCTCGAATCGACCGAGTTGCCATACCTGGCGGGGCTGCCGCTGCGCTTGTTCGTGGCTCTGCTCGAAGGCCCGCTGCGGGGTTTGCTGACCCCCACCTTGCTCGCCAACGCCGGGATCACCCGGTTGCGGGAGCAACAGATTGACGAACCGCCCACCCTGTATCCGATGCACTTTGAGGGTGCGCCAGTTTCAGAGGCGGGGAGCGTCCCGCCGGCCGAGCTGCCCGGCCCGCCCGGCCTGCCGGGACCGGGCTTCCGTTTTGCCACCGTGCACGACTATGCCAGGGCCTATCGGGAGGGCAAGACCACCCCAGACGAGGTGGCGCGCAAGGCGCTGGAAGCGATTGAAGCCAGCAACAGCGGTGATCCACCCCTCCGCGCCATCATCGCCGTCGAGCGCGAGGACGTGCTGAGGCAGGCCGCCGCGGCCACGCAGCGCATCCAGGAGGGGCGAGCGTTGAGCGTTTTTGACGGCGTGCCGGTAGCGGTCAAGGACGAAGTGGACATGGCGCCGTACCCCACCACCGTCGGCACCGCCTTCCTGGGCAGGTCCCCGGCGGCGGAGGATTCCACAGTGGTGGCCCGCATGCGGGCGGCGGGCGCGCTCCTGATCGGCAAGGCCAACATGCACGAGATCGGCATTGGAGTGACCGGGCTGAATCCCCACCACGGAACGACCCGCAACCCCTACAACCCCGGTCACTACACCGGAGGCAGCTCGAGCGGCCCAGGAGCGGCGGTGGCGTCGGGACTTTGCCCGGTCGCCATTGGTGCGGATGGCGGCGGCTCGATCCGCATCCCCTCCTCGTTCTGCGGGCTGGTGGGGCTAAAATCCACCTTTGGACGGGTGAGCGAGTTTGGGGCCGCGCCCCTGTGTTGGAGCGTCGCCCACCTGGGGCCGCTGGCGGCCACCGCTACCGACGCCGCCCTGGCCTTTGGCGTGCTCGCCGGCCCCGACCCGCGCGACCATCATTCGCTGCATCAACCGTCGCCCACGCTGGCGGGCTGGGATGACGTGGACTTGCGCGACCTGACCCTGGGAGTCTACTGGCCGTGGTTCCGCCACGCCAGCGCCGACGTGGTCTCGGCCTGCGAAGCGTTGCTCGGAGAACTCGAGAGCCACGGAGCCACGGTGCGCGAGATTGCGATTCCCGACCTGGAGATCGGGCGGGTGGCGCACGTGATCACCATCGCCGGAGAGATGACCCAGGCGATGGCCCGTTACGACGCCGAACACCGGAGCGAGCACGGCCTGGACGTGCGCATCAACCTGGCGCTGGCGCGCGAATTCACCGCCCGCGACTACATTCAAGCTCAACGAGCGCGCACACGGATGATGGCCAACTTTGGCCACGCCCTCGAACAGGTGGACGTCATCATCACCCCGACCACCGGCCTGCCCGCGCCAGCCATTCCCCCGGCCGCCCTGCCGCACGGCGACTCTGACCTGAGCACGTTGATAGAGATCATGCGCTTCACGACGTTTGCCAACTTTACTGGCCTGCCCGCCATCACTTTCCCCGCGGGCTACAACGAGGCCGGGCTGCCCATCGGCATGCAGGCTATGGGGCGCGCCTGGCAGGAGCAGACCCTGCTGCGCCTGGCGCTGGTCGCCGAGCAGATAGTGGAACGGCGAGCGCCGCAGGTGTATTACGAGCTGCTGGCGGAGTAAACGTGTTGGCCGCCGATGTGCGTGAGGGCAAGAAAAAGGAGCCGGTGGATGTTGACGAGAGAAAAGATTACCGAGACGCTGCGAGAAAACCTTTCCCACCTTGCGGCAGAGTATGGCGTGAAACGGATTGGTTTGTTTGGCTCTTATGCCCAGGATACTCCCACTGAAACAAGCGACGTTGATATTGTCGTGGAGTTTGACCGCCCCATAGGCTTTCGATTCGTCGAGTTCACCGAATACTTGGAGCGCATCTTGGGCAAGAGCGTTGATGTCCTGACGCCTGCTGGTATCCAAGGGATCAGGATAGAGCGAATTGCCAAAAGTATTGAGGAGAGCACCCTGTATGTCTGAGAGAACGGATAGCGACTTTCTGAGCGATATTCAAAAAGCTGTGCGTCGAATAAAGGCATACACGAGTGCAATGGCGTATGATCGCTTTCTGGCAGACGTAAAGACACAGGATGCCGTCATCCGCAATCTGGAGATCATTGGCGAGGCAACCAAGAGTCTGTCGGCACAGCTACGAATCAAGTATCCAGACATGCCCTGGAAGGGTATGGCGGGTGTTGGAGACAGACTGATCCACCATTACTTTGGGGTAAATCTGGACATCGTGTGGGATATTGTCGAGGTCGAACTGCCTCTGCTAGAATCACAGATCAAGGAGATCCTACAGGATGATGAGGGAGGTAGCCAATGACCAACTTGAGTCCTTCACGAGCTCTAGTCCTCTCCGGCGGCGGGGGGCGAGGAGCCTACCACGTCGGCGTGCTTCGCTTTCTCGAAGAGCACGAGTGGTTCCCCGACATCGTCGTCGGTACGTCTATCGGGGCGGTGAACGGGGCGGCCATCGCCTCAGGGCACACGGCCCACTCGCTGTGGGCGTTGTGGCGCCGGCTGACGACCGACGATGTGCAAAAGCGCGCGTGGGACATGTTCTCGCTGGACGAGTGGGATCATCTGCTGGATACAGCTCCCCTGCGTGAAACCCTGGTAGAAGAGGGCTGGATAGATCTCGCGCGCATCAACGCGCCGACCCCGGCCAAGAGCTTGCGCATCACCGTCGTCGAGATGGAGACGGGCCGGTTGCGCGTCTTTGGCAACAGCCCCGACCCCGCGCCAGGCAGTCGCTGCGAGCGCGTCGAGATCACACTGGATCACATCCTGGCCAGTTGCAGTATCCCGTTGGTCTACCCGCCCACCAGGATTGACGACGTGGCTTTCTGGGACGGCGGCACCGTCGCCAACACGCCACTCGGCCCGGCCATTGACGCCGGCGCGGAGGACATCGTGGTGGTGCTGATGACCCCCTGGGAGAGCGAGGAGGACCGCCCCCGCTACACGCCCGTCGGCGGCGTGCGCGGGCTGCTGGCGGCTGCCCAGGCCGCCTTCGAGTGGGCGCTGTTGGCCTCGTTCCAGGCCGACCTAAAGCTCTTCCATCGTACCAACCAGGTGGTCAGGTTGACCCTGGAGAACGCCCGGCTGCGGACAGAGAACGAAGAGCTAAAGACCCGGTTGCAGGGGCAGTCCTTGCCCACTCCGCAGATTGGTATAGCTGATCTGGTGCACCAGGAGATCGAGTCGCCGGTCATCATCTCGCCGCAGAGACCCATCCCCCTGGCAGAGATCATCCGCTACGAACCGGATAACCACGAACGATTGTATCAGATGGGGTACGAGGACGCCAAAGCAGCGTGGGGGCAAGCGAAAAGGTCGGTGGAGGGACAATAGAGCGAGGCCCAAAGAGTTTGGCCCGCAAACCCTCGAGCCTGCAATCCCACTAATCTGGCGCCGCGTAGAAGGCGAGACCTACGGTGCCCGGCCCGGCGTGAGTCCCGATGGCGGGGCTGACCGGAGAGCGATAGACCGTGGAGAGGCCAAAGCGGGCTTGGACTTGTGCGGCGATGGCGTCTCCCTCCTCGGCGCTATCGGCGTCAACGGCGGCTGCCTCTGCCATCCGTTGCCCTCCCAATCGCGCCTCGGCAACCTCTAGCATCTCGGCAATCGCTTTGCGCTTGGTGCGTACCTGGGTCAGCGGCTCGATTACCCCATCCTCAAAGTGCAGCAGCGGTTTGACGTTCAAAGCGGTCCCCAACAACCGCTTGGCCCCGCCGATACGCCCGCCGCGGTGCAGGTATTCGAGCGTATCCACGACAAAGATCAGGTGCACTCTATCCCGCATCTCCTCGGCGGCAGCGACGACCTCGTCCAGAGATTTTCCGGCGGCAGCCGCTCTAGCAGCGGCCAGCACGCAGAATCCCAGCCCCATTGAGGTCGAAAGCGAATCCACGATGCGGACCGGGATTTCAGGCACTTGCGCCAGTGCCGCCTGCGCATTGGCGACGGTGCCGCTGAGTTTCGAGGTGATGAGAACAGCGACGACGGCGTCTGCATCCGCCCCTGCCCGCCGGAAAAAGTCCTCAAACTCTCCTGCCGAGGGCTGAGAGGTGGTGGGAAAGACCCTGGCCCCACGCAGGCGGCGGTAGAACGTCGGCGGGTCAATGTCCACACCGTCCTGGAAGCGCTCATCCCCCCAGATGGCCCAGAGCGGGATCATCGGGATACTCAAGCCTCCCAGGGCTTCCTCCGGGATGTAGGCTGAACTATCTGTCACCACCGCGATCTTGTAATCGTTCATCACTGCCTCCTTTCCTCCGTTTCAGGCAACCCGTAGGGCGGGTTTCTTACCCGCCGCTGTCTAGCAAATAAAACACCTTACCCAGAGGTAAGGTGCGCTCTCGACAAGCGTTCGGATTGTATCATCTCAATAAACCGGGGTAATGTAAGGCGGAATGGCATTCCGCCTACTTTTCCCTCAACTTTTTGAGAAGAGACTTTGGATTCGTGAAGCGTGAGTATTACTTCAGCGGTCGCTTCTTAGGTATGCCCGGCCGGCGGGGGTACTTTTCCGGCGTGGCGGCCACTTTGTCCACCACCACCAGATAGCGCGTCTCGGCCAGCCCGCGCAATTCGACCACCATCAATTGCCGCACTCGTCCGCCCAGTGTGGTGATAGCAGAGTCGGCGCCGTGCACCTCGGCGGCGGCGTCTTCCCCTTTCTGCGCCAACATCGCGCCTCCCACCCGCACCAGCGGTAGTAGGTACTCTGAGAGGGTCGGCATTTCTGCCACGGCGCGGGCCAGCGCCCAGTCGTACCGCTCACGGTGGGCGGGATCGCGCCCCAGTTCCTCCGCCCGCCCGTGGATCACCTCGACCCCCTGTAGTCCCAATACGCGCACCAGGTGCTGCAAAAAGGTCACCTTCTTGCCCGTCGCCTCCAACAACGTCAACTTTATCTCTGGGCAGACGAGCTTGAGCGGCAAGCCCGGAAACCCGGCTCCCGCGCCCACGTCAATCAGCCGCGCGCCGGCGACCAGGTCTTTATGAGGCAGAGCCTTGAGGCAGGAGAGCGAGTCGAGGAAATGGCGCACCAGCACCCCCTCCCAATCGGTGATGGCGGTCAGGTTGAAGCGTTGATTCCAGTCCACCAGTTCCCGGTAACAGGTCCTGAAACCGTCCAGGTGGCGGTCGGTGAGCGTGATGCACAATTCGCGAGCGCCGGCGACCAAGTGCTCCATACAACGCTTATCTTTCTCCATTGGGACAGTCAGTGTCTCGGGAGAACTGGGGGCTACCCCAACTCGCTCAGGAATTCAGGAGGTGTGAGAACAGCGAGTGGCGTCTTGTCACGGAAATGGCGGGCGTTCCAGGTGACAAAGGCCTCAATGTGGGGGACGCGTTCTGCCAAACTGACGATGAGAGCATCCAGGAATGCCATTCGCTGCGTTTGCATCTTGGCCAATGGCCGATTGTACATCTCGTCTCGGAAGAATACCTCTGGTGCCTGAACCTCAATAGTAGGCCAGATCACTGTTAGCCTATAAGCTTCCTGCAGCCACAGTCGCCATTGGCTCAACTGATCTGGAGGTACGTTGAACGAAAGTTGCCCTAGAATCTCCATCAGGTTATAGATGGTAATGACCGGATGTGATTCACGGACAGCGGCCAGAAAGTCGGCGTTAACCGCATAGCGGGAGTCGCGGTGGAAAGCAAACTCGATAATGAAAACATCTGTGTCTATGGCGACCACGAGCGACCTCGCAGGGAGCGCATCACATCGTCGAATGTGGTCACGTGCTCAACATTGGCCAGGCTCTCTTTGATGGTTTCCGCCAGTGCTCGACCCTGAGCAATCAGGTCTGCATCGTCCGAGGGAGGATCCAAACGCACACCTGCGTTGGTGTACGGCTCGGCCTGGGTCATTTGTGCTTTGAGACGAGCTATCTCCGAGGTAGGCACACGCCGGTGGCGACTGTGGGGCAGACGCACGAGTCGAATTACACCTCGCCGGCCCCAATTACGTATGGTCTGTTCGTGAACGCTCAACGCGCGTGCTGCCTTTTTCAGCGTGACGTATGTTTGTTCTTCAGCCATAGCTCTCTCCACCGCCAGATTTGTCTAACATTTTATGTAACTGCTCAGGCTATAGACCTCCGAGGTCTGGGTCAGGCTGAGCAGTTGCCATTTTATAACATTTGTCAAGTTTTGTCAATTTATTTCTCGATTCGCTCCTCATTTGTTCTCTTTATAATCCCCCCCTGCACCTTCCACAGCGTGGCTCGTTCCCGGAACTCGGCGCTGAACATCTCGGGGTCGGTGGCGGTGAGCAGCGCCTGCTCGACGCTGTTCACCTGGGCCAGTAGATAGCCCCGGCGGGTCGCGTCCAGCTCGGCCAGCACCTCGTCCAGCAAAAGCACAGGCGCATCCCCCGTCTGCCCTCGCATCCACTCCAACTCGGCCAGCTTGAGTGCCAGCACCGCCGTGCGCTGCTGGCCGCGCGATCCATAGTCGCCCAGGTCTACCTCGTGAGTGCCCTGAGCGGGGCGGCCGGCGATGAAGCGCAACTCGTCCCGGTGCGGGCCGGTGAGCGTCACGCCGCGCACGATTTCGTCCCCGCGCCGCGCCGCGAGCGCCTTCTGGAAGGCCGCTACCAGCCCCTCGGCCCCCAACTCTGCTGGCGGGCCAGCGTAGGATTGCAGTCCCAATCCCATCTGGTACTCTGATTCCGGAGGGGCGGCGGGGTCAAAGTTGGGCCGGTACTCTAAGCGCAGCCATTCTACCTCGCCAGTGAGCTGCTGGTGGATGCGACCGGCGCGCCGGGAGAGTGCGTCCACCAGTTCGCGTCGTCCGTGGGCGACAATGACCCCCTGGCGGGCCAGCGTGTCCTCGAAAGGGGCCAACTGGGCCGGATTGCCGGGTTCGTCGCGCAGGTGGCGCAGCGCGGCGTTGCGCTGGCGCAGGGCCTCGCTGTAGCGCTCCAACGCCGCGCCATAGCCCCCGTCCACCTGGCACAGCGTGTCGTCCAGGTAGCGACGGCGTCCGGCGGGCGGCCCGGCGACCAGCTCCACGTCCTGTGGCATAAAGAGAACCCCGTTCAGCAGCCCAGTCAGGTCGGCGCGGCGCTTGCGCGCCCGGTCCACGCGGATGGTTTTCTGCAACCGGGTCGCGCCGTTCGCCAGCGATTTGCTCTCCAAAATGATCTCTAGCTCCCGAACGTGGTCGCGACGGACGACCTCGGCCCACACGCGGGCGTAGGGCAACCCCTCCGCCTCGGCTTCCCACCTGACGAGTTGGCGGTCGAGCGAGGTGAGAGGCGATGAGCCGGTGACGAGCAGATAGATCGCCTCCAGTAGACTGGTCTTGCCCTGGGCGTTGGCTCCATACAGGAGCAGTGGACGCTCGGGCAGCGTCAACTCCAGGCGGGCATAGTTGCGAAAGTTGGTCAGGCTGAGATGACGGATGCGCATAGCGGCCCTAATTGTACACCGAGAGGGCCAAAGGGGGAAGGGGAAACGGCACCTGTTTTGCCGGCTAGGCCGAAAAGCGCCCTCCGCCCCAGCGGGCCACGGCGCAGGGATTTCGGGCGTTGGCTCCGGCCTCACAGGGCTTTGTGGAACGTCAACTGCGTTTTGACGGTGCTGTAGCCAATTCTTTCGTAGAAAGCGTGGGCGCCTGTACGGACGACGTTGGAACGTAGCTGAACCGCTCCGCATCCTTTCTCACGCGCCCACCGCTCGGCCCGTCCCATCAACAGCCGCCCGATCCCCTGGCCGCGACAGCTCTCGTCCACGACGAGCCCCTCGACCTCTGCTTGCAGATCGGCCATCATCAACGGACTGACGTGGACGTGAATCCACCCCACCAACCGACCGTCCGCCCGCTCGGCGGCGTAGACGGCGTGGCCTTCATCCCGCCGCAGGTGATAGAGACGGCGCTGTATCTGCTCCGGGGATGATGGGTAGCCCAGTTGGCAGCAGAGCGCGGCGATGCGCTCGGCATC
>Ga0180433_10010583_pt1 | contig 11072 bp, 4 predicted proteins | sample SS_ome_8_FD_132980 | JGI IMG/M metagenome (GOLD analysis project Ga0180433, IMG submission 132980) | Hypersaline lake sediment archaeal communities from the Salton Sea, California, USA - SS_1_D_1 metaG | ecosystem: Environmental > Aquatic > Non-marine Saline and Alkaline > Hypersaline > Sediment...
GATTCATTTTCCTGCTGACCCAGGAGTAATGACGAACGTTTTTGGGCTTCTACCGAAACGGTACTGCGTGCAGGTATAAGTTTACCGATGATTACGTTCTCTTTCAGACCGGTAAGTCTATCTGCGGCACCGGTAATGGCGGCCTCGGTAAGTACCCTAGTGGTCTCCTGGAACGATGCCTTTGCCAGGAAGCTGTCGGTGTTTAGGGATGCCCTGGTTATGCCCAGTAGCACAGGCTGTGCAGTGGCCGGCTCGCCTCCTTCGGCTAGAACCTTTGCATTCATATCCTCATAAGCCAGGGAATCGATTAGCTCACCTGGTAGAAGTTCGGTATCGCCCGGTGAGTCCACTTTCACCTTACGTAACATTTGGCGAACAATAATTTCGATATGCTTGTCATTAATCATTACACCCTGTGAACGGTATACCTTCTGCACTTCGTCGACAAGATATTGTTGAACTGCTTCGCGCCCTTTGATACGAAGCACATCCTGGGGATGAATAAGACCTTCTGTTAGCTGCTGTCCAGCTTTCACTACTGTGTTATCTTCAACTATAATTGGTGTCATAGATGAGGCCGTGTATTCACGGGCTTCTTTTTCCTCATATAATATCGCCAGTTGATCGCCTTTGATTTCTACCGTTCCGCCAAGTCGTGCGACCAGTGGCGGAGCAACTGCAGCTTCTTCCTTTTCCTCGCTGGCGATCGGTTGAGCAAGCACAATCGCCGCATCGACGTGCTGTCCATCTTCTACCTTAATCTCATATTCAGGAGGAATTCGATAATCGTCGCGATAGATTTCCGAACTTATAACCTTGATCCTTCTACCCTCATCTGTTCGGCTTATTTCAACAGTTCCTTCGATTTCAGAGATTATAGCTTGTCCTTTAGGTGATCTTGCTTCAAAAAGCTCTTCAACGCGAGGTAGACCCGTTGTAATGTCAAGACCGGCTACGCCACCGGTATGGAACGTACGCATAGTAAGCTGCGTACCCGGTTCGCCGATACTCTGTGCGGCGATGATACCAACTGCTTCTCCTATTGAAATGATGTTTCCTTTAGCGAGGCTTCGGCCGTAACATAACTGGCAAATACCTCGACGCGACTGGCAGCCTAACGGTGATCTTACATAGACTTTGGTAATGCCTGCTTTCGCGATTGCCGCCGCCTTTTCCTCGTTAATCTCTTCGTTGCGATCCACAACAATTTCGCCGGTTTCGGGGTGTGCGATGGGATTTGCAGCAATACGCCCAATAATTCGTTCCGTCAGAGGTATGATCAGCGACTTGTCAGGTGGTTCAGATATCCATACACCTGCCATGGTACCGCAATCTTCCTCGGTAACTATAACTTCCTGCGCTACGTCAATAAGCCGTCTAGTGAGATATCCACTATCTGAGGTTCGCAGTGCAGTGTCGGCAAGACCTTTTCGTGCTCCGTGAGTCGAAATGAAGTATTCGAGAACGGCAAGCCCTTCACGGAAGCATGATTTAATGGGAAGGTCGATGATTCGTCCTGACGGATCGGTCATTAAACCGCGCATACCAGCCATTTGCCTGATCTGTGAGATATTACCTTTTGCGCCCGATGAAGCCATGATATATATTGGGCTGAATTTATCCATAGATTGCTGAAGCACTTTTTGAAGCTCATCAGTTGCCTGTGTCCAGATTCGAACAGCACTCGTATAGCGTTCGTCCTCAGTAATAAGACCTCTCTGATATTGCTTCTCGATTTCAGCTATTTTACCTTCGGCCTCGGCCAGTATAGCTTCCTTTTCCTTGGGTACGGCAATATCGTTAACAGCAATCGTCATGCCGGCCTTGGTGACATACTTGAAGCCAAGACTTTTTATTTCATCAACCATAGTTGCTGTAACTTCGTTACCCATCTGTCGATAACATTCAGAGACTATTTCCTTGAGCGCTTTTTTGGTCATGGTGTAATTACGAAATCCAAGAGTCGGGGGCAATATATCATTGAATATAACACGGCCAACGCTTGTCTTTAATCTTTCAGCTCCGTTGTTTTTATCCCGAACCTCGATTTCTGCTACGAGATCAACATACCCCATTTCATAGGCAAGTTTAGCTTCATCGAAGTTGCTGTAAATTTTACCTTCTCCCTTGCTACCGGGCTTGATCATGGTTAAGTAGTAGCAACCAAGAACGATATCAAGCGTTGGTGCCACTACAGGTTCGCCTGAACTTGGCAAGAGCATGTTTTGTGTGCTCAGCATAACTTTTTTAGCTTCTTCAACTGCTGGTCGAGACAGTGGTACATGGACCGCCATTTGGTCGCCATCGAAGTCAGCGTTGAAGGCAACACATACTAGAGGGTGAAGCTGGATGGCGCTTCCATCGATAAGAACAGGGTAGAATGCCTGAATTCCCAGTCTGTGAAGCGTTGGTGCGCGATTGAGGAAAATGGGCCGATCTTTGACCACTTCTTCCAGAACATCCCATACCTCGGGTTTGCCACGCTCAACGATTCGTTTGGCACTTTTAATATTAAGCGCCAGCCCTCGAGCAACCAGTCTTCTCATTATAAATGGCTTGAAAAGCTCAAGAGCCATTCTCCTGGGAAGTCCACACTGATCGAGTTTCAACTCCGGACCGGCGACGATGACTGATCGGCCGCTGTAATCGACACGTTTTCCCAGAAGATTCTGGCGAAATCTTCCCTGTTTTCCACGAAGCATATCCGAGAGTGATTTAAGTTTGTGGTTATTGCCTGTAACTACAGCCCTTCCGCGGCGTCCATTATCGATAAGAGAGTCTACGGCTTCCTGTAACATTCGTTTTTCGTTTCTGATTATTATATCCGGGGCTCCTATTTCCAATAGCCTTTTCAGTCGGTTATTACGATTGATAACTCTGCGATAAAGGTCATTGAGATCGCTGGTCGCGAATCTGCCACCGTCTAGTTGGACCATCGGTCGCAGCTCGGGTGGTAGAACAGGTAATACAGTGAGAATCATCCATTCCGGTTTATTATTGCTCTTACGGAAGGCTTCAACAACTTTCAATCGCTTAATTGCTTTCTTACGTCGTTGACCTGAGCTAAGGGCTATTTCATGGTGGAGGTCCTTGGATAATTGCTCGAGATCCAGGGTACCAAGGATATGAAGCATGGCTTCAGCGCCCATGCTTGCCTTAAAAATATCGCCCCATTGTTGTTTAAGCTCCATATAATAGCTCGTGCTAAGAAGGGTACGGGGCTTCAAGTATTCGAGGTCTTCCAACTTCGATTTTAATTCGTCGTCGTGCTGTTTCCGCGTTTCCTCGTGCTGATGCTGTATCTGATTTATTTCTTTCAGCACATCTTCCCGCTTCTTCTCCAGGTCTTCTTCTGATAGGATATTCTCCCTGTCTTCGTCGAACTGAATACGAATTTCCTCTACTCTAGTTGCCGCTTCTTTTTCTTTTTCCGACAGCTCATATGCGCAACTTTCGCGAAGTTGACAAATTGCCTCGTCCCTTTTTTCTTCGTCAACTTGGGTAATGACATATTTAGCAAAGTAGATTACCTGTTCGAGGTTACGTGGGGAGATATCAAGCAACAATCCCATACGGCTGGGTGTTCCCTTAACAAACCATATGTGACTTACAGGTGCTGCCAGATTGATATGGCCCATTCGCTCTCGTCTGACTTTGGAACGAGCTATCTCGACACCACATTTATCGCAAATAATGCCCTTATATCTGGCCTTTTTATATTTACCGCAGTAACACTCGAAATCTTTCGTAGGCCCGAATATTTTTTCGCAGAAGAGGCCATCCTTCTCCGGCTTTAAAGTACGGTAGTTCAGAGTCTCGGGCTTCGTTACCTCGCCATACGACCATGCTTTTATTTGCTCAGGTGATGCCAATGATATTCGAACAGTAGTAAAGTCATTTACATCGAGCATTATTCACTCTCCTCGAATCCCGCCAGGTTGATACCTAATCTAGGAGCTTCCGCTGTTGATTCTAACAAGTACGGCATCCTTTCTTCTTCCTCGTTCAAAACCTCTATTGCCAGACCTATACTCTGTAGTTCCTTGACGAGAACTTTAAAGGACTCCGGCAATCCTGTTTCCAGAATATCTTCTCCGTTAACAATAGCTTCATACGTTTTCACCCTGCCCACTACATCGTCGGACTTGACGGTCAACATTTCCTGGAGGTTATGAGCTGCGCCATAGGCCTCGAGCGCCCATACTTCCATCTCTCCGAAACGCTGTCCACCGAACTGAGCCTTACCTCCAAGTGGTTGCTGAGTGATTAATGAATAAGGTCCTGTCGAACGGGCGTGAATCTTATCTTCGACCAGGTGAGCGAGCTTGAGCATATAGATATATCCCGTAGTAACTGGCTGATCAAATGGCTCGCCTGTACGGCCGTCATACAGTATTGTTTTGCCGTATATCGGAGGTGACACACCTTTCTCCTGCTGAAGACTTTGCGCCGCGCCTTCCAATTCCTCATCATTCAGCAAAGAAATATCTACATCGTTTTCCTCTAACCAGAGCTTAAGGCAGACCTTTTTTGCCTCTCCCTGGTCTTCATCACTGAATACTTTTTCTCCATCGTATCCTTGTTGAGCGAGCCACTTCTTTGCATATTCCAGGTCTACTATACCATCACCATTGTGTCCCCATTGCGAAGAAATGGCCTTTCTCGCTATCCATGATTTAGCCAGGGCTTCCTCAACGGCATCGTCGTCGGCACCATCGAAAACGGACGATAGTGCTTTAAAACCAAGCGTATGTGCCGCCCATCCGAGGTGTGTTTCCAGTAGCTGACCGATATTCATTCTGGAAGGAACACCGAGTGGACTAAGAAGCATCTCGATGGGTTGTCCGTCGGGAAGGAAGGGCATATCCTCTTCAGGCAGTATTCGTGCGATCACCCCTTTATTGCCATGACGCCCCGCTATTTTATCACCGGTACATATCTTTCGAGTCTGAGCTACATATACTCTAACCATCTGATTAATGCCGGGAGGAAGGTCATGATATCCGTCTCGGTTTAAGACGTAGACGCCTATTACTTTGCCTGATTCTCCGTGCGGTATTCTAAGTGACGTATCTTTTACCTCTCTGGCCTTCTCCCCGAAGATGGCTCTGAGAAGTTTTTCCTCAGCGGTGAGACCTCTCTCACCTTTCGGTGTAATTTTGCCTACAAGGATATCACCGGACGTTACTTCAGCCCCGATACGGATTATCCCTCGTTCATCCAGATTGCGTAAACTTTCCTCACCTATATTAGGAATATCTCTTGTTATTTCCTCAGGACCCAGTTTTGTATCTCTGGCCTCTACTTCGTATTTCTCAATGTGAATGGAAGTGAAAATATCCTTTTTAAGCAGGCTTTCCGATATGATTATGGCGTCCTCAAAGTTATAACCACCCCAACTGAGGAAGGCACAGAGGACGTTTTGTCCCAGGGCAAGTTCGCCGTCGTCCGTCGAAGAGCTATCGACGAGAACCTGTCCGCGTGAAATGCCGTCCCCTTTATCTACCACAGGACGCTGGTTAATACATGTACCCTGATTGGATCGGGCGAACTTGATCAGCGGAAACGAATGGTCATTGCCCTCAGTATCTCTCAGTCTTATATCTGTGCTGGAAACGCTTATTACTTCGCCGTCTAGAGGTGATAACAGCATTTGGCCGCTATCTCTTGCAGCAACCCGTTCCATCCCTGTTCCGATTAGAGGAGCACTTGGTTTTACCAGGGGTACCGCCTGCCGTTGCATATTTGAGCCCATGAGTGCGCGGTTTGCATCATCATGCTCAAGGAAAGGAATCAGTGATGTGGTAACACTGACAATTTGTCTCGGAGACACATCAATGAAATCTATATTTTGAGAAGGTTCCATAAGGAAGCTCTTGCCGTGTCTGGCTTCAACCTTTGTTTCAATGAAATGGTTATTTTCATCCAGAACGGAGTTTGCCTGTGCGATAATATAGTTATCCTCTTCGTCTGCAGAGAGATATCTCACGTCTTTGGAAACGTAGGGTCTGATTTTTACTGTTCGTGCCGGGTGTTTGGCAATTTTTTGGGCAATTTGTGACGTAATATGCGTTCCTTCTTTGACTATGACCTTATTATTTTCGTCGGTGAAATCTTCAGCAATATATTTCCCCAAAAACTCGCTCGAAGTACTGTCGAGTTCTTTAGCCACGACGCGATAGGGGGTCTCGATAAAGCCATATTCATTAACACGGGCAAAGGTAGCCAGAGAACCAATGAGTCCGATGTTGGGACCTTCCGGTGTTTCGATAGGGCAAATTCTCCCGTAATGGGAATGATGGACGTCACGGACATCAAAACCTGCTCTCTCTCTTGAAAGACCTCCTGGTCCTAATGCAGAGAGGCGGCGCTTATGTGTCAGCTCCGATAGAGGATTTGTCTGATCCATGAACTGGGAGAGCTGTGAACTGCCCAGAAACTCGCGGATGGCCGCGATCACGGGTCTACTGTTTACCAGAGCGCTTGGTGTTGCCGTATCGAGCGGGAGTAAACTCATTCTCTCCTTTACAACACGTTCCATTCTCAGAAGACCTACACGGATCTGGTTTTGAAGAAGTTCACCGACCGCTCTAACTCGCCTGTTTCCCAGATGGTCGATATCATCGATGCTGTCGAGTCCGTTATTGACTAGAATAATATGCCGTACTAAAGCAATAAAATCTTCTGGTGTGAGAACCATTTGGGTGGACAGCATATCCAGATCGAGTCGCTTATTCAGTTTGTATCGTCCAACTCTACCCAGGTCGTAGCGCCGGATATTAAAAAATAGTGCCTTTATCAAAGCACGGGCGTTTTCCAGAGTAGGAGGGTCTCCTGGCCGTAACCGTTTGTAGAAATCAATAAGGGCCTCTTCTTCTGTCTTAATACCCGGTTCTCGATCAATTGAACTTTGAATATAATTGCGGTCCGGATTAATATCTACGTCGGCAAAAAGAGCAAGCAACGTATTATCGCTGCCATAGGGATGAGCGGGGTCGCTAATAGCACGGAGCATAGTTGTCACTGGTATTTTACGTTTTCGATCAACCTTAACAGAAATAACATCGTGGTTATTTGTTTCAAATTCCAGCCACGCACCCCTGCTTGGAATAAGCTTCGCTGAGCAGAGTCTTTTCCCGGTGCTGGGATCTTCCTCAAGAGAGAAATATGCGCCTGGAGACCGGACTAATTGACTGACTACCACCCGTTCTGCACCGTTCACGATGAACGTACCACGGGGAGTCATCAGAGGGAAGTCGCCCATAAATATATCTTGTTCTTTGATTTCTCCAGTGTCTTTAACAACCAGCTGGACCTTAACTTTTAATGGCATGGAGTAAGTAAGATCGCGGCTGTAGCATTCGGACTCTGTATGCTTGGCATTTGCCCAAAGATGCTTCCAGAACGCCTCCGCGTTTTCGAAATCGGGCATTTCTGCATTATTACCGAATCCATAACTGGGAAAATGCAATTCATAGCGGGAGCCGGTAAAATCCTTGATGGGAGAAATTTCGTCGAAGAGATCCCGCAATCCGCCTTCAAGCGAAGGATCACATATTCTACGGTACGATTCCTGCTGAAGTTGAATTAGATTCGGCATTTCCAGAACATCGGGGATACGAGCATATGATTTCCTAAGTCCCGTTTTTGGGGATATGAGAAAAGTCATGATAATATACCTCTCAGACAGGGAAAGTAAACATTACGAGTGAAGCAACTGGCTTTGGAGTAAATAACATAGAAGACAATACTGCACGGATTAGATATTTCTAAAGAGGCATATCTATCCCAGCAAAACCTAATGTTATAACATTGGAGAAGCTTTGTCAATACTTTTTTTATAGGAAATTTCACCACAATTATTCTTTTTGCTTTATTTAGGGATTAAAGCACTTTGTGGTTAATCATTATCCACAATTTTATGCGTGGAATTGAAATTCGCTTTTGTAGATAAGTCTAAGACAATGGTTTTTGTATCTGCACCTGTGTTGGAAACGCCTTCCGAAGCACTGAAAACTTCGGGCATGTTTTTCAGCACTTTTACCAGCTGTATGGGGTTATCGAGGCTAATTTTGATAGTGAGGCCGCTTTCGATTGAGCCACCCATATTGTTCACTTTTATACAGGGGTCTGCTTTCAAACGTTCGTATATCTGTAGAATGTCTGAAAGACCGGATGCAGGCGTTGCAACTAATTCGACACTTCCAGAGAAATACGCCTCTGAAGTATCTTCAATCATGTTACTTTCTGAAGTACAATCGTCAGTCGTGTCAATCACTATATCAGCATGAGGGATTGAGGTTATGGTAGGCGATTCATTTTCCTCTGTCGAATTCTTTTTTGTATGATTTTCGAGCATATGTTGTACGGTTTCCTGCGGCTCATCTTCGTGGTTGACCTCTTTCACTGAATCCGGCAGGTCGCCGCTAACTAATTGCAGTATCTTTTTGGTAAATTCCTTTATCCGATTTGATGAAGTCGAGTGTTCCTTGTCCAGTTCTTTATGATCTAAGCCCGTTGATTTTTGTAGTGAATGCAGCTTCTCCAGCGCCAGTTCCTCGCGGGCAAGTGCTTCTATTGCTTCCTGATAATATTGCTGAGCGAGTCCGATATGACGTTGTATCCTCTGTTCCAGACGGAATTGGTATTCCCTGTTCTCCATTATGAGCTTTCTTCGCTCGAGCGATCTTTCTACCCTTATAATCAGGTCGTCAAGGTTGAATGGTTTGGTAACATAGTCGAAGGCTCCTATTTTCATGGCTTCAACGGCAAGCTGTATATCGCTCATGGCTGTGACCATAATTACACCTGTGTCGGGATGATCGGTGATCATCTGGGAAAGGACTTCCATACCCGACATTCCGGGCATTTTAATATCCGAAAGCATCAGATCATAGTCCTGCATAAATGCCTTCCAAAGCGCATCGTTACCGTCGCTGGCAGTATCACATGTATACCCTGCGCTTTCCAGCTTACGAGCTAACACATTCCGTATTGATTCCTCATCGTCAACTACCAGTATTCTTGCCTTATATTCATCCATTTTCAGAACTCCCTACTATGTAAAATTGTCCAAGCAGTATCTTAGGTAGGAGGGCTGGAGTTGACGTGCTATTTAGTTCCTTATATTGAGGTATCATAGGGCATATCACGCTGCTGTTTAGTACGGAGAGGGAAACCGATATTGTTTCTGAAGGAGGTCTATTCATTCAGCTAATTAGCTCTCTTGCTATACTATACAAAAACCTGGGTATAGCAGCACTATCTTGCTAGAACATTATCATAGGTATTAGTGCGTATACAATAGTGATTTTGGGTGAATAAGCGATAAGAAAATGGTACTAGAATTCTTCTATTTATCTTTTGCCTGGGTAGATAGTCCAATTAACTTGTAGGCAAGTTTCGCAGCAAGAAAAGAGCATGCTGTGGGACCTTGATTTGGACAAAGTTCGACGATATCAAAACCTACAATATGCTTCTTCGCGGCGATGGTCCGAAGCAGTTCCAGGATGTCTTCCCATGTCAATCCGCCAGGCTCAGGTGTGCCTACTGCCGACATTACGGATGGATCCAGGACATCGAGGTCTATGGTTATATATACATGTTGAGTGAGTGCCGCGATAATTCTATCTAAGGAGCTACCCTTCATTGTAGTTTCGATAAAAAATACGTTAAGCCGGTGTTCTTTGATGAACTCGTATTCATCAGTGCTCAGACTGCGAATGCCAGCCTGAACAATGGGGCAGGTCTCCCAAACTCTCCGCATTACGCATGCATGGCTGTAAGGTGTTCCCATATATTCATTACGGAGATCGGCGTGTGCATCCAGTTGTAGAACGGATAGATCAGGGTACCTATTCTTGAATGCTTTTACCGCACCGATAGTCAGCGAGTGCTCGCCGCCTAACAAAACAGGCAGCTTGTTTTGTTTCAGCAAATCGCTGGTGATAGCGGAAATCCGTTCGAGCATAGATTCGGGGCTGCTGGTGAGGGGTTGCACTTCGGGAAGGGTATAGATACCAACACGGCTGATCTCGGTTCCCAGCTCATAATCATATAACTCAAGGTATTGAGAAGCATCTATGATAGCCTGTGGCCCTTCGCGGCTACCGCATTTGTACTCGCTAGTACTGTCATAGGGTGCAGGTATTATGACAACCCTGGAGTCAGTGAACGAGGTATGTTTCTGTTCCAGACCTGCGAACGTTCTTGGGGGACGAAACAAATCCTCATTCACATTGTATTTCCATACCAGAGGCAGTTATTTAGTGCCGACTGCGGAGTCCAGTAAGGTAAGTGGTTGCTGATTATTATAGAATTCAAGTCCCCTGCTTAGTATGTATGTTCTAACCTCGGCCAAGCCAAACTGTTCTTTGAGGTCTTTAATGGCGTAATCAGCGTCGAATTCCTTGCACGAAAATATATCTATATTAATATATGAACGCTCGGGAAAGGTGTGAATGCTGATATGGCTTTCAGCAATAAGAACGAACCCGGATACTCCCCAGTCTTCAATTTTAGGTCCGATATATCTGGAAACCTGTGCGGGTGCAATTTTTGTCATCCCTATCTTCAGTGGATAGGAATTAAGCAGTTGATCGATGAACTCGACGTCCTGCATTTTTTGGGGATCTCCCCCATAGCCGTCAACAATCAGGTGCATTGGTCCCACCCCCCGTTCTAAAGTTTCATGCAAAAACCTTTTCCCGCTGTCTTAACGGGGGGCGAGGAACCCGGCCCTTTTAAACACAATAAATAAGCCTCAAGGCAATAATTGTATTCCAACGATTGTTGAAGCTTATCTTATTATTAGAAGTTATTTAAACTAGATCCGGAATTCCCTGCCGGTTTTTGCTGTTCGAAGGCTGCGATCTTGGCGAGTGCCTTTGTTACGATGCAGCATTCTTTTTTGGTAATTTACCGACAATAAATCGCTTTCCATAGCGTGGATCGTTTTGCCGAGTCCACATCACCTCCTTCACTAACCTGAGCAGATTAGCCTACAAAGGATACCACATTTTTTACTGGAGATGCAAGACTTTTGGGGTGATAACGCAAAAAAAGTATATTTA
>Ga0180433_10010584_pt1 | contig 11072 bp, 11 predicted proteins | sample SS_ome_8_FD_132980 | JGI IMG/M metagenome (GOLD analysis project Ga0180433, IMG submission 132980) | Hypersaline lake sediment archaeal communities from the Salton Sea, California, USA - SS_1_D_1 metaG | ecosystem: Environmental > Aquatic > Non-marine Saline and Alkaline > Hypersaline >...
CAATAACATTTGCCATTGTAAATGTCTTGCCAGAGCCTGTTACTCCAAGAAGCGTCTGGCTTCCTCCCTTTGCTGTTATACTAACAAGTTTGTCAATTGCCTGCGGCTGGTCACCTGCAGGTTTGTATGGCGCTTCGAGAGAATAATCCATTATCCTGTTTTTGGATAAAGCAGAATAAAACCATATGCCTCGAGCTCAAAGCTACTCGATTTTTGGAGCAGTAACTTCTCTTATCTTTGTTGCAATTTTTGGTACCTCTTCACTTAGGTACAGTTTGTTGAATACACTAATTGCACCTGCTTCTATTGCATCCCTAACGCGCCAATCTCCTCTTGAAAAACCAGTTAGTACAAGGATTTTTGTATCTGGGCTCTCTTCCTTCAGTTGCTTAATTAGCCTGATCCCGGAAATCCCATTTGGCAATAGTCCAGTAATTACTACATCCACTCCTCCTTCTTTGCATCTTTCAATTGCCTCAACACCACAATCAGTATATTCAAATGACTGCGCATGTCCCTTTTTTGTGAGCGCTACATGCAAGGTTCTAGCAATTGTGATTGACACCATTTCATTAGAATTGACCAGAAGAATCTTCGGACCTTTTTTGGCAAGTTTTTCTACTGCTAGTTTCCTGAATTCTTTTTCTACTCCAGTATTCCTGAATGCTTTTCTTGGATTAAATTGTATCACTGACATCGTTCCACCCAGATAGAAAAAATATATCATTAAATTTAAAAAACAGAAACCAATCGAGCCTCTCTTCCTATTGCATTTATTAATTGTAAATAAGAAAACGCTTCATGCTTGAGCACACTTTCCTTCATATTCCTAGTTTCGGTCCTAATCGTGAGAGAAAACTATGGCACTCTGGGATAACAACCCACGATGATTTCCTAGAGCGCTTCAATGGCTCAACCTATCACAGGGACCAGTGCAGTTTGGTTGCCAGTACAAATCATGCTCTCAAAACAAATGATGCAGAGCACTTTGCCAGGGTGCTCCCCCGCAATGAATCCTGGAGATGCTTTCCGAATTTTGAGAAAATAGTATATCTGGATATCGAGACAACTGGCCTCTCTCCGGAAGGAGACCAGCTAACTGTTGTCGGACTCTTCGATGGCCAGAAAACCAAGAGCTACATAAACGGTCAGAACCTTGAGGAACTGCAGGATGATTTGAGAAAGTTTGATATGGTAGCCACATTCAACGGCTCATTATTCGATGTTCCATTCCTTCGCAAATCAATGGACGGAATCTATATTCCTCCAATCCATATTGATTTGAGATTTGTCTTGTCTTCCCTTGGAATCCGAGGTGGCCTGAAGAAGATTGAGCAGAAGTTCGAGCTTGAGAGGGAAGATGATTTGAAGGGACTAACTGGTTATGATGCTGTTCTTCTCTGGAGAAAATATAAGAAACACAATGATGCAGATGCTCTTGATAAACTGGTCCGATACAATGCTGCGGACATCTCAAATCTGAAAGTACTGCTTGAGTGGGCATACAAGGAAAAGAGAAAAGAGACTGGTTTTGATCGGATGAAGCAGGAAGATTGATTCTTCCTTGGCTTTTTCAAAATAAGTGTTATTAAATGTAATTTTATGTATACTAATTTTTAAGCTTATTGGTGGTTTTTCAAGCAAAAAAAAAGGTTTTTGTTACAAATGTTTAAATATGTGTTTTGTTGTGTATTATAATGAAAGAGGTGACTGCAAGTGATTGACCTGGATGACGAACTGGAACTGGACCAAATAATGAGGATTAACGACGAGGATGCACCGGAAGCAGAGAATAACTAGCTATCCGTACATGCTTCCGCCTTCTTCGGAAGATTTCCTTGGAACCTTTGATTTTACTATTCCTTCTTTCACGGTTTTCGTGCTCTCCATAGCCTCTTTATCGAGCATCGTAGTGCTTATCTTCTTTCCAATTAGTTTTGACAATACCTTTATTGCATTGGATGCTGCCTTTGGATCAACGTAGTCCTCTGCAGCCTCAGCTAGCAAAGTAGTTACGGGGTATCTGTTTAGCGTTCCCTTAGTTAGAAGAATTCCGGTTACTCCGGTTGTTGCGCCCTCCTTAATTGGCTTAACTGCCTTTTTTGCAACCATTGCCTTGACAGTCTTCTTATCACTGGAAATTATGAAAACATCATCCTTTCCCTCTTTGGCAGAAATTCCGCCAATTGAGACAATAGAGGATGCATTGAGACCCTTACAGAAATCGAATAGCTTGTCAGCAAGTTCAAGCGTCGCTGAATTGGGAATACTCATTTCAGAGAGTATAACAATAACATTATGCTTCTGCGAGAAATGGATTCTTGCAGCTGGAAACGGGACATAATCATGGATTGCAGCCAGCGGGGCAAAGTCAGAGCTTGAGATGTAGCCTCCGAACTTCATGTCCAGAGACTCAATAATCTGGGATGCTGCGACGCTTCCAACTAATCCTGTTCCTGGAAAACCTATCACAACAAGTGGCTTCTTCAGCTTCATGGTAGCAGTTCTGTGGATTTTTACGTCGCTCATGCTAGTATGACAGGACAAAAGCTTTTATACCATTCGTATCAAATTTGCAAATATGTCAGTATCAAAGCAGAATGTTTCAATGCCTATGGGCTCAGCCGGAATCATCGGCTTCTCATCAGACATGAAAATAAGCGGCCAGGAAGTTGAGCCAAAAGTCCTGGTGATAATTGCAGTCGTGCTTGTACTTGTTGTGAAAGTAGTTGGCAGCCTAGTAACTGCCTAGCCAATACGTTTCCTGATTTTAGGGCCAAGCGCCTCTTCAGTCTCCTGGTCTGCTAGCACCAGCACTTTCATTCTTTGTTCTTCAGATTCTTTCAATGAGCTCATCATCGTAGAGAGCTTGCTTATTGGAACCAATCCATCTTCAGTTAGCACCTTGAAATCAACGGGCTTGAAGAAGGGATGGGGATAATCCACTATGATGTCTCTTTTGAATTTTCCCCTCAAATCTTTTTCCAATTTAGAAATTGCCTTCCTGCTTTTTGCGCCTTTTTGGAATGTATATATCTCCTTATAGAGGCGCCTTTCCATAAGTGCATCAACATAGGGCCTGGCTTTTTCAGATTGCCCCATCTGCATCATCGCCTCTTCATCTCCAAGTGTGATGAATGCCTTGGCATCAACAGTTCCATCTGTTATGGAATTCTCAATTGCCCGGTAGAGCAGTGCAGTTGCTATTCTGACAGTGTGATGCAAGTAAACGGTGGAGAACATCATGAACCTTGCAATAAGTAGATATTCTGCTGCCTCAAGCCCGCCTTTTCCAATGCAGAGCTCTCCTCTTTTCATCGAGAGCATGTGCACAATCCGGTCAATATCAATTATCCCATATGCTACTCCTGTGTTCTTGGCATCCCTTTTGAGATAATCCATCCTGTCAGCTCCAATATCAGAACTCACAATACTCCCTTCCTTGGACCGCCCGAGCTTGATTATTTCAGAGGGCCTATAATTTTCTGAGAGGATATCTGCAATCTCGCCTTTGGTGATTTTTCTATTTCCTATCTTTTCATGGTCACCAATATATTTTTCGAGAACATCCTCTCCTTCATGGGAGAATGCAACATGGCCAATATCATGAAGCAGTGCATAGAGCTTGAGTTTTTTCACCGTCTCTTCTTCCAGTCCAAGGCGCCTTCCGATTATCTCGGATAAATGCGCAGTTCCAAGTGAATGCTCAAAGCGTGTATGGTTGGCTCCGGGATACACAAGATTAGTCACAGACATCTGCTTAACCCGGCGCAGTCTTTGGAATATTGGAGTATCAATAATTCGCTCTTCGAATTCATCAAATCCAATTGTCCCGTAAATCTCGTCCTTGATTATCATCAGATGAACCTCATACAGAGGCAAACATGCCCTTCTTTTTCTCAATCACATCCCCGCTCTCAGAGAGCAGGCGAAGAACAGCACAGCACCCTTCGCGATCCAGGTTTGTCTGTTTTGCGATTGTCTCAAGGTCCATATCCTTATCAAGGCTTTTTAGTATTATAGCTGATGCTTTTGCTAAGTAGTTGCTAGTTACTGCATAGAATTTGCCATCAAAGCCCTTTACTCCCTTTATCGTGCCCTTTTTCATCTCCATCTTAGTTCGCTCGGAAAATTCCATTGCCTCATTCTTATTCCCCAGGACCAGGAAGCCCTTTTCCATAAGCGTTCCGTATGGGCTCGTCTGCTTTGGTGCTGTAGCCTGCTTCTGCGGGGCAGGCCTGCCATTTACCAGAGGATAGACATCATCCCGTATACTATACACGCCATCCTTGTACTTCCTGCCTCTGAAAACATTCACAAATCCCTTCTTCTCGAGGCCTAAGAGCACTTTCAGCTCCTGTTCATTCAGTGCCTTGTTCACATAAGCTGGAATCCTTTTTTCGAATCTTATTCTAAGGAGCTTCTGCAGGACTGCTGCTTCGTCAGAATCCAGTTTCACTCCTTTTTTCTGCGGGTTCTTCTGCACTCCAAGAGGAACAGAGAGCAGGTAATATCCCTCGCGCAGTTCAAAGAGCTCAAGCTCATCGTAGGATAGCAGTCCTTCTGGAAGTTCCAGATAGCGGTTATCTCCTCTCTTAAGAATACGGGCTCTCGCCATAGCAATCTTTTCTCAAACCGAATTAAAAAGCCTATCGCCAGCTGCACTTCTTCAAAGGGGTTTTTAATGCATCACACCTCAATAGATTACGTGGTAATATGGCTATTTCACCTTTTGAAGAACGATACAAGACCGAGATGAATGACGTTTTTGATGATGGGAATAAGCTTCGGAAATGGATGGAAGTCGAAGTTGCACTTGCAAAGGCCCATGCAAAGCTTGGCAATGTGCCAAAAGATGCTCCGGCAAAGATTGAAGCCGGCATGAAGAAGGTGAAAACAGAGCGCATTCTAGAGATTGAAGCAGAAATCCACCATGATTTGATGGCCATGGTCAAAGCCCTAACTGAGCAATGCGGAGATGCCGGAAAATACGTCCATTTGGGAGCTACAAGCTATGATATTGAGGATACTGCCACTGCCTTGATATTCCTTGATGGCATTGCACTTTTAGAAAAGCGCATGAAGCAGATGGCAGACACCCTCAAGAAACTGGCAAAAGAGCACAAGAAAACAGTGTGCATCGGAAGAAGCCATGGCCAGCATGCAGTTCCAACCACTTACGGGATGAAATTTGCCCTGTATTACCAAGAACTAAGGAGAAACCAGGACAGGCTAGCTGAATGCCGGGGGCGAATCGCAGTTGGCAAGATGTCAGGGGCAGTTGGTACAATGGCAACTTTCAGTGGGCAGGGACCGCAAATACAGGAATTAGTTATGAAAGAACTTGGCCTAAAACCTGCAAAGGTAACAACCCAGGTAATCCAGAGGGATCGGCATGCAGAAGTGCTATCTAATCTAGCATTGACTGCTGCCATGCTCGAAAAAATCGCAAAAGAACTCAGAAACCTGCAGAGAACCGAAATCCTGGAAGTGGCAGAACACTTTGGAAAGAAACAGGTCGGTTCATCCACAATGCCGCACAAGAGGAATCCCCACAAGAGCGAAAGAATATGTTCTCTTGCAAGATTAGTCCGGGCCAATGTCATAACCGCAATGGAGAACATACCACTCGAGCACGAGAGGGATTTGACCAACAGCGCAAATGAGAGGGCTATTTTCGGAGAGAGCTTCGTATGCCTGGATTTCATGCTTCTGCAGACAGAGAAGATTCTATCAGGACTCGAATTCTTCCCTGAGAACATTCAGAGGAATTTGGAACTAACAGGCGGATTAATCATGGCAGAGCGCCTCATGATGCGCCTGGCATCCAAGGGAGTGGGCAGGCAGGAAGCACATGAGCTTGTTCGCGAACTTGCCCACAAGGCATTTGCAGAGGGCAGGCACCTCAAGGAGCTTGTCTTGGAGCAGGACCTTTTGGATGAGAAGGAAGCAGAGGAAGTTTTCGATTATTCGGGATACACCGGCGATGCAGACAAAATCATCGAAGGTGCTCTAAAGGATTAATATTTAAATATCCCCTTGGTATTAACGTCTAAGAGTGATGGAGATGACCGCGACCGCAGGTAAGAATTATCTTTATGCATCCCTGGCAATTGGTGCTCTGGGAGTTGTGCTGGTACTGGCCCTTGGCCAGTCATTTGCCATTGTGGCCGGATTGCTGGCCGGAATTGGCTGCGCCACAGGCGTAATTTTCTGGAAATACGGATATCTGGTAGTCCCGCTGATAACCCAAAGGGCAAAAATCGTGACGATGGACAGCGAGGGCTTTGAGATTCCGCCTTCCCAGGATGTCATTATCAAGAATGTAGATGGTGTTTTCTATGCATCTGCATTCCTCGGCCTTAAGATTTTCGAGTCCACAACCGAAAAGAGCGCAGATGAGAATCTCAATTATACCCAATACTTCGAGAGGGCAATCTCGAACCTTAAATATGTCACTAAAATCGCCTACATGCTCTATGTAGAGGATGTCGGGGAAAAGAGGAAACTCATTGAGACAAAGAGGGCAGAGGCAATGCTCAGGCTCCAGAGGGAAAGGGACAAGCCAGACCCAGATACCCTTAAGATGGATAAATTCGAGAGGGAAGTAGCTCAGTGGGATTCCCAGCTCAACCGGCTCATTAAGGGAGTCAAACCAATGGGCATTATTGCCTATGCAATGACTACTGCAACAGGCCTTAGCAAGGAGGCTGCAATTGCAGGTGCCAAATCCCAGGCAAGCGAACTCAAGACCGTTCTGGCAAATGCCCTGAACGTTGAGGTTGTTGGTCTGCAGGGAGATGAAATGCTCAAGTGCTTTGAATGGGAGAGGTTCTATCCGACCACTTCACAAGAACTTGAAGAGAGTGTGATTTGAACATGGCTATCGGTGGACGGATTAAGCTTACCAGGGTGTCAAACCGCGATGTGGCAAGGAGGGATATTCTTGTCCATCCTCCAGAGCCTCCGATGCATGTCCTGTTTGCCGACCCGACAGATTCCATTTACGTTGGCAGAACCAGGATTTTCAACATCCCCTTCTATTGGTCATACGAGAATGTTGCAAACCCGCACATAGCAGTTGTTGGTATCTCAGGTTCTGGTAAGAGTTTCTTTGTCAAGACATTCCTTCTCAGAGCCGCCTATGTATGGGCATCCAATGCGCTTATCATAGACTGGGCAGGAGAATACAAGGAGTGGGTGCGGGACACAGGAGGCAAGATTGTCTCTCTTGGCCGAGGTTCCTACCTCAACCTGCTCGACCTTGGTGGCATGAAGCCCTATGACCGGATTAAGCAGATTATGAGGACCTTGGAGCTTCTTACCGACATTACCAATTATCCAGAGCAGAAGAGGCTAACTGAGCAGGCAATCGAGAAGTGCTATATCGAATCCAAGTTCAGGATGGATTCAAGGGAGCAGAAGGACGAACTTGGAAAGCCGCTAACTCCGCCAACACTCAAGGATGTTGTGCGTGTGCTAACAGAACAGTCATCTATGGGAACATACGAATTCCCAGCAGAACTAGAAAATGCAATCTACAGGTTAAGGCATTTCACAAAGCCGGGAGAGGACTTCTTTGCACAGCAGAGTACTGTCCGCCTGGATGCTTTAGTCTCATCCGGCCTTGTCGACATGGATTTGGCAGGCCTTCCAGATGAAACTTCAAGAGCCCTTGCAGCATTGACTCTTCTCCAGTTCATCAAAGAGAAGATGAGACTTGCTGGCTGGGCAGACAAGAAGGGAATCCGGCTGCTCATCGTCCTTGATGAGGCATGGAAAATCGCAAAAGAGGAGAACTCGGACGCAGTCATGATTGTCCGAGAAGGCCGTAAGTATAATTTCGGTATGATTATTGCATCACAGAATCCGACGGATATTTCAGAGGCAATATTCTCGAACGTCGGAACAACATTCGTTCTCAAGGTGAAATTCGAGAGATTCCTGGACTATCTGCAAGGAACTCTCAATTTCAGTGAGTATATGAGGGATGAGATAAGCCGGCTTGGTGTCGGCCAGTGCGCAGTGAACCTTTCGCTGACCCTGCCAACCCCATATCCATCAACCTTCCTTCTCAAGAAGATAGAAGGGGAAGAGCCTTCCAAGGAGTACTTCCTTGACCTTGAGCCGGTGCTAACAACAAAACAGAAGAGGGATATTTCAATGGCAAGGAGCGTTTCATTCATAAGGGAAGACTTTAGGAGGAAGCTTAGGACCTATGGCCTGAGCGATGAGAAGATTGAATCTATGACAAGGTCCTTTGACAAGGCCAACCGCCACATGGATGTCGTTTCATTCGTCATCCTGCTAGAGCGGGATGGAATTGCAAGAAGAAACATCAGTGACTTCCTAAAGGATGCCGGCATAGATGATTTGACGATAATCAACATTTTCGGAAAGGTGGATTTGAAGAAGAGTGGGGGCGGAGGTCGCCAGATAACCCAGGTCATCCTGGAAGACTGAGGGGTTTCAAATGAGAATATGCATCGTATGTCAGGAGGATGTTTCGGGCAAGCGCGCTGTCAAAGTCAAGGAGGACAGGATAATCAAGGCAATCCGGAAAATCAAGCAGACCTTCAACATCGCAACCAATAATGAGCTCTATGTATCTGAAGAGTGCATACCAAAGCACAAGGAGAGAAGGCGCACCTTTGAGAGGAGCATGCTTTTTTTCGGCATCCTGGCAGCAATCATAGTTGTTTTGATGCTCTCATCGATAGTGCTCTCTGGAAAATTCGATTTGGGCATGATTATTTCAGCATTCCTGATTGGAGGTTTCATACTGCTCTTTGCACTGATATTCAAGTACACTCCGGCAGTTGAAGGGGAAGTTGCAGTTGCCGTTCCAGGGACGCCAGTACCAAAGAAAGATGAGAAAATACAGGCTCCAAAAGAAGAAAAGGCAGAAAAACCAGTTCAGGAGGAAAAGAAAGGTGAATGATTATGGCAGTATCTCCACGTTCAGGGAAGAAAAAGGCTGAAAAAGCTCCGGCACCTGAAGATATGAAGGAACCGAAAGTAGACGGACTTCGGATTAGCGGAAAGCTCAAAGGGACTTTCAAGGACCTTGCAGCAACCCTCCGGACAATCACGTTCCTTGAAGTTGCAGCAGAAAAGGATGCGGTAAATATAGTCTACACCGAGAGCCGGGACATCAACAAGAACCCTCACTTATTCTCAATTACGAGAATCGAGGAGAATGAAGTCGAAGTTAGATATTCAATCCCTCAGGAAGTGAGTCCGAGGAAGAGGAGGGTGGATGTCATCAGGTACCTGCTAAACATCTTCAGCCTCATAGAGAAGGATTATGTTGTAGATACCAGGGTTCTCTTCCAGCTCCTTGAAGGCGCTGTAAAGGAACTAACAGGAGCAGTCACAATGGATTATTCCAAATTGTATACCTCATATGATTCCATCAAGAAGGAGATTGAGGATCTTCGCAAGAAAGTAGCAAGGCTAAAGGACCAGAACATGGCACTTACCACTCAGAACTATGAACTCAAAAGCGCCAACGATGAGCTCAATCTCAGAATCAGTGAGCTTGAAGGCCTCTCAGATGAGGCTTTGAAATCCAAGCTACAGGAATGGATTCTTGAGCATAATGGTTCGATAAACGTATCCGATTTCATACGCGTATACAAGATTTCAGATTCCCGTGTCGAGTACATGCTAAACAAGCTTGTGAGTGAGGGCTATCTGGACGTTGTGGAATAGGTTAACTGGGGTTTGTTATGGTTGATATTAGGGATGCGAAAATCCGCAAGAAAGAATTCCACTTCGATGTCCGAAAGAGATATCAACACGTCGAGCACTACAGATTGAGGAAGAAGTCTCCTGGCGAACTTGTCAAGGAGAAACTAAAAGCAGTCTTTGCTCCAAAACCAAAGGAGAAACCAAAGAAGAAAAAAGTGCTGGCAACTTCTGCTCCGCCGCCCTCAGGATTCAATTTCAAGATTCTTGGAGCCATGATTTTAGTGGCTATCCTGTTGCTCGGCCTTGGATGGCTCTACATATCTTCAGCCTTTTTGCAGTTTAGGCCAGGTACATTTGAGCCGGCCCTTGAGACTCCGACAATGGAAAACTGGATAACAGGGGGGAATGTGATAACTGCAGGAGAGCGCAGCTCTGAGATGCATAGCGCAATTATCATCACAGAATTATCTTCATCTAATATAGAGAGCTATGAGCTTAATCTTACAACTTATTCAGAGGTAGTTCCAACAGAGGTATTTGTACTCAATGCCCCGATGGTAGAGGCAACCACATACCCGACATTCCTCAGGGAACTGCGCTCAATATTATCAAAGAGGGGAATACTGCTAAACGAGATAACTCTGGAGCAGCTAGAGACAATTCCTGGCGGGGCCATTGTGATAGTTCCAACAGGTGTAATTCCCCAGCAGCTCCTTGGAATCGATAGCAGCGCCAACTTCAATGACCTTGTTAAGCGCGGCGTTGTCTTCGTCTATATGGGTCAGCCATTTACAAAAATGCATGACGGGCAGTTCACCGTGAATACTCCGGAGGATTTGGTCGATGATCTTCCATTGACATTTAGTCAGAGAACTCTTGTTTCTTCCGACGGATTCCATTTGTATCAGCCATTGTACCAGGTTTCCAGTGCAGGAGGGTATTCATCATTCCTCCTTTATGGCTCTGTCAGCGTCCTCAAACAAGGTAATGGCGCAATAATATTCATCCCGGCCACTCTTGATGGAGGATGGAGGGATGATGCAGCTCTTGCTGCACAGGACGTTTCACTCTTTGTTTTCGATACTCCATGGCTCACTCCAAACTCTGATTTGAAGCATTATGAATTCAATGTCAGCGGAGACAATGAAGAATCACTGGTATTCTTTACAAACCCGTTTGATGAGACTGAGTGCTCCATCAAGGCGGAATTTGTAGGTCATACCTCAGCTTCAAAGACTCCCCTAATAGAGACTATGATATACAGGGTCGAAAAAGACACTTTGGGTGAATTATTTGTTGATGGCGGTTACACTGCAGTTCCGACAAACATCACGAACACCAGAATCAGGATGAATGCAGAACTAAAGGAGCCCGAGCCG
>Ga0180433_10010585_pt1 | contig 11072 bp, 6 predicted proteins | sample SS_ome_8_FD_132980 | JGI IMG/M metagenome (GOLD analysis project Ga0180433, IMG submission 132980) | Hypersaline lake sediment archaeal communities from the Salton Sea, California, USA - SS_1_D_1 metaG | ecosystem: Environmental > Aquatic > Non-marine Saline and Alkaline > Hypersaline > Sediment...
AATGGTTGTCTCGGTGCGCGGTCGCATAATGAGTTTCCCTCACATGTATCAATAATCGCGGACAATCACGCCGTCTTTTCCTACTGCGTATCGGTCTGAGTTGCTGATCTTGAGATTGTAGACCTTACCTGTATAGGGCGTTGGGCGGATTGTTACGCTCTTTATGCCGACCGCGCCGGTGATTGTCTTTAGCCTCTGCCCGGCTCGCAGGTCCTGAGCCGCGGTCCACCGGCCGCAATCTAACATAAAGCAATGCGAATCCACAACGCTTATCCGATTGCCGCTATCGAGCAAAACATCCCGGCACTCGAACGCGCCCTCATGCTCTTCGAATCTCTCAACATACCCAAATGGTGCTCCCGGCACATCCCACCCCCGGCCAACTTGCGAGATGGGCACAACCGCCCCGTCTACCCAAACCTCGGTCTCGCTTGTAAAACAAGCTCTGCCTTTGACCGGAGTCGGAGCCACCCTCTTATTATCCAGCACAATTGTAACGTCATTTGCCCCGGCCACGGTGTTAACATTCGCGAATATCATTTTTCCGTCTTTTATCTGAAGTTGAGCTGAAATATTAACTTCCCCCTTAAATATTCCATCTGCCCTGAACTTGCCGTCTGCATCAGTGCGTGCGTTAATACCTATCTGCTCCTTGCCACTACACCAGATCCGGACGTCAGGTACCGGTTTGCCATTTGTATCAACAACCACACCTGAAACGGAGAATTGTCCTCTCGGAAGCACTATCGAGACTCCGTCTATGCGATTGCCACGAACATCCTCTGAGCGAACCTCGGTTCGGCTTGGTCGGTAGTGAACTCTCCTCGCGGACAAGCCAAAATCATATCCCGGCGGCAATGCCCTGAATTCAAATCTTCCTTCAGAATCGGACTCCACGCGGTTCAGATATTTCCCTGCCCAATTAGATGTATTCCCTGACCATTTAGATGTACGTAGTTCATTAATCACGACCGTAGCCTTTTTGACTCCTTTGCCATCGCTACCGACAACTCTGCCGGTCAGAATCATGCCTCGCTTTAAGCTGATTTCGAGTTCATTCACATCTTCCTTAATTTGCACGCCCACAGCGAGATTACGTTCCTTGTTTTGCGCGATAAGGTGGTGTTCTTGCGTGGGTGTGTTAGGATCCAATGGCCACTGGTAAATCTCGAAAAAGCCGTTGGCATATTCGCGCAGACCCATACCACGAAATGGTATGATCCTGAAGTCTACATCTCCAATCGACGTTCCGGATTCATCCCGTACCATCCCGACAATTGCCTGCCCCTGACTCTCGGACTCCAAGTTTGAGTTAGAAGCCACCATTGTCGCCTTCTCCGGCAGAGCGATTTCCAAGACCTCCTTGTCACCCATGACCCGGCCAGCAAATACAACTCGAAAACCAATGAGATCAAGCCTGTCACTTTTCCTGCGCCCTGCACGACTTGCAGATCGACATCTCTCCGGGTTCACGACCCAGCAGCCACCTCTACCGGCGCGCCAGGATTCCCTAGTGTCGGTAGAGGCAGGTTCTGTAGGGTTTACACGTTCGGCGTTCTTGTAATCACTCCATAATGAAATGCGATCAGAGCACCATTCATAGACGTTTCCATGCATGTCATACAAATCCCAAGCGTTTGGCTTTTTTTGGCCCACCGGATGTGTCTTGTTGTTGCTTTTACCGTAGTACCAGGCGTATTGATCAAGTTCAGAGTAATTCGGATCTTCGCCATAGTAGAAACGAGTCTGCGATCCTGCCCTGCAGGCGTACTCCCATTCGGCTTCGGTCGGCAGGCGGAATTTCTTCCCGAGCCTCTTGCAGAATTCCACCGCTTCTTCCCATGAGACATAGTACATGGGATGTTCGGGGCCTTGTCCTTTCAGGCGCCAGGGAGAACCGGCTTTGTCGCGCTGCTGGCGCAGAGTTGTTCCCATCACCGCTTTCCATTGAGCCTGCGTCACTTCATACTTTCCCATGTAGAATGGCTTGGTGATGCGAACCTCGTGAACGGGGCCTTCGTTATCATGCCGACCTTCTTCGGTGGCTGGTGAGCCCATTTGAAAACTGCCGGCTGGAATGCGCACGAATTCCATTTTGGGCCCTTCGCCCTGGTATTCCGGCGCCTTTTCACAGCTGGAAGATAAAATCATTGCTGCCGCCATCGCGATTAGCGACGTCTTCAGAACTGCTGCTTTGAACATTATTGCTCCTTTCCCGATCTTCCGGCGTTCTCGATTATTCTGCTATCCTATTAAATAATGACGCACGAGAGAAGGAAAACTCACGGATTTTTTTGACGGGATAACAGGATTAACAAAGATAGAATATCACGTACATCCTGTTATCCTGTCTAAAATCAGTTCGTAGTGTGGGGCTTGCCCCACCATCTCTCCCTACAGATTGTCAATCCTTTCAACATGACGGAATGTGTTGGCATCCGGCGGAGGGGTTGTGTATCATAGTCATCCGGAATTCAATAGGAGACAAGTTGCAGATGATCAAGTCAAAGATTGTAGGGTGGGGCTTGCCCCACCATCCTGAATCGGTAGGCTGGATTCCACTCTATCTGCCGGGATTTGTATTGTTGCTGGTTTCTTTCGGTTCGCTTTGTCAGGGGAAGGTTCTGCCGCATCGGTGGGTTTTTGTCTCGCGGTCGTTCCGGAGCGATGGCGACGTTGTGGATATTAAGAAAATAGTCAACACCGCCGCCGAGTCGGGACTCAACGGGATGGTTCTCTCGGCCGGCCTCGACAGGCTCGACCGCCAGAGCCAGGAATACTTCACCCGGCTCGAACGGGTGCGGAGCATCTGCAAGCGGGGCAACATCGAGATAATCCCGAATATTTTCTCGGTCGGATACGGGGGCGCCATTCTCGGGCACAACAAGAACCTCGCGGCCGGGATATTTGTCAAAGATGCTCTGTACGTTGTTGATAACGGCACAGCCCGCTTCGTCCAGGATTCTCCGGCGGCTGTCACAAACGGCGGATTTGAAGAATACGAGGGCAATAGAATGCTCGCCTACCGCTTCCACGACAGGCCCGGCGAGGTTTCGTTTGTGGACGATAAGATCTACAGCAGCGGCCGGACGTCGCTGCGTTTCGAGAACTTCGGCGGATACGAGCACGGCCACGCCAGGGTGATGCAGGAGATTGAAGTCAAGCCGCAGCGCTGCTATCGAGTAAGCTGCATGGTCCGGACAAAAGCCCTTGAGCCGGAGCGTTCTTTTCGTGTACAAGTCCTTACCCTGGATGGGCGCAGCCTGGCGCCGTGGGATGCCGGAGTGCCTTCAAGTACCGACTGGCGCAAGGTCGAAATGGGCTTCAACAGCCTCGATTACGACAAGGTCAGAATTTACCTCGGCGTCTGGGGAGGCGTATCAGGGCGGTTCTGGGTCGATGATCTCAAGATCGAAGAGGTCGGGCTTCTTAATGTTCTACGCCGTCCGGGGACGCCGGTGACAGTGCGGCCGGAAGGGACGGGCCTCGTTTACGAGGAAAACAGGGATTTCGCCGCGATAGAAGATCCACACCTGAACTTCAGATTCGATCACAACTCGCCGGCTATCGAGATTCCGCCGGGAAGCAGGATCGGAAACGGGCAGCGTCTGCGAGTGAGCTACTACCACGGGATGGGGATAAACCGGGGCCAGGTCAGCGTGTGCATGTCCGAGCCGGAGGTATATGAAATATGGCAAAGACAGGCCCGGCTCCTGCACGAGCGGCTGGCGCCGAAAAAGTATCTGCTGAGCATGGACGAGATAAGAGCCGGCGGGGTCTGCCGGGCCTGCAAGAAGCGCGGCCTTACGATGGCGCAGATACTCGGCGATTGCGTAACAAGGCAGGTTGGGATAATCCGCGGCGTCAATCCCGATGCAGAGGTCCTGATCTGGTCGGACATGTTCGATCCGAACCACAACGCTCACGACAATTACTATCTCGTCGACGGCGACTTTACCGGATCGTGGAACTATATCCCGGAGGATTTGACCATTGTCTGCTGGTATTACGACAAGCGCGTCGAGAGTCTCGGCTTCTTTTCGTCGCTGGGCTTCAGGACCCTGGCGGGCGCTTACTACGACGGCGATACTCTCGATAATCCGATAGGCTGGCTGGAGGTGCTGGATCGTACGCCAGGCGCCACCGGGATTATGTACACGACGTGGCGGAACAAGTACGAGCTTCTTGGGCCGTTCGGCGAGCTTGTGAGCAATCGTTAGAAAATTCAAGGTATAGGGAACATGTAGGGTGGGACCTTCCCTGAGCGAAGTCGAATGGGTTGTCACACCGCAATATGTTTAAGAATCCGTCCGGTGGGGCAAGCCCCACCCTACTTAGGAGTCAACAAAATGAAACGAGCAAATATTACCTTTCTTGTTGCCACGCTGTGTTGCATAAGTGTCCTGCAGGCGGCAGAAGATGGATTCGAACCGCTTTTCGGCAAAGAGGGCCTCAAGGGCTGGAAGGTCAGCGACTGGTCAGACGTGGGCAGGGAGAAACGGGCCCCCGGGACGCCGTGGAAGCTCGAGGACGGCGTGCTCTACGGGCTCAACAAGCGGACGTGGATCATGTCGCCCAACGAGTACGGCGATTTTGTTCTAAAGCTTGAAACCAAGATCACCCAAGGCAGCAACGGCGGCATAGGTCTGCGGTTTCCTTCCGAAAAGGGTGACCCGGCATACACCGCGATGGAGATTCAGGTAGTCGATCACGGGGTTTATTACCGCGGGCGCTCGCTGCCCAAGCAGCGAACCGGCTCGATCTACGACGAGATCGCCCCGAGCAAGGACGTTGTCAAGCCGGCAGGCCAGTGGAACTCCTGGGAGATCACCGCACAGGGCAGCCAGGTGACGATCGTGCTCAACGATAAGAAGATAATCGACGTCGATTTGTCGCGAGAAACAAAGGCCCGGCAGCAAAAAGGCCCGCCCCTGGCCAAGCGCCCGCTCAAGGGACACATCGGATTCCAGAACCTTAACGGATCGATCACGCTGCGTAACATGCGAATCAAGAGGCTGGATACAGCTGCCGGGGACTTTGTGCCGCTGTTCAACGGCAGAAACCTCGACGGATGGGTAAACGTCAACTGCGCGCCGGAGACGTGGACCGTGCGGGACGGGATGATCGTATGCTCGGGGATTCCGACCGGAGTGATGCGGACCGAGCGGATGTACGAGAATTACGTGCTCGAATTAGAGTGGCGGCACATGAAGAAGCGCGGCAACGCGGGTCTGTTCATTCATTCCGATCCAGTGACAGCTTTGGGCAAGCCTTTTACGCGCTCGATCGAGATACAGATCATGGACGGCAATGCCGGCGACATGTTCTCGATTCACGGAGCGACGATGAGGACCGACAAGCCTCATCCGAGAGGTTGGATGCGTTCGCTTCCTTCCGAGGACCGGATGAATCCCACGGGCCAGTGGAACCATTATCGCATCGAGAGCCGAAACGGGACCGCGACTCTGGCCGTAAATGGCAAAGTCGTCACTCGCGGCTACGACCTCAATCCGCGCAAAGGCTACATCTGCCTCGAATCAGAAGGCAGTGAGATACATTTCCGTAATATCAGAATCAAAGAGTTGCCGAGTTCCAATCCACCCGCCGCCATGGTCGCAGCAAAGGCGCACGGATTCCGCTGCCTGTACAACGGGCTCGATCTTCGCGGCTGGAAGAATGTGCCGGGCCACGAAGGTCACTGGCGGGCGAAGAACTGGCTTCTGGACTATGACGGCAAGAGCGAGGCGAAAGACAAGCACCTTTGGACTGAGGAGGAGTTCGGAGATTTTGTGCTGATTGTGGACTGGCGCCGGCCCGGAAGGCCGCTACTGGCTCGTGCGCCCGTTTTGCTGCCGGCCGAGGTGCCATACGGAACGACACCGCTGGACGACGCCAACAATCAGCAGGGACAATGGAGCCGATTTGTTATAACCGCAGCCAGCGACACCGTGACGGTGGTTCGCAACGGCAAGACATTGATAGACAGGGTGAAGCTGACGGGAGTCTCCAGGAGAAGGCCCATTGCGCTGCAACACGACGGTGGACCGATCCAGTTTGCCAACATCTATGTGAAGAAGTTGGACTGAAACTGGTCTCTGGTGTGCAGTGCACACCCTACCCGTCCGACAAACAGGCAGTAGGAAGGAACATGAGAGTATGGCACATAAAGAGGTAGATTCACGACGTGCTTTTCTACAGAATACCGGTTGTGCTGTGGCCGGAGCGATGGCGCTTCCGCAAGGTGCAATAGCTGTGAGCGCATTGCCCAAAAAGGTCCGGATCGGCGTTGTGGGCGGCGGCTTCGGGACGTCGTTTCAATGGCACGAGCATCCGGATTGTGTTGTGCAGGCCGTCAGCGACCTGCGCGCCGACAGGCGGCAGCGATTGATGAAGGTTTATGGCTGCTCCAAAGCCTACAACTCGCTCGAAGAGTTGGTGCTCGCCAGGGACATCGACGCGGTAGCCGTTTTTACCGACGGGCCGCTTCACGTTCAGCATACGATCGAGGCGATGAAGAACGGCAAGCATGTGATCTCGGCCGTGCCTGCTGCGTGGGCGACTGTTGAGCAGGCCGAATTGCTGCTGGATACCGTTAAGAAGTACGGCCTTACTTATATGATGGCCGAGACGGGACATTATCAGCAATCTACAATTTCGGCACGGAAATTCTACGAGCAGGGCAGGTTCGGCTCGCTCTACTACAGCGAGGCCGAGTACCAGCATCCGGGCTTAGAGGTGCTGTACTTTCGCGACGGCAAGCGGACCTGGCGGCACGGCCTTGCGCCGATGCACTACCCAACGCACTGTTCGAGCCAGTTGATCGGTGTTACCGGCGAGCGCCTTACCGAAGTGGTCTGTCACGGCTGGGGCGATGGCGATCCGATCCTCAAGGACAACGCCTGGGACAATCCCTTTTGGAACGAATCGGCGATGTTCAGGACAGATCGAGGCAATGCCTTTCGACTCAATATCTGGTGGAAGGGCGCCCATCGCGGCTGCGAGCGGGCGCAGTGGATCGGCGACAAGATGAGCTTCTACGCACCGCATCCGAACGGCGTCGGCCCGGTGATCGTTCGCTCGGCCGAGAGAATGGAGAAAGACGACGCCGGATTCGAGCGCAAGGCGCCGAGATTCGAGCGGTACGAGCAGCCTCACTGGTGGAAGACGGATATGCTGCCCGAGCCGCTGCGTCACAACAGCGGCCACGAAGGCTCGCACACGTTCCTGACGCACGAATTTGTCGATGCCATCGTTCATGGCCGTACACCTGCTGTAGACATCTATGAATCGCTGGCCTACACGGTGCCCGGGCTTGTCGCGCATAATTCCGCCTTGAAAGAGGGTGAACTGCTGAAGATTCCCCAGTATAATAGGCCCGGACAAGCTACAAGTTGAACGTTAACGTAACTCTATATGGAGGTGTCACTATGAATCAAAAAGTCCTGTTAGTCGCGATGCTGATTGTGATCGCACTTTTGCCGTTTGAGGCTCGTGCCGCTGAGAAAGTCTTTCGTCTCGGCATGATCGGGCTGGATACGTCGCACGTCATCGCGTTCACGAAGATCATCAACAACTCCCATGCCGAGCATGGTTGTAAGGTCGTCGTCGGCTACTCGGGCGGCTCGCCGGATGTACCCTCCTCGGCCAATCGCGTGGAGGGATACACCAAGCAGCTTCATGATAAGTACGGCGTTGAAATAGTCGATTCAATAGAGGAACTCTGCCGCAAAGTAGACGGCGTGCTGCTCGAAAGCGTCGACGGCAGGCCCCATCTCAAGCAGGCGATTCCGGTAATCAAGGCAGGCAAGCCTCTGTTTATCGATAAACCTATGGCCGGCAGCCTGCCCGACGTGATCGAGATATTCCGCCTGGCAAAAGAGAACAATGTGCCGTGCTGGTCAAGCTCGTCGCTGCGCTATTCGCCCGCCATTGTCGAGATGAAGAAAAACAAGAGCGCCGGTGAGATACTCGGCTGCGACACGTACGGTCCGTGCAGTCTCGAAGAGCATCATCCCGACCTGTACTGGTACGGCGTGCACGCCGTAGAGATGCTCTTTACCATCATGGGGCCCGGCTGCCAGAGCGTGCGGCGGGTGCAGACCGACGGCTACGAGCACGTCGTGGGCGTGTGGGAAGGCGGGCGCGTCGGAACATTCCGCGGCATCAAGAAAGGCAAGTCCGGCTACGGCTTCACGGTCTACGGAACCAAGGGCGTAATCCAGGGCGGCAAGTTCGGCGGATACGAGCCGTTAGTCGCCGACGTTATCAAATTCTTCAAGACCGGCAAGGTGCCCGTGCCGGCCGGGGAGACGATCGAGATATTCGCATTTATGTCGGCGGCGGACGTATCCAGGGAACGGGACGGAGCGGCAGTTTCCGTGCCGGAGCTGATTGCAAAAGCGAAGAAGGATCGGTAGTGCGCCGTTGTAGTGTTATCAGTGTCTGTCATTCCTGCTTTCGCAGGAATGACAACGCTTAGAATTTGGGATGTGAAAGAATGAAACGGATCTGTTGGGATAAGGGCGACCACATAGAACCTGCCCCGAGCTTGTCGAGGGGGTCGCCCCTACGGACGATTGTCTTGCTGATGGTCGGATTGCTTGTGTGCTTCTGTCAGGCGGCTGAGCAGAAGTTTACTATTGCCAACTCTAAGATTTCGGTCACGCTCAACGGCGCCGATGCGACGTTCTCGGTGACGGCCAAGCGAACGGGCCAAACATGGCGGCAGAAAGCTACGGACAACTTCAAGGTCCTCGACTGCAGGCGCATCGACGGCGGGCTTGAGATGACGTGCCGTCACTCGTGGTACGAGCTGGACAGCAAAATGACGCTTCGGCTGGACGGCGACAAGCCCGAAGTGACTCTGGAACTGTCGGCCGAGGGTAAACTCAAAGGCGCGCTGGGTTTTCCGTATCCATTCATCTCAGAAAGCGGCGACTTTCTCGTTGTTCCAATGAACGAAGGGATATCGTATCCGGTCGACAACGAAACCATAAAATCCCGGTGGCTCATCGCCTACGGCGGTCACGGGATCTGCATGGCCTTCTGGGGCGTGACCAACGGCAGTTCCGGCCACATGGCGATTATCGAAACGCCCGACGACGCCGTGATTCAAATAAAGCGCATCGACGGCAGGCTATGCGTCCTGCCGAAGTGGGAACGGCAGAAAGGAAACTTCGGATATACCCGGAGGCTGCGATACGTTTTCTTCGACAAAGGCGGACACGTCGCGATGTGCAAGCGCTACCGACGGTACGCAGAACAGATCGGCAAGCTCAAAACACTCGAACAGAAACGGCGAGAGAATCCCAACGTGGATTTGCTCATCGGCGCGGTGAATATCTGGTGCTGGGACAAGGGCGCGCTTTCGATTGTCAAAGAGGCCAGATCCCTCGGCATCGAGCGGATCCTCTGGAGCCGCCGTCAATCACCGGCCGTCATCGACGAGATGAACCGAATGGACGGCGTTCTAACGAGTCGCTACGAGATTTACCAGGATTTGATGGATCCGCAGATCGTCAAGAACAAACTCCGCGGCCTGCACCCGGACTGGACTCAAGACGCATGGCCCGACGACATCATGCTCGACGAAAAGGGCGAGCCACGTAAGGGATGGCGCGTCAGAGGCAAGGACGGGCAGATGTATCCGTGCGCCGTGCTGTGCGACAAACAGGCGCCGAAGTATGCCGCACAGCGCGTTCCGGCCGAGATGAAGACGCACGCTTATCGCTGCCGATTTATCGATACGACCACAGCCTCGCCCTGGCGCGAGTGCTATCATCCGGACCATCCGATGACGCGAAGTGATAGTCGGCACTGGAAAATGGAGCTTCTGCGTTTCATGTCGGAAGATATGAAGTTGGTTACCGGATGCGAGACCGGACACGATGCGGCTGTCCCCTACGTTCATTACTTCGAGGGCATGCTGAGTCTCGGGCCGTATCGCATTCCCGATGCCGGCCGGGATATGGGCAGGATATGGGACGAGGTCCCCGAGCGGGTGGAGAAGTTCCAGGTGGGGCACAAGTACCGCCTGCCGCTGTGGGAGCTGGTCTATCACGATTGTGTTGTGGCGCAGTGGTACTGGGGAGATTACAACAACAAGCTGCCGTCCATTTGGCAAAAACGGGATATGTTCAACATTCTCTACGGCACGCCGCCGATGTTCATGTTCAACCGCAAGTTGTGGAATCAGGACAAGGAACGCTTTGCGCGAAGCTATAAGCGCATCTGCTCCGTTACTCGCGCGGCGGGCTATTCGGAAATGACGGACCACCGGTTCCTTACGCCGGGCAGAGACGTGCAGCAGACGAGATTTGCCAACGGCGTCACCGTCACGGTAAACTTCGGCGACAAAGCATATCTTATGCCCGACGGCAACACGGTCGAGGCGATGAACTACCACGTTTCAGGAATTTGACAGCCGCCTTGCTAAATGAATCTTTTCAGTAACGCGGCGGTGTGCATCGCGATCAGCATGAGATAATCAAGGTCGCTGAGACTGTAGTGCTCGTGTACCATAGCGTTGTCGACGTACAGCACGCCGAAACAACCGTTGGGTCGCATGATCGATGCGATCATCGCCGAGCGGATTCTTTCCTTGGATTCCATCTGCGCCGAGACGCGCGGCAGGACGACGAACTGGCCCTTCTCGACCGCCTGGGTTATCTTGTCGCTGAGCAGCAGTTCATTTAGCTGGACCGGCGAGCCGTCGCGTCTTCTGCCTCCGTGGCAGATCATCGGGCCGTCGCCCTGCGTTCGCAGGGCGCACCATACGTGATAGGCATCGAACTGCTTCATGGTGATATCAAGCAGGGTCAGCAGCAGGTTATCGACGGAGTCTGCGTCAAATATGATCTCGGTCGCTTTCGCGAAATCGGTGAGTCTTCCGGCCGCCAGTCTCATCGCCGGGGCGTGCTGGGCATCCGGTCTCCTTACGACGGTCTCATGCTTGGGTGTCGTCAGAGCCGCTTCGAGCTGAAGCGTGTCTTCCGGATGAGGCGGTGCTTCCTCGACGGCGTCGTCCTCGAAAACAATATCTATCGTGAAGTCCGTTATGCGAAGGCAGTCGC
>Ga0180433_10010588_pt1 | contig 11070 bp, 10 predicted proteins | sample SS_ome_8_FD_132980 | JGI IMG/M metagenome (GOLD analysis project Ga0180433, IMG submission 132980) | Hypersaline lake sediment archaeal communities from the Salton Sea, California, USA - SS_1_D_1 metaG | ecosystem: Environmental > Aquatic > Non-marine Saline and Alkaline > Hypersaline >...
GCGATCGATCGGATCGACGGGTTGCTGTTCGCGCTACCGGTCTTCTACTTCTACTACCACTACATCGTTGCGTTCTTCTAGGCGTCACCGATCGAAGAAGCGCTCGGCGGAAGACCGTCGCAGGTTCGTATGACGCTCTTTCTGCAGGCCACCTACCTCTCCGCGACCCTCTCTCTCCTCTATATCTTCGCTTTGTATCGAAGCCATCCGTTTCGGCGTCTGTCGGCGATCCCCACGGTCGAAGCGTTTGTTGCCGGGATGCTCGCCGTGGTTCTCGTCACGCTCACTAGGCGGATCCTCCCGATCCCTTCGATCGAATCGTCCGCCGGTGCACTCTTCGCGGCGGCGGCGATCGAGGAGGTGGCGAAGCTCTCTCTGGGCTTGACCGCGATCTGGCGTCTTCGATTCCCGACGGTCATCGAGCCGATCGACATCGCGATCCTCTTCGGTGTCGTTGGCGTCGGCTTCGGGATCTACGAGGACTTCTGGTACATCTTCAGTACGTCCTATCCGTCGTGGATTGCAGGGGATCTCGGTGCGTTTCGGGAGGTCTTCGCCGGGATCGTCCTGGCGCGCGCCCTCCCCGGACACATCCTGTTCAACGCGATCGCCGGGTTCCTTCTCGGGTGGGCGGCGATGTGTCGACGAACCTCGGAACGATGGACCGGTGTCGTCGCCGCCCTCGGGCTGGCCATCCTGCTGCACGCGGGATTCAACGCGATCGCGATCCACGGAGAGACGCCGCTGCTCCTCGCGTACGTCCTCCTCCTCGTCGGCGTGATGGTCATCCTTCGTCGTCGGGCGGCCTCACGATCCCCGTTCGCGGCGCTGATTCGATACGTCGAAGGGGAGGATCGCGCGTGGCGCCTCCCACACTCCCCGCTCGAGTATCTGACGGCGGAAGGATTCGATTGGCCGGGGAAGCGACGGGGCGGGCTCTTCCAGTTCTATCCGGTGATTCTGTCGCTTGGCGTCCTCTTCCCGCTGCTTCTGATCGGCGTCTACTTCACCAATCGAGCGATCTGGTCGCTCGCGCGATGAACGAAGGCGAGCCGCCGCAATGTGAAGGGCGGCCTCGCGTTGCGCTCGGCCGCCCTCTCCGGGTGGTGAAAAAGATGAGGGGGTTCTTCTCTTCTTTTCGCGGTGTTGACTATACACGAAAGCTCTTCGAGCTGTCAGTAATGTACATCACACGCGAGGAGGAAAGCCCGTTTCCGTCTGGCACACAGCGCCTCACATCGGCTCACGTAGCGTCGTTTCCGGCCGGGCGGTCCGTCTCGTGCAGGTCGCCGAGGGACATCGACTCCAGAAGTGCCTGGAATCGTCGATTGATCGTTCCCCAGGCGGGTTTCGTCGGGCAGATCTCGGTGAGATCGCAGCAGCCCTCCGCGCCGAGGCAGCCGACGAGGTCGAGAGACTCGTCGAGCGCCTCGAGGATCTGGCGAACCGAAACCGCCGTTGGATCCTCGGCGAGGGCGTAGCCCCCGCCCCGGCCTTGCCGGGAGACGACGAGGCCGGACTGCTTCAGCCGATGAAGGATCTTCTCAAGGAACGCGGTCGGGAGGTCGTACCGCTCCGCGATGGCCGCTGCGGAGAGTGGCTCCTGCACAGATTGGCGCGACAGCTCGAAGGCGGCGATCAGGCCATAGCTCGCCTTCTTCGTCAGCTGCACGGCGTGGCGTTCTCCGCCGCTGGGCCGGTTCCCGGTTCGTCCTTCAAGAACGACTCGTAGCGCTTCTCGAGTTCGGCGACTTCCTTCACGACCCTCTCGTGACGCCGCGCGAGCGTCTCCGGGATCTCACGGTCGTTCTGCTCGAGGTACTCGTAGATCGCCTCGTTCAGGGCGTCGGCGGCGAGGGCGGAGCAGTGCATCTTGACCGGTGGCAGCCCTCCGAGTTCCTCTGCGACGTCCCGGTTGGTGATCTCGATTGCCTCCTTGAGCGTCTTCCCCTTGGCGAGGTCGGAGACCATCGACGACGTGGCGATCGCCGCGGTGCATCCGAAGGTCTCCCAGGAGATGTTGCTGATCACGTCTCGTCCGCGATCGTCCTGGTCAACCTTGATGTAGAGCCACATCACGTCTCCGCAGACCATGTTCCCAACCTTGCCGATGGCTGAGTAGTCGTCGAGCTTCCCCATGTTGTGCGGCTTGCGGAAGTGCTCGATTACGCGTTCCGTGTACACGTTAGTCACCTACCTTGAAGGGCGAAATGGCTCGCAGGCCCTCGACGACTTCAGGAAGGACCTCGAGGAAGGTCTCGATCTCGTCTGCCGTTGTCTGTCTTCCGGTGCTGATGCGAAGGCTCCCGTGGGCCATGGAGAGCGGGACGCCGATGGCGACCAGGACGTGGCTCGCCTCGAGGTCCGGCGACGAGCAAGCAGAACCGGTTGAGGCGGAGATTCCGCGCTCGTCGAGGCGCATGATCAGGCTCTCGCCCTCGATGCCCTGGAAGCTGAAGTTCGTGATGTGCGGGAGGGTCTCCGTCCGATGTCCGTTCAGTCGCGTCCCCGGGATCGCCTCGATGGCGGAGATCAGCCGTTCGCGGAAGCCGCGCATGCGATCCGTGACTTCGTCGCGTTCCTCGAAGGCAAGGTGGGTCGCGGCCGCGAGGCCGACGATCCCCGGAACGTTCTCCGTCCCGCTCCGGACACCGCGTTCATGTCCTCCGCCGTGAACGAGGGGGACGATGCGCACGCCCTTCCGCAGGAAGAGGAACCCGGCACCCTTCGGGCCGTGCAGCTTGTGTGCCGAGACCGACAGCATGTCGATCGCGTCGATCGGGATCGGAACCTTACCGTAGGCCTGAACCGCGTCGGTGTGCAACGGGATGCCTCGCTGACGGCAGATCTCGCCGATCGCCTCCAGCGGCTGGATCGTTCCGATCTCGTTGTTCCCCGCCATCACCGAGACGAGGATCGTATCGTCTCGGATGGCGTCGCGGACCTGCGACGGATCGACCCGTCCGGTGGAATCGACGTCCAGAACCGTCGTTTCGATCCCGCGCGATTCGAGCCACTGCGCTGTGTGGAGGACGGCGTGGTGCTCGATGGCGGTCGTGACGATGTGACCGGTCTCACCTGCGGCGAGAGCGGTGCCAAGGATCGCCAGGTTGTTTGCCTCCGTCGCTCCGGACGTGAAGACGATCTCCTCCGGAGAAGCGCCGAGGCAACCGGCGACTTCGGCGCGACTCGCTTCCATCGCCCGGCGTGCCGCCATCCCCGCTTCGTGCAGGCTGGAGGGGTTCCCGTACGTCGAACGCCAGTGTGGAAGCATGGCCTCGACAACCGCTTCCGCGACCGGCGTCGTCGCGCTGTTGTCCAAGTAGATGGTTGGTTTCATCGGGGTCACCGACAAAACCCTACCAAATCGGTCTGGTTTATTCAAGAGGCTTGGTTCCCGGTTTGGGATGTGCTTTGCGGCAGACTCGATGGGAGCCGGATTCGGCCTAGATCGGCTCGAACATCTCCTTCGGGGCGCCGCAATCAGGGCAGATCCACCCCTCGGGGAGGTCTCCGAACGCGGTTCCGGCGGGGACGTCGGTCGTCGGATCTCCGACAGCGGGATCGTAGATGTAGCCGCAGACCGTGCACTCGTATCTATCCATCATCGTCCTCCTCGTTTGCGTCCGATTGTACTCCTTCATCCTCTGCCGTGTCCTCCGGAATCTCGGCAGGACCATCGGCCGCGTCGTCTTCGCCTTCGGACGGTGCGTCGGATGAGGAGGCGTCTTCCGCACCTTCCTGTGAGGGAGCGTGCGACGGCGCTTCGAGGTCTTCGGCACTCGGATCGATGGTGGCGACCTCCGTCTGCTCCTCCGCACGGTCTTCGTCCTCAGACGGCGCTTCGGATGGGGAAGTCTCCTCCGCCTCATCTCGTGAGGATTCAGGCGCCGGATCTTCTAGCTCCTCCGCACCACCTTCGCTCTCGGGCGACAGTGCCTCAGATGGAGAGGCACCTTCTGCGTCTCCCTGTGCGGGGACAGACGATGTCGCCTCGAGGTCTTCGCCACTCGGATCGACGGTGGCGGCCTCGGACTCCTCCTCGGAGGGGTCCTCTGCAGCGAGCGCCTCGGCCGCGGGTACATGGAATCGGAACTCCTCGACCGTGCTCAGGCCGAAGTGGCGGAGGAACTCGCCGGTTACGTGCAGCAGCAGCGTTCGCCCGTGGTCCTCTGAGCGGATCAGTCCTCGCTCCAGGAGCTCCTGAACGTGTCCGTAGCCCTTGTTCCCGCGCACCTTGATCAGGTCGGCCTGGGTCATGGGATGGTTGTAGGCGATGACGGCGAGGGTTCGTAGCACCGGCCGGGGGATGTCCTGCTGTGGCGCGAGGTGGGCGACACGCTCGATGTAGTCCGGCTTGACGCGCAGGTAGGCCCTTCCTTCATCGACGAGAACCTCGAGTCCCCGAACGGAGTCCTGATAGCTCGCTGCCAGATCCTCGAGAAGCCCGTCGACGTAGGCGAGCTGAACCCCACCGAGGATCTTCGCCAGACCACGCCGGGTCATCGGCTGTGGCGACAGGAAGAGGGCAGCTTCGACGAGGGCAAGGTCGTTTCCGCGATCGGTCACGCCGTCCATCCTTGGGCGTCGGTGTGGAGAAGGAGGATCCTAGGTCTCCTGCGTTTCGAGGCGGATGAGGATATCACCGAGGAACTCCTTCTGGCTGCATTGGATGTCTCCTTCGGCCGCCAGATGAAGGATCTCGAAGAACCGGCGTACGCGCTCGTCCTTGTCGCCCCGATCGAGCAGACGGAAGAAGCTGAGAACGCGCCGCCCCTTCAGAAGGTTCCGGATCCGATCGTAGAGCTCGCGGAGCCGATCGGAGAAGTCCGTTCCGCCGAGTTCGAAGGGCTCGAACGGGTCCTCGTCTTCGTCGATCTCGACGCGCTCGATCAAGCGTTCGGCTCGGCGACGACTCACCTTCAGCGCCGCGGCGAGCGCGCCTCGCAGGTCGAAGAGCGTCACCTGCCGACTCGGGCGCCGGATGACCGGCATCCGAAACTCATCCGACTCGGACGGCTCGATCCACGAGAACTCCTCCTGATCCAGCGCCTCTTCGATGTCGGCGACGAGTTCGTCGCGCTCGGTCGCACGCTCCATGGCCAGGAGGTCGTCCGACTTCATTCGAAGGAGCACGGAGCAGGCGAGAACCATCCGACCCGGGATCTCGAACTGAAGCTCACGAAGCGCGCCGAGGTAGTCGCGGAAGCGACAGGCAAGCTCCGTGAGATCGATGTTCCACGGATCCATGTCGTCGGTCAGCCTGTGGAGAACGGCCTCCCAACTCTCACCTACTAGTTCTTCGACCGGTATGTCGGCCACGCGGATCGAGTCCACGACGTTTGTGTGCTCCTTCCCTAGTTCAGATTGAGTGCCAGAACCTCCGAAACGCCGTGCTTGATTGTCACGCCGTACGCACGGTCCGCATGACGAACTGTTTCCTCGTTATGCGAGACAACGATCACCTGTACGCGCTTGGCATACTCCCGAAGCATCTTGGCGAGACGGGTCGTATTCATCATGTCGAGTGCGGCATCGATCTCGTCGAGGACGAAGAGCGGGGCCTCCTGGTACTCCTGCAGAGCGAAGATGAAGGCAATCGCCAACAGCGTCTGCTCTCCGCCGGAGAGGGCGTCGATCAGATGCGGCTCCTTGTCCGGCGGATGCGCCTTGATCAGGAGCCCCGAGGAGATGTCTCCCGGGACCTCCAACTCGAGGGTGGCGCTCCCTCCCTCGAACAGCTCGGTGAAGATCCGGCCGAACTGCTTGCCGACGGCTTCGAGGACCTCGATGAAGCGTTGTCGTTTCCGCTCCTCGATCTCCCCGATCAGCCGCTCGATCTCTCTCTTCTCCGCTTCCAACGCGTCGACACGCTCGCGGAAGAGGTTGTAGTCGCCCTCCGCCTCGGCGTAGTCGTCGATGGCGCGCATGTTCACCGGCTCGAGCCGCCGGATGCGGCGCGCATTCTGTTCCAATCGCCTTTCCAGGTCCTTCAGCGGCGCATCGGCGAGGTCGGCATCGATCTCGCCCTTGATCTCTCCGAGCGCTTCGAGCTCCGCCTGCGCCTCGGCCTCCTGGCGCTCGTACCGCGAGAGCGACCGGCGGAGGTTCTCCAGGCCCTGATAGGTCTCCCGCCGCTTCTCGCGGAGGGCGTGCAGCTCGTCGCTTCGGGTCGAGGCCTCGCTCTTGGCGCGATCCTTGCTTTCCCTGGCGCTCGCCTGCTCCTTCTCCTTCTCTTCCAGACGCTCGGTCAGGCCGGCGATCTCCTGCTCGAGCTTCTCGATCTCCCGGCGGAGCTTGGCGATCTGCTGACGGCGCTGCGCGACGTCGAACGACGAATCGTCCTTCTTCGCGGGGGCTGCGCCCTTGGTCTTCTGCGGACGCCAGCCGCCGGAGAGGGCACCGCCCTTGCTGAGCAGGTCTCCGTCGAGGGTGACGACGCGGACGCCGTCGACGCCTTTGACCGCTTCGAGGTTCTCCGCGACGACCGTGTCGCCGAGGACATACTCGAACGCGCGGCGGTATTTCGCATCGAACTCGACGAGGTTGATCGCGTAGTCGATGACGCCGTCGAGCTTCAGCGCCTCCGCCGAGGCGAGGCTCTTGCGAGCCGTCACCAAGCGGCGGAGTGGGAGGATCCGCGCCCGTCCGAGTCGCTTCTCCTTCAGGAAGTTGATGCAGTCGATCGCCGTCTCGCGGGAATCGACGACCAGGTCGTTGAGCGATCCGCCGGCAGCGGTCTCGAACGCAGTCTCGAACCCGTCCTTCGGGGTTCCGAGGGATGAGACGGTTCCGTAGACACCGCCCCGCTTCCGTTCCAGGAGGGCCTGAATCGCCGGATTGATCCGTCGTCCGCCGGTCGTCGGGGCTTGCGCCGCCTCGGCCGCCTTCATCCGGGTAAGCTCCTCGATCATCTCCTGGACGTTCTTCATCTGCTGTCGCTTGAAGTTGATCTCGCCCTGCTTGTGAAGCAGTTCGGAGCGGAGCCTCTCGGTCTCCTTGACGAGCTGAATCTGCCCGTCGCCGGACAGGTCGTCCTGCATCCCCTCGAGCTCCCACTCCTTGTTCTCGATCTCCTGGTCGAGGCGCTGGACCTCACCTTCGAGCTTGGCGATCTGCTCGTCCATCCCTTGGCGCTCGGTCTTCGCCTTCTCCAGGCGCTCCAGGATGTCCGCCTGACGCCGGTGGAGGATCGCGCCGCGGAGCCGCTCCTGGTCCTGCGTGAGGGTCTGGTACTCCAACGCGGCGTCGCGGTCCTTCTGTAGGGAAAGAAGGCGGCGCCGACGTTCGGCGAGGATCACACGATGCGTGTTCAGCTTCGACTTGACGTCCTTCAGCTCGCCGATCGCCTTCTTCCGTTTGTCGTCGTAGGCGGCGATGCCGCTCACCTCGTCAAGGATCTCGCGTCGGCGAACGGGGCTTCGACGGATGATCTCGGTGATTCGGCCCTGTGCGATCAGCTGCTGACCGTCCGGATCGATCTTGGCGGTTTGCAGCAGCTCGTCGAGCGTCGATCGCGGGCAGCTCTTCCCCATCAGGGTGTAGGTCGAGCTCTTCCGGGTGATGCGTCTGCCGATCATCACCTCGGCGGCGCCTCCGTTCTCCAGGAAGCGGTCGAGTGCGCCGTCGGTGTTGTCGAGGGTCAGGATGACTTCGGCGGTGTCCGAAGGCTTGTATCGATCTCCGCCGTTGAAGATGAGCTGCTCCAGGCGGTCAGCGCGCAGATAGGAGGATCGTCGTCCCATCACGAAGCTGACCGCGTCGAACAGGTTCGACTTCCCCGAGCCGTTCTCGCCGACGACCGCCGTGACCCCTTCGAAAAACGGAATCGACAGGTGCTTGCGGAACGACTTGAACCCCGTCAGCTCCACCTTGTTGATCTTCGTCATGAGGCGCCACCGTCGGCTGCGTTTGCGTTGGGTTCCCGAGTGGCAGTGGCTGATGCGCGGGTTCCAGCCGTCGCGGTGGAGGCCGTTCGGCTGGCAAGAAGCTGCTCGATCTTGTAGAGGTTGTAGTCGTTCGGCTCCGCCGTTCCTTCTTCCCAGCGGATGATCGAAGGCGTGGACACACCGAGGCGTCTCGCGACGCTCCGCTTGCTCCACCCATGCCTCAGACGGAAGCCTCGAAGGCGTTCCCCAAGTTCCCTCATCTCAAGACCCCCCGGTCGGTAACCAATATAACTTCTGTTACACCCAGGTGCAAAAGGAACGAGAGGGGCGGTTCATGCCCCTCTCGTGAGCCGATTCCCCTCACCCTTTGTGGCTAGGGCTCATTCCTAGTTGCCGAGGAACCCCCAAATCAGGGCTCCGACGCCGGACAGAAGCGCGATGATCGAGATGAAGAAGATCGTATCGATCTGGCTCTGAAGGTCGGTTCCGTCCTCCAGCGCCGCGAGGCGCGCGTCGTACTCGGCCAGCAGGCTCTGGTTCGACGACAGGATTCCCTCGCGCAGCGAGGCCATCTCCTCTGCGATCGAAGCGATCGCGAAGTCGAAGCCTTCGAGCTTGGCGCGGTTGTTGTCCACGCGGATCGCCAACGCGGCCATCGAACGCTCGAGTTCGATCACCTTCTTCTTGAAGGTGCCGACGTCTTCCTCTTCGAGCGCGATGACCCGCAGCGACAGGTCCTCGACCTGCGACTGCAGGAAAGTCACGTCGGACGTGTAGCGCTCTTCGAGATCCATAAGGTCGGCGTAGATGCTGTCCCGAAGGGCGTCGATCTCGCCGAAGACCGTCGTCTTGAACGCCTCGTAGGCTTCCTTGAAGGCGTTGTAGTCCGCAACGAGGGCATCGAACCCATCGCTCAGTGTCCCAAGATCCGCGACCGCGACGTCCAGGCGGGCCTTCAGTTCGTCACAGAACGTGGCCAGCTCGGAGAGTCCAGCCTCGAGGGCAACGACACGGACCAACAGCTCCTGCTGCGTCTCACCAAGGGTATCCACGTCGGCGCGAAGGCCGATGATCTTCCCTTCGGCGGCCTTAATCTCTAGGGAGACGGCTTCGACGATATCGCGGTAGTCCTCCAGCTTCGCATTGAAGCCGTCGATATCCCCCATGTTCCCCTTGACCTCGCCGATCAGCTCGGCCATGAAGGCCTCGAGGCTGCCGAAGGCAGATTCCATAGCTGCCAGTTCCTGCTCGAGCAATTCGGAGACCGCCGGGGCGCCTTCCTCCTGTCCATAGCCCAAGAACAGGCAGAAAAGGAGCGACAGGGCGGTCACCGATGCGACGGAAAGCGCTCTCTTCATCTTGTTCCTCCTTCTCGTTTGCGAGTGATTCCGCTTGAGATTAGTGTTTGCGGCTTCACGGCGTGGGGACCGCTGCCGTCCGGGGGACTTCCGTTTGTCGGGCGGGTCGATGACAGATGTCCGGTGAGGATGCGCCAGACGATGCGCGTTGGATGGGGTGCGCGCTGCACCCTCCTCCCTCTTGTCCGCAAAACGGGCGATCTGTACAATCGGCGAGCCCTTGCGAACTGCTTAAGATGCCGATCACAACGTGTGTTTAGCGATGCAGACAACGACGCATAGGGATGGAAGACCACCAATCGAGGGGGTGCCTGTTTCGACATGGGCGAGTATGTGCTGATCGCGATTCCAGCGGTGATTTCTGTTCTGGCGCTTCTGAGCGCGTTCCTGTTCAACCGATCGGTCGTTCGAAAGGCTCAGGGGACGGATCGGATGAAGGAACTGCAGGGCTACATCCGCTCCGGAGCGTTCACGTTCATGATCTCCGAGGCGAAGGTCATGCTGATCACGATGGCCGTGATCGGGATCATCCTGTGGATCCTCTTCTACTGGCAGGTAGCGATTGCCTTCTGGATCGGGGCGCTGCTCTCACTGGCGGCCGGATTCATCGGCATGAACGCGGCGACCCACGCCAACGCGAGGACGGCCCACGCGGCGCAGAAGTCGTTCAAGGATGCGCTGAACGTAGCTTTCTCCGGAGGAAGTGTCATGGGCCTTTCGGTCGCCGGCCTGGCGCTGTTCGGCCTCGTCGTGGTGATCCTCATCTTCCGGAAGTGGTTCGTCCCGGGCTCGGAGTTCCTGGCGATCACGACGGACAACCTCCTTGGCGTCACCGTCATCCGCGCCGCACTCATCGTCAGCGCCTACTCGATGGGCGCGTCGCTCGTCGCGCTCTTCGACCGCGTCGGCGGCGGGATCTACACCAAGGCAGCCGATATGGCGGCCGACATGGTCGGTAAGGTCGAGATGGGGATTCCGGAGGACGACCCGCGCAATCCGGCGACGATCGCGGACAACGTCGGCGACAACGTGGGCGATGTCGGCGGTCTTGGGGCCGACCTCCTCGAGTCGTTCGTCGGGGCGATCATCTCGGTCATGGTCATGGTGATGTACATCTTCATCGGCCGTGACAACCTGCCGGGGCTGATCGAGAAACTCGGCCTCTCGGCCGGTCTCACCGAGGCGAACTACTGGTGGGTCCTGGCCGCGCCGCTGCTGATCGTCGGGGGCGGCATCGTCGCCAGTCTTCTGGCGATCCTGTTCATCCGTTTCAGCCGGCGACAAGAGGGGATGCAGGCTGTCCTGATGAACGGGACGCGGCTCGCCGCGTTGCTGACGGCGGGCACAACATTCCTCATCGTCGGCATCTCCCCGCTCTCCTACGCCGTAGCGATCCAGGTCGTCCTCGGTCTCCTCGCCGGGATCGGGATCGGCTTCGCTTCGGAGTACTTCACGTCCTCGAGCTACAAGCCGACCCGGGAACTCGCGAAGATGAACCAGTCGGGTCCGGCGGTCGGCGTGACCGAGGGGATGGCCCTGGGCATGGCGTCGACGTTCTTGCCGGTCCTCATCATCGCTGCGGCGAGCATCATCTCCTTCCAGCTCGGCGGACTCCTCGGCGTCGCGTTCACGGCGATGGGGATGCTCTCGTTTGTTGCGATGACCGTCGCTGTCGATACCTATGGTCCGATCGCGGACAACGCCGGCGGGATCGCTTCGATGGCCGAGCTCGATCCGGGCGTTCGGGAGCGAACCGACAAGCTCGACTCGATCGGCAACACGACGGCCGCAATCGGAAAGGGATTCGCGATCGGCTCGGCCGC
>Ga0180433_10010589_pt1 | contig 11070 bp, 13 predicted proteins | sample SS_ome_8_FD_132980 | JGI IMG/M metagenome (GOLD analysis project Ga0180433, IMG submission 132980) | Hypersaline lake sediment archaeal communities from the Salton Sea, California, USA - SS_1_D_1 metaG | ecosystem: Environmental > Aquatic > Non-marine Saline and Alkaline > Hypersaline >...
CTCGCCATACGAAAAGACCCTACCTCATGCGTTTTTAGCGCGCCTGCCTCGTCGGACACGAGGCAGGCGAACTCGAGGCCTCGGTCCTGGGCGCATGCCTCCAAATTCCAAAAGTGAGGGGGACGTCTTGCGACGCCCCCCTCCGTGTGACCTCTCCCCGTGCGAGCCCGATGCCGGGGTGAATCCGCTTGAATCCAACGTCTAGCAGGGATTTGGGCCCCTGACAAGCGCATCGTACTCCCAGGGGTACCCCGATCTAGGAGTCTTCGTGCTTGTAGCAGCGCATCCACTCGTCATCGTCGAGCAGCACACGCAGCTTGGCGACGCCGGCATTTTGGATCTGCCGGATGCGTTCGCGGGACAGCGAGAAGCGCGAGCCGAGCTCGGCGAGGGTCTTCTCGCCCCCCTCGAAGCCGAACCGAGCCTTGACGACCTCTGCCTCTTGCTTGGTGAGGCATGACATCGCCCACTCGAGTTCGTCGCGCAAGCGCTCGTCGTCGATGAGCGCGTCGAACGGTGGCGCGTCGTCATCTGAAACGGTTTCCCGAATGCTCTGATGCCACTCGGTCTCGCCGTCGAGTGAGGCAGGATGGCTGAGGTGCGCGAGCACCTGCAAGACCTTGCGGACGGGGATCGTCGTTTGGTCGGAGACCTTTTGGGGCGTGACGTCCTCGCCTTCGGCGTAGAGCTCTGCGATGGCGCGGCGGACCTTGCTCATCGAGCTCACCATGTGAGCTGGGAGTCGGATCGTTCGTCCGTGATTGGCCATCGCCCGGTTGGTCTGGTGGCGGATCCACCACGTCGCGTACGTCGAGAAGCGGAAGTTTCGGCTGGGGTCGTAGCGGTCGACCGCCGTCATGAGCCCGATGCCCCCCTCTTGGACGAGGTCGTCGAACGACAGCAGGTTGTAGTTCGCGTAGTTGCGAGCGATGGACATGACGAGCCGCATGTTCGCTTGGACGAAGCGATGCTTCATCGCTTGGTACTCGGCGAGGTACCTCGAGAGGCGAGCGAGGTACTTGTCGCGTCGTTTCGAAGGTCGGTACCGTGGAAAGCCGTGACGTGTCGGGTCATCGAGAGCGGCCCGCACCCGAGTCACATAGCCGAGACCGCGATCGGTGACGCAACACGTCGAGATGGCGCGGTCTCGCGCCTCCGCGAACGCGACATGACGTCTCGTGCGCTCGGACTTGGAAAGGGCCTGACGCATCGCGCGGCGTTGAACCCGAGCTGCTGCCGCCTCGAGCGCTGTGAGCTCGTCGACGAGATGGTCCGGCAACTCGTACCAACGCTTGAGAGCCGTTGCGATGGGCGCAACGTAGTATTCGTGGCCGAGGAGCGTCCTCCATGCATCTTCGCGGGTCTGGCACAATCGCTCGGCGAGGGCTTTTTCTTCGGCCGCAGACAGCAGACCATGCCGACCGATGGCACGGTAGTACGGGTCGGAGGACACGAGGCCGTTTATAGCCCATGACGTCCGCGAAGCAGAAGAAGACGAAGCGATCGTTTCAAAGTCGGGAACTCGACCGGCTCGTGATCGAGCTGATTGATACGCGCACGACGCTCTGGGAGCGGATCTTCTCGGCTCGGGGGCGCTCGAGTACCCTCGACGCCGTCGGCGACCACGAGCTCGCTCGCGTCTGCAAAACGCCGCGCCCGCCACAGGACGCCACCCTCGAGCAAGCTGCCCGATGGTGCATGATGCTCGACACGGGCATGCGCGTGTCCGAACAACTCGTGCTCGAGCTCGACGACCCCGAGCTCCACGTCTTGCACGAGACCGCCTCGCGCATGCGCAAGCACGTCATCGAGTTCTGTTTCGGCTTTGCGCGCATCATGGCGATCCAGATGACGCGCATCGGTGCTCGGGTGAGTGCTGGTTGCTTGGCCCCCGACCTCGCGGATGTGCACCAAGACACGTTCTTTGGGATCTCCAAGGCACTCGACTACTTCGAGCCCGGGCGCGGAGCCGCGTTCACGACGTACGCGGTCTGGTGGATCCGCAACTCCGCCCAGCGCTACATCGAACAGCACAGTCGAACGATCAGGCTTCCGAGTCACGTCATGAACAACCGAGAGAAGCTGCTCGATCATCTGCATCGCACACGGACCCAGAGCCTCGACACGTCGCTCTTCGACGACACGGACACCGAGACGCTCGCACGCGTCGTGGCGAACGAGCCGAACGCTCACACCGATCCCGAGCTCGCCTTGTTCGGCGATGAACGCATGCGGCTTGCTGAAAAGGCTCTCGCCTATCCCGGGCTGACCGAACGTGAGGCGTTCATCCTCGCCGGCCGCTTCGTTCGAAATGACTCGCGGACCAAGGTCGGCGACGAGCTCGGGATCTCCCGCGAGCGCGTACGCCAGCTCGAGCAAGGTGCCATTGAGACGCTGCAGCGAGCCCACGAGACGGGCGCGCTCTACCGCAAGCCTCTGGGCTAGCCGATCCCGTAGTAGACCCGGGCCTTCTCGTGGGCGAGATTGAGCTCGCGCGCTCGATCCTCATCCGCCATCGCGCCCGCGCCGTCGGGATGACGTTCCCGCATCTTGTCGCGATAGGCTCGCTTGGCGATCTCGTACGTCTCGGGTGGCCGAACGAGACCGAAGACGTCCCACCAAGGGCGGTCGGAAGACGGCTCGGGGAGCGCTCGAAAGCCGGCGAAGGCTCGCTCCAGAACATCCGTCGCGCCGTAACGCTCGAGCGCACGCATCGCCTGGATGGTCCGGCCCAAGGCGCGGATGTTGTCCGCGACCATCGTCCACTTGTCGCACGCGATGACGTGCGTTTGGCCTCCGCGAGAGAAGTAGAGCGCCACACCAGGGTCAGTGGGTTCGCCTTGGCGTCCTCGAGGTCGACCATCGAGGCGAAGCTGGAGATTGGTCGAAAGCACGGCATCACCCTCGGGCACACTGAGCCGGCGAATCTCTTCAAAGAGATCGTCCGTCGCTCTCGTGAGCGTGACCCGGAAGCGAGCAACCTCCCGACCCTCGGTCCGGGGGAGACCCGGGGGCCACTGCAGCGGGTACGAGGCGATCTTCGGCATGGACACCCGAAAACGGTACGCGCCCAGGATTCGTATTGCAAGGTCGGTAACGGCATGCCACCGTAGCCGCCCATGTCCCGTGTCGATCAATGGACCCCCCAGGAGGAGCATCGCTTGATGTGCGGTGCCCTCGCCGGCCTGAGCCACGAGCAGCTCGCTCGCCGTCATGGTCGAACGAGAGACTCGATCTCCACGCGACTCATGACCTTGCGAGCCACCGTGTCCGAGACCCCGACGGGGACACGTCGGGATGGCCGCCACAAGCGAGCGACGGACATGAACGACGATGACGCGGTCTTCCGTGCCCTGAAGGGGTGCACCAAGATCGTCCGGTCGTTGAGTCAAGAAGCGAAAGTCCGCGTGCTCAACGGTCTTCGCGCCTCGGTCTTCCACGGTAAGGGCTACGGCCTCGAAGACCCGGACACCAAACAAGAGGATCTCGCACAGCACGATCGAATCGCAGAGGCGACGCTCTTGTCGGGGAGAGCGATCCGATGAGCACGACGGCCCGCATCTGGTTCACCAACGACTTCTCTTCGAGCGGCGACGAGAACCTCGAGTTCCAGATCTCCAAAGCCATGCACAGCCCACCGGAGGCGTGCTTGTGGCAGCCTCAAGACGGCTACCCGGAGTACGTACTCCCCGCGCTGCGGAGTGTCGTTTCCGCGAACCGCGAAGTGGGGGCTCACGCCCGCTTGTTCGCCGCGTACTACATCGCGTCTCGAACGGACTCGGATGGCGACCCGCACGCACAGCCGACGATGCCGACCCTGACGTCGGCACGCTACGAGTACCACGTGATCTGCCATCGTCCTCCACAGTCGCCGACGATCCGCATGCGTGAGTACAACGGCTGGCAGTCGGTGAGGGAGGAGGAGGAGCCGACCCGCGCCGAGGCGGTCGGCGCCCCGACCTATCTCAACTGGTACTCGAGCTCACCGCCGTCGGCGAAGTCCGCCCTCGAGGCGGTCGACGCGAAAGCGTATTGGTCTCCCCAAGACAAGCCCTGGCGCCTCGTAGGTCGCTGGTGGGGCCTCGAGCCCGTGATCATGTACGACGGAGCCGACAACGGGTTCTTGTGTGTCTGCGACCTTCTCGGGAGCCCAGCCGTTGGTCGTGGGCCCGACGAGGCGCAAGCCTTTGCGAGCTTTCGCCGAATCGTGGCCGAGCGCCTCAACTGTGTGCGCACCCAGATGGGAGGATAGATCGTGGCCTTTCCCATCCCCGAGTTCCCCTTCGACCCCGACTGGCTGCGTCGTGAGGCGTTCGCACCGATCTCGACCGCCACGCTCGAGCGCCACCTCGAAAAGCACCGTGGCTACGTCCGAATCGTCAACCGTCATCTCGACCGCTTCCCGCTCGGCGCATCCATGCTGCACGTCATCCAGCTCGCGCAGGACTACCCTTTGCGGCATCCACCGACGGTGCTTCGTGCGGCGAAGCAGGCATGGAATCACTCGTTCTTGTGGATGTGCATGCGACCGCGTTCGCACCGGGTGGACCATGGCCTCGACGACACGTACATGAACCGCAAGATGTCGGAGATGGTCAAAGCCGGGGCCTCCTCGTTCGGCTCCGGCTGGCTCTGGCTCGTCTTGCGTGGCCAGCGGTCCGATCCTCTTTCGGTCGTGGTCACACCCAACGAAGCCCAGCCGTTCCCCATCCGCCGGGTCCATGCTCCGGAGGGCGTGTCCTACCAAGAGTCGGTTCACTCGCGACCGATTCTCGTCGTCGACTTGTGGGAGCACGCTTACTACTGCGACATGCCCAACCAACGTCGGCAGTACGTCGAGGCCTTCCTCGACGGCATGGTGAACTGGTCCTTCGTGGTCGCGTATCGCGACGGTCCCATGTTCGATGTCTACCAGGAGTGAGTGACCGATGGCCTACTGCCGATTCTCGAGCGATGACTACCAGTGCGATGTCTACGTCTTCGCGTCCGTCACGGGCGCCTGGGAGACGATGGTGGCGACCTCGCGCTACGTTGGCCTCGTCGAACAGCTCCCTCCTCCAGCACCCGACGACGATCTGACAGCCCAGATGGAGCGGTTTACGTTCGTCTCCAACCTCGCTGCCTCCTGCGACAGAGAGCCGATCGGCCTCGGATCGGATGGCCAGACATTCTACGACCCGACGCCCGGCGCTTGCGCCGATCGCCTCGAGACGCTCCGAAAGCAGGGCTATCTCGTCCCGCAGTACGCCATCGACGGGCTCCGTGCGGAGCAGGCCAAAGACGACTTGGACGGCTAGGGTCGCGCCCCGAGCGCGGGATGTGCGCGTTGTCGTAGACTCCCTGCGTGATCGCGGTCGAGCACGACGACGCGGAGCGCGATGAGGGGCTCGTCGAGCCCCCTGTCGCCCCCGAGAACGCGGCAGTCGTCGCGGCCAACCCCGAGCGCCGTCGCCCCGTGGTGGGGATCGTGCTCATCACCACGCTCCTCATCGGCGCCACCGTCACGGGCGTCGTCTTGTGGCGGCGACGAAAGCGCGCGCAAGAAGCGGGAACGACATCGGGCGCGCTCGCCACGGCGATGACCGAGCTCGGGCCCAATGCCACTGCGACCGAGCTGACCGACCACGCGTACTTCCGGCTCTTCCCCGACTGTCCGCGCGTGCTCGACCCGGACGACCCGAGCCACGAAACCTGCATCAACGACTGGCTCGAGATCTTCGCCGAGGCGCTCGAGCTCGCGGGCGACCCCGAGATGCGGCCCAAACCGGGCGACAAGCCGGGCAAAAAGCGCAGCAAGCCCGGGATGGCCAAGCGCCTCAAGTCGTTCATCAACGACATCTCGCCGCAGCAGCGCAAGCAAGTCCGTCGCATCATCGGCGCGAAGCACTACGACGCCCTTGAGAAGGCGGCGATGGATGACGACGACGAGGCGGCGCGCAAGGCGGTCAGCCGTCTGCGCAGCGACATCAACGCGCTCTCCAAGCTCGAGAGGGCTCGCAAGGGCATGGAACTCTACAGCGTCCTCAAACGCAAGACGGACAAGATCGCCTGGATCTTGGGTTGACGCATGGCACAGACCCTCACAGTCGAGTACACGGTCCAGCGCCTCGATGGCGTCACACCAGCCGAGCCGATCGACATCGCAACGGAACCGGCGAGCTCGGACCAGATCTACCGTCGAGACCAAGACGCGCTCGGCCTCATCGACCTCGACCTGTTCTTCAGCAGCCAAGGCGGCTCGAGCTCGAAGTTCGTGCCCGTCTTTTGGATCGACGCCGGCGGCACGGTCGGTGACCTCGACGCTGCCGTCGATGTCGTCGCTCTCGAGGAGGGCGACACCCGCATCGTCTTGCAAGAGCAAGTCGCTGATCTCGCCGGCGAAGGAAACTTCTACCGCCGTCAGGGGATCTTGGTCCCACAGGGCTCGAACCTACGCCTGTCCGGCTATGAGAGCTCGAGTGACCCGATCATCGTGCGGCTCGAGATCCTCGATCTCGGCGACCCGCTGACCTACGTCGAGGCCCTCGCGCTCCTCGTCGGTGGCGGTGGTGGGGGCGGGGCCGACGTGTGCAGCGCCAATCCGGTGTCCATCACCCCCGACAACAGCCCGGATCCGGGAACCGACGAACTCGCCGCTCGATGTGACCACGTCCATGCGCTGCCGTCGGGGCCACCCGTGACCGTGTCCGGACCGACGAACGCGCCCGGCTCCGCCAACGCCGTCGCCCGAGCCGACCACCAGCACCGCCTCGAGTTGTTGTTCCAGCAGCTCGGTACCGATGTTGGCCAACGACCTGCCGTGAACTTCACCGGGTCGGTGTCGCTGACGGACGATGCCCCCAACGACCGCGTCAACGTGAACGTGACCGGCGGCTCGGCGCCCATCCTGTCGGCGAGCTTCGACGATGACGACACGCTCGACATACCTGTCGGCGCGTCGACGTCGGGACTCATCATCGTCCACCTCAACCTGAGTACCGCCGACGGGCGCGCGATCTCCTACTCGATCGAGCTCACCGTTCGCTCGGGACCCGACACGGCACTCGACGGCTCCTCGATCTTGCAAGTGCTACCCGACACGCCCATCACGACGGTCGCGCCATCCGTCCTCGTGGTTGGATCGCAGCCAACCGTTCGACTCACCGGTAGTGGTCCGGGCGACCTCGTCGAGGTCCGCTACCAGATCTCCCAAGACATCCCCCGAGGTTTCCCATGAGCAACCAACTCGGCCTCGAGCGCATCAGCGGCAACGTCCAGTTCGGGAGCGGCCAACGGCTCAAGACCACGAGCGGTCGAGCCGAAGTGCGCAACGCGGCAGACAGCGCCGCGGCCGCGCTCGTCGTCGCGGCCGCGACGAGCCCCGACGAAGCCGCGACGCTCGCCCAAGTCAGCAGCGGCGTCGGTACGTGGCAGCTCGGTCTCGTCGACGAGGTCCTCTCGAGCGCCAACGCGACACCAGCGGTGTACGCGGGGAGCGGCGATGGCACGAAGAGCATCACGCTCGGCACGTCGACGCTCGCCTTCACGGCCGTCGGCCCCAACGTAGCCAATCGCTACGACGTCGCCCAAGGCTCGACCGGCGAGGGCTTGTTCTTGCGAGCCAACGGCTCGGGGCCCGGGTTGTCCGCAGGCGGACCCAAGGCGTTCTTCTCGTTCGCAAACCTGTTCGGGCTCGCCTCGACGACCTACAACGGCCAGCCCTTTCGCTTGTGGCTGTACGTGGCGCGTGGCCTCGCAGCCTCCGGCGGAAACGACAACAACCTCGTCGCCCTCGCCGCCCTCATCGGAAGTACCGGTAGTCAAAACTGGATCGGGCCGCTGCGCGACAACCCGACCGGCTCGCGCCAGCGGATCTGGCGCCAGCAGGGCACCGCCAACCAGTTTTCGAGCAACAGCTCCGTCCTCTACGACGCCAACGACGTCTTCGTGCTCGACGTCGCCGAAGGGGGCAATCGTGTCGCGTACATGCGCGGTGTGATGGCAGGTGGCGGTTCGGCTTGGCCTGCGGTGTCGAGCCTCAACCTCATCGGCGACATGTCGCTCAACGCCCCGGACAGCAACGGCATCAACCTGCGAACCGGCTCGGCTGCCCAGGTCACGAACACACTGGGCTTCGTGATCGGCCAGGCGAGCCAGAGCACGTTTTCTGCCTCCAACTTCATCGACCTGCGCCGGATCCGTATCGACGGGATCGGCTGACCTCAGCGAGTTCCCGCCGTGCCATGGCGGGATAAACCCCAACCCCAACACCACACATCAGCACAGCTAAGAGAGGACACCCACCATGAGTTTCAACTTCCGATTGTTCGGCATCGGCGACAACGTTCAGTTTGGCGTCGGAGGACCCCGCGCCAAGGTCAGCGGGGCCAAGTACCAGTTCCGCAACGCGGCGGACAGCGCCTTCATCAACGTCCAGGGCTCCGACGCCGTCGACCAAGACGACTTCGTCACCCTGCGCGACTTGCAAAACGCCACCGCGGGCATTTCCTGGAAAGAGCCTGTCGTCGCGGCAACCGCGGCCGGTGAGGGCGACATCGACCTGTCGGGCGGTACGTTCGTCAACGACGGATCGCAGTTCGACGGCGTCACGCTCGCGAACGACGACCGGGTTCTCGTCAAGAACCAGACGACGGCGACCCAAAACGGCATCTACGTCTACGCGACCGGCTCGAACACCTTCGCTCGCTCGTCGGACCTTCCAGCGGGCGACAACGCAGCGAACGTCGCAGTCTTCGCCTCGCAGGGCACGACGCAGGCCGATGCGGCCTTCGTTCAGACCGCCGACCCAGCCATCGTCGGGACGAACAACCTCGTCTTCACGCAGTTCGCCAGCATCACGCCTGGCGTTCAGACGATCACGTCGACCGGCTCTGGCGTCTCCATCGTTGAGAATGGGACCGGCCCGACGGCCGTCTTGCGCTCGATCACCAACGGCGACAGCTCGATCGCTGCGGCCCTCTCGTCGGGCACGCAAGAAGTCGAGATCATCGTCGCTCCCAACGGCATCACCGAGGCCAAGCTCGATGTCGGCGTTGGGATCCTGGCCCGACAGGTGCAGGTCACCTCGGCCAACGCGGGCGGTCCCGCGGTGAACATCGGCGCGGTTCTCCCCACCGGGGCCATCGTGACCGGCTCGTCGGTCAATGTGACCACCGCTTTCGACGGCAGCGCCGACCTGCAGCTCGGTCGAACCGGCGCGGCCGACGAGATCGCTCCCACGTCGGCCTTCGACCTGGCCACCATCGGGACCTACGTGACCGAAGATGCGGTGACGCAGCCTGCGTCGGCTCAGCTCGAGGCGCTCGTCGGCGGTACCGCCGTCACGGTGGGCCAAGCGGACATCATCGTCTTCTTCTACCGCACCGCGTGAGCCTTCATGCCGCCCGAGCTCGTGGGCAGAGCTCGGGCGGTCAACGACCTTCGCCCAACAAGCTAGTCCGCTCGGATCGGCATCAGCTAGGAAAGACTCATGAGCCAAACCGTCACCGTTCAATACGACGTCACCGTCTTCGATGGCGAGACGCAGTCCCTGCCGTTCGAGCCGGAAACCACCGGACAGACGTCCGATGACCAAATCACGCGCATCTCGGCCGAAGCGATCGGCCTCATCGACCCGACGTTCGACGCGCTAGAGGGTGATGGTGGACTCGGCAACCGTTTCATCCCGTGGCTTCTCGTCGACGGCCGCGGTGTCGTCGGGTCGGCTGGAGCCGCCCTCGAGGTGGTCGCTCTCAATGACGATGGCTCGGTCATCGTGCAGGAGACCATCGCAGATCTCGCGGGCGTCGGGCGACTCTACACGCGAGCTGGCATCCTCGTTCCGCAAGGAAGCCGACTTCGCATCTCGGGCTTCACAGCGGATGCCAATCAACTCCTCTTGCGCTTCAACGTGCTCGAGCTCGAGACCCCGCGCGACACGGTCGCCGTCCTTCAGCTGCTCCAAAGCGAGAGCGATGGCGGAGGCGGCGGCGGTGGCCTGATCTTCTCGGAGGATATCGCGTCCTCGGCAGGGTCCGTCCAACTCGAGGTCGGCGTTATCGAGCGCTTCGATGCATCCGCCCTCGCTGATGACGAGCTCATCCTCGTGTTGCCCGAAGACCCCGTCAAAGACCAAGAGACCGGGATCAAGGATGTGGGCGACAGCTTCGTCGAGGTCCTGCTCGATGGCAACGGAAACGATGTCGAGACCCTCACCGATGCACCAGCCGCAACGAACAGCACCGGTATCGCTCGCCAGAGCTTGACGTTGAAGTTCGATGGCGCTGGCACCTGGCGCGCGATCTGATCGAGGAGGAGCGAGATGAGCACTTTTCCCGCCCCCCTCGTACCAGCCGGCATCCAGATATCCGGACCCGATCCGCGGACCGAGCCGAGCAACCTGGGCAACTTCTCCGGCGCTGCAGGTAGTCCCACGACCATCACCGTCACCGGCATGTACCGCGATGTCGTCGCGGGCGCGGAAGCATTTATCCTCAACGCTGACGGCAGCGTCTTCGCATCCGGCCTGGCTGTGACGCTTGCCGATATGAATCCGAGCGCGACGGAGCTGGGTGTCCAGCAGATCACCGTCGAGGTTGCCGATCAGTTTCCCCTCGACGGCAGCCAGCCGGTGCGGCACCTGTGGCTCGTCAACAACTCTCAAGCGGGTGAACCCTCGGCCTACGTCGGCAGCTACCGCATCGTGGGGCTCCAATGAGCTTCAGTCCTGCGAAGAGCGTCATCGTCGTCCCGTGGACGGGCATCACCCGTCAGGCTCCAGCCTCCCAGACGTACTTCGTCCGACTCGGAACGCCGACATCCCTCGAGAACGATGTCGCGGGGGACTGGGAAGTCGTGGTAGCGCCTGACCCAACGGCAGCGTCGGATCGTCTCAGAAGCGCGACTCGACGGGGGTTCTTGTGGTGGGCCCAAGCTTGTGTCCAATCTGGTCCTGAAGTTCAGCCACGTCGGGCCTTCGTATCCGCGTTCTACGACCCACCAGGTGGGCCACCGGTGGGCGTACAAGGTTGTGCGTCTGGGCTCGAGGGCAACAACGATCGCGCGGAAACCACGCTCTTTTTTGGAGGCTTA
>Ga0180433_10010590_pt1 | contig 11070 bp, 3 predicted proteins | sample SS_ome_8_FD_132980 | JGI IMG/M metagenome (GOLD analysis project Ga0180433, IMG submission 132980) | Hypersaline lake sediment archaeal communities from the Salton Sea, California, USA - SS_1_D_1 metaG | ecosystem: Environmental > Aquatic > Non-marine Saline and Alkaline > Hypersaline > Sediment...
CGGCGAAGCTACTACCGAGGGACCAAGTGGATCGTACGGGGTTTACGGTAAAGGGCGAACCCATGGCGGTTATTTCGACGGCGGGTACGTCGGTGTATATGGGAGTCCTTCGCCCACCCTTGGGTATACAGGGGTGCTTGGGCAGGCGACGGCGACAACGGGCATCACGTACGGTGTACGAGGCATGAGTGAATCGACTTCGGGTAACGGAGTTTACGGCGAGGCAACGGCGACAACTGGAACCACATACGGAGTATACGGCGAAAGTGCGTCGACGACCGGCGGCACCGGCGTATATGGAAAGGGCTATTACGGAGTCTATGGTGATGGAGATAGCACTCTCGGTGTTGGCGGCTGGTTTGTCGGTGCCGAAGGCCTGAGGAGTTATGGAAACAGCAGGGGAGTTTTGGGCGAAGCAGATGCAACCACTGGAGTAGGCGTGTTAGGACGGAGCTATGTTACAACCGGTGAGACACATGGGGTGAGTGGTTGGGTTAATTCCGTCTCAGGCATCGGTGTATATGGGTACGCTTATCCGTCATCCGGGTCGACACGCGGGGTTCATGGAGAGAGCAGATCCACTGAGGGCACGGGTGTGCACGGCGAGGTAACCGCAACAGCTGGCACCACCTATGGCGTTTACGGCCTGTGCAACTCAACGGCAGGCAGGGCGGTGTACGGCCATGCCATCGCCACAAGTGGAGAATGCTTTGGTGGCAGGTTCGAAACCGGCTCGACTTCAGGACGCGGAGTGTTCGGCCACGCCTATTCCGGTTCAGGAACGACATATGGCGTCTATGGGAGAAGTGATTCCCCATCCGGCAGGGGCGTCTACGGAGAGGCTCCTTACAATGGCGTCTACGGCCTTGCGTCGGGCTCATCGGGCATCAACTACGGTGTCTTTGGCAAAAGCTACTCTTCATCGGGCTATGGAGGATATTTCGAAGGAGATGTTCACGTATTCGGCAGTCTCTCCAAATCTTCAGGTTCATTTCTCATCGATCATCCCCTTGATCCCGAGAACAAGCTCCTGAGGCATAATTTCATGGAATCTCCCGAGAACCTCGTCGTCTACAGGGGAAAGGCACAACTGGATGAGTACGGTGAAGTTGTGGTGGAGATGCCGGAGTATTTTGGGGCGCTGACAAAAGAGGACGCGGCAACGGTAAATCTGACGCCAATCGGGAAGGGTCCATTTGATTCGAGCTATGAATGGAATAGAGGCTTTTCCGAATTCAGCATATACGGAGAGCCTGGAAGAGAAATCGCGTGGACCGTCTATGCCGAACGCGACGATCCCACCATGAGACGGTTGTGGCGTCCCGTTGAGGAAGACAAAGGGCCTGATAACAAATACTGCGACAGAGGAAGACTCCTCGATCCCGTTGCCTATGGCTATCCCGAAAGTATGGGCCGTAACTATGAGGAACACGAGAGAGAACGTGTTCGGATGGAAGAGGAATAGGCACCAGAGGAATATCCCGGCTGAAGCGAAACGAGGTAGGAACCGGTTATGCCCGGTTCATCTATCGCGTTCCGGCGAAACGTAAAGGATTCGAATCGGTTCGGCTGGATGTTTGCGAGGAATCCCGGAATGATTCCTATCTCTATCCGGAACTCCGGGGACGGGAGAGCGGGGATCGGTAGGACCGCGTAAGACCAATACGATACGAGGATCTATTCAGGCCGCTTCGGGGGAAGATTCAGACCGGAGCGGCCGAACTATTTCTTGAAGATGGTAAACATTCATCAAGGTGACTTTCGGTAAAAACAGTAAGAGCTATATAGGTATTTATAATTCAATATGGAATTCACGGTATCGCATAAAGCCATTCACCAATGAAAAACGCACCCTTCTCAAACATCCCCGGACAGCATGAAGAAGTACGAGATATATCAGGAGTGACAGATCCTCCATTCTACGGTGTTCAGATACTTGATTAGGGAATGCGGAATGGCCGCATTTCGTGCGTGCTCGATGAACACGGGAAAGTGGAACGATTCTTTGAACGCATCCACAAGGAGGAATAATGTTACCACTTACGCTACTTCTTGCCATCAGTACTGTTGCGATACCGGCGGATGAACCCGTTCAGGAGACGCTCTTCAGCGGGAAGGTTCACTACGGTGGTTATTTCGCGCCGGTTGTTCGATTTACGGACGTCAAAGGCTCATTCGCAACGTTGGTCGGTATCAGGGGCGCATGGACAGTCCATCGCACATTAAGCCTGGGTTTCGGCGGGTATGGTATGGCGACACAGAATGTCGAGATGGATCCTGCTGAAATCGGTGGAGATTTCAATGAAACCTATTATCTCCAGATGGGCTACGGTGGTATGGAAGTCGGATTCATACAGAGTTCCAATCAGCTTGTCCATTTCACATCCCATATCCTTGTCGGAGGAGGAGGAGTCTGCTATACCGAAGACTGGGAGCGCGAATGTGGAGATGATGATCATGTACTCGACAGCGATGCCTTTTTCGTACTGGAACCGAGTGTTGATGTTGAACTCAACGTGGCGAAACCATTCCGAATCGGCCTGGGAGCGAGTTATCGTTTCGTGAGTGACGTGGAACTTCCCGCTCTGGAAAACGAGGACATAGATGGATTATCAGCCAATCTGACCTTTAAATTCGGCTGGTTCTAAGTAGTTCCCGTGTCAAAACCTCTCCCATCGACTGAAGTGCGGGGCAGGAACCGTCTGCGTCGCTCCCGCTCCTTGCCGTACACTTCAGGATATGGCTGCGTCGCGGCGCCTTGCATACGATTCCGCCGCGCTTCGTGATTCTCGGTCCAGGGTTTTGACACGGGAACTTGGGATTATACAAGAGGATTCAGTTACAACTGTCGATGGTAATAGCCTTCAGTGTTCAGCCATCAGCTCAGGATAAGATAAATCCTCCTCTGTCCTCCTTTTCAAAAGGAGGAAGGAAGAGAAAGAAGGCTTCATCTGTTCTGAGCGAGACGTCGTCCCTGAGCAGCGTCGAAAGGTCGAAGGACTTGTATGTCTTGATATCACAAGCATCTTCATGCTTTCGCCACCAGACCTGGTGAGAAATGCGGTTTAACAGGCCAGACAGCCCGACTTGGCGAATATGTGATGAAAATCGTCGGGACTAATTTCTATCTGATAAGAACAAGTTTCCCCGAACGATCGATCCCTTTCCCCGTAACGCGGTACAGATAAGTACCCGCGGAAACCCGATTGCCGTCATCATCCGTCGTATCCCACGCGATCGTATGAATTCCCGGTGTGAGCACGTCGTTGAGAACGGTACGTATCCGTTCTCCGGACATGTTGTAGATGCGAACCGTTGCAAACGTCGGCTCGCGGAGGCGAAGTCGAACACGCGTCATGGATGAGACGGGATTGGGTGACCAGGAAAGAATCTGTTCACATGGCAGAGGGGTCGACCCATCCACCGCCAATCCCTCAACAGGTATGACCAGGCTGAACTCCGACGTGTTGTTATCATCATCAATTGCAGTGGCCGCTATCACATATATACCGGATATGAATCCAACTTCCAACTGCTCCTTAAATGTCACGTCGCCGTTTCCGTCTGTTGAAACGGTTATTTCACCGACATAGAGCTCGCCCTCGCCATATCCTGATTCATCAGCCGTTGCCGAAAGAAAGAACTGGAGTGTATAGGATGCTTGTGGTGCACTATGAAGTGTTCCGGAAACGGCAAGAACGGAAACCGAATCAAACTCCGCTCCGGTCAGTTCCGGAAAATTCTGGCGACCATTGGCTCCACTGTCACTATCGTTGTCGTCGTTGGGAGTCACACCCTCGGGGTTGAGGTCGATACCCAAACCGGTGTTCTCATATACCTTGTTCTGCGAGAGGAGATTTCTCGCGCCGGATTGTATCTCTATACCTGCACCGCTATTGAATGCCACGGTGTTTCCAACGGTCTGACCCCCTATTGTGTTGTCAGATGAACCGCGAATCCATATTCCCGGTCCGGAATTGCCAAGCGCAACGGAACCACTGGAGTTGGTGCCGATGTAATTATTTCGTATGATATTATCACGGGCACTCACATATGCCAGACATATACCCGCGGTTGTGTTTCCGGAAATGATATTGGCTTCGGACTCCGATCCTCCAATCCGGTTTTCCGGAGTCCGTAACCAAATGCCGCAGTTACCATTGGCTACAACGACTTCACCATGACTGTCCGTACCGATATAATTACCGATGATGACATTTCCCGGCGCCGTACTCTGGTCGATCTGTATTCCATGTTCACCGTTGCCTGAAATGATGTTCCGTGCCCCCTGCTGAGCACCCCCCACAATGTTATCGGGACCATTGAGAAGAATCCCGCTTGTCCCGTTACTCACCGAACCGGTTCCGGATTCCGACACTCCGACATAGTTCCCCATGATGAGATTATTGGCGGCGAATTCACCGTCTAATCGAATTCCTTCGTCTTCATTTCCGGAAATAACATTTCGTGCGCCGGATGTGAATCCGCCGATTGTGTTGTCACTCCCGTTGTTAACGGTGATACCTACGCCGTTACCCGCATACAGATCGCCATTCGTGGGTACGCCGAGTATGTTCCCCTCTACAGTGATTCCTTCGGCATCTTCGATGTAAATAGCACTCCCGGGGAACGACGCGATGTATACTCCTTTGATTGTGCATCCGTCAGATTCGATTCGAATACCATCACTTCCGGATGAGACCTGCGAACCATCGAGAATGATTCGCAGGTCCGCGGCGTCCGAATCAGTTGTCATCTGTGAACCCGCTTGTGAATAGCCATTGATTGTTGTGGGTGATATGAGCGCGGGCAGGTGATCCTGAAGTGTAATCACGTGTGGACCGTCTCCTGGAATCTCGAATGTGATTTCACTTACGAGATCGGAAGCATTTGTGGTCAGTATCGCCTGACGGAGAGAGCCGGGACCCTGATCGTTCGTATTCGTAACGGTGGCATCCCCCCCTATGGTAAAGCAGCGCCCGAACTCGGATGTATTGTTTTCCGAATCCGTAGCGGTTCCGGATATGAAACCGGTGGAAGGGATATCTCCTCCATATCTGTGGAAAAATAGAGCATCACCGTCTGCGTCCGTGGTAACGGTAGTACTGCCAAGATAGATCTGACCCTCACCATGGGCCGATGCGTCGGGTGAGAGATTGAGATAAAGGTCGATGTGGTATTGTGTATCGGGTTGGGAATCCAGCGATCCCAGGATGGTGAGGGAATCAGCACTGACGGTGACATTATCTATGACGGGAAAATTCTGTCTCATGTTGACACCGTCGTCGCCATCACCCGCATCATTTTCATTCACGCCGGGAGGATCGATATCAATTCCCAGTTCTCCATTGCCGGCGATGATATTTTTCCTGAGTTCGTTATGCACGGGAATGGGAGGGGCCTTGAACTCCTCGTGAAGCGCCTGTTCCCCGATAATTCTTCCGAATCCGTAGGCAGATGCATTCACGGTGGATATACCCCCGACTCTTATTCCTGTGCCCCCGTTACCGAGATTCGTGAATTCGGGCGATGGATCACCGATATAATTGTTCACGATGGAGTTATCATGACCGAAGAGTGCGATACCGTCGCCGTTATTTCCCGAGATGATGTTGGATGCACCCGTTTCGTTACCACCGATGGTATTGTTATCAGCCACGATTATTCCGGTGCCGTTTCCGATGGATTGCGTTCCGGCCGGATTTAAACCGATGATATTACCGATGACGAGATTCTCGTCACCGTATATGGCGAGACCTTCATGAGTGTTTCCGGAGATGATATTGCGCGCGGACGGTACCAAACCACCCACGGTATTTCCTTCGGTATATCCGATACCGATTCCCCGGCCGTTTGCCGATTCAGTCGAACCATCCATTGTTGTGCCGATGAAGTTTCCTTCTATGAGATTGTCACCTTCCTGATCGATAATGAGACCATAACCGGCGAACCCTGAAATACAGAGTCCACGAACGATACTTCCTCCACTGAGAATAACGATGCCATGGGCATCCGGACCGGCATTTCCTCCGTGGATCTGCACCTGTAGCAAGGCGGGTGTGTCCATATCGGCAGGCACCGCACCCTCCTGGGAATATCCGTCCAGGATGACCGGATCGCTGATGAACGGGAGCGTAAATGAGGGGTAAATGATGTGCGGTCCCTGTCCTTGCAGATCGAATTCGATTGTATCGATACCCGGATTGAGGTTGGCGCTGGTGAGGGCGTTTCTGAGCGATCCCGGACCCGTGTCGTCGCAGTTCGATACAATCATGCTTCCCTGGAAGACGATACACCTGCTGAACTCGGAGGTGTTGCCTGATTCGTCCGTAGCCGTGGCGGAAATGAATTCTCCATCAGTGATTTCCTGAGGTATCACTACAGAAAATGACACATCTCCCTGGTCATTCGTATGAACGATCTGCGTTCCGAAATATCGTTCACCTTCCCCGTACGTGGTGAAATCCGTAGATGCATTTAGAAATATATCAATCGAGAAATCGCTATCACCGGTGGAGTTCAATGTGCCATTCACCGTGGTGGAGCCTTCGTCGACACTCACGCCGGTGAGTACCGGGAAGTTTTGCAGATCGTTGGCTCCCCAATCCCCGTCTCCGAGATCATTGGGATTGATGCCGTCCGGTTCTGTATCCCAATAGTCCCAGAGTAAATCTATTCCCAGGGAACCGTTCGCGTATATGGCGTTTCCCCGTATGGCGTTTCGTACTCCGTGAGATACAAAAACTCCTTCGGTTCCATTGTATGCTATGATGTTTTGTTCATACGTTGACAGACCGCCGATCGAGTTATCCGCGCTTCGCTCGATGTAGATCCCGCGAAGACCGTTGCCCCTGTCGTTTGCACCCGTTGCATCGACGCCGATATAGTTGCCTGTAATAACGGTTCCGGGGCCTGGTTCATCTGTCCAGTTTCCGGTGAGAATATGTATGCCGTCTTCGAGATTCCCGGAGATTACGTTGCGCGCCGACGGGTCGGAGCCGCCGATCTGATTGCCGGGCGCTTGTATTACTATACCCACGGTATTTCCATGAACGGTCTGACCGGAATGATCGACTCCGATGTAGTTGCCGGTGATGTGAGTACCCATGCCTTCATCTACGGAAATGCCGGTGTCGAATCCGGTAACGGCGAGCCCCTGTACGCGGCATGATTCCGCTTGAAGACGAAGGCCCGTGAACGATGATAATCCCGTATATGAAATCTCTACGAGTATTGTCGCGGGAATTGTTGCCGATGCGGGTTCAGCGTCCGGCTGGCTGTACCCATTTATGAATACGGGATGGTATATGGCGGGAAGTGAGCTTGAAAGAGCGATCTGATGAGGCCCCGAACCCGGAATGGAAAATGTTATTGTATCCGGTGCCGCAGTAGTATTCGCATCCATTATTGCTTCTCGCAAGGATCCATCACCAGAAGTCGAGGTGGTGGTGACGGTAAATATTTCCGCATGCGCGTTCACCGTTATGATACACGCTGTAAGTACCGCTAGGGACGGACGGTATCGATCAAAAGACTCCATCAACCGACGGCGTATGGGTGTTCTATGAAACATACCGTCCTCCGTTACTCGCGGTCTTTGACAGTGGGGACGCGCACAATGGTGGTATGTCGGGTATCACATTCCCCCGTGTTGACCCGGTGGATACCCGTTGATTCAGATAATTTCGAAGAGATACCTTCGGCATTCCGAGCTCTGATGCGGAAGTATACCGTTTCTTCCGTAAACATTGATCCCGGAATGGTCAATCGGTTTCTATGAGATGTCCCGATGAGTTGAGACTCCGATGCAGTGTCGTATGGGCCGTTTACTCTGAATACGTCATAGTACATAGATCCGCCCGGAACCGGCTTCCATCCAAGGATTAAATGCCCCGAATCGTCAAACTGGCATATGTGGATCTCCGGCGTCGGCGGCCGGGAAAATCCCGTGACTGAAATCGATCCATAAAAGGGAATCATGTTCAATGCGGTGATCGTTACGTCGATGTTTCCGGGAGGTGATTGAGATTGCGGCGAGAGAGACACGTTCAGAACACCAGATTCATCCGTATAACCGTAGACGTAGACATCCCCCTCCCTGCGAAGGCAGACAAGGGCGTCCTCGACGGGATCCTGCGAGGCTGAATCGGATACGGAAATACTCACAGACGTTTCCATATCGGGAGCGATGGCCTCATGATCGATCATCACAGACATGGGAGCGGGTACATCGGTCCAGACCTGAATGGACGGGTCTCCCAGAATCGTATATTCCCGCAACATAACCCGCTGACTGTCACTCGGGGTGGTATTGGCATAGGCATATGCTTTTCCGGATATAAATGCCTCTCCCAGAAGGGCTGCGCCTTCCGAGATAAAGGCCCGATAAAAACCGATGTCCAGGGCATTATTATAATAGTACCATGAAAATCCCTGAGATCCCACGAAACCAACGGCTCCGCGGGGATGCGCGGGATCCTCATATCCGACTCTGAGCATGAGTTCGGCGGTGGTTGGGTAACTATAGACTATATCCGCTGATGAACAGCTCAATATGGTCCAGATTCCCAGCTTATTCACATTGTAGACGTATGGGACGTCCCAGCTTGAAAATGTACCTCCCCAGTCAAATTCACCGCACCATTCACCTCGGTAATTATAAAACGTAACGCCCTGATTAATGAGAGGGATCACAGCCGCAGATCCCATATTATACCGTTCCTCAACATTCATACCCCAGGCATCAAGACTATCCGCCACAGCCTGCTTGGTGCGTATGGTGACATGTCCCGGATTAGAATGCATGGCGGTCATTATGGCGTTTTTTTGCCACTGCCCCTCGATATGAGGATTCATTTCATAGTCGATTGATTTGTGAAACATATAATCAAGGCGCGAAAGATTGGTATCGGGAAATCTCCCGAGCATGACATCGGGAAGGAGATCGGGACCATCGAGAAGAGCATACCATTGATCGTAGTAGCGTAACAACGGATCAAAGCCGAGAATATCCCAGAATTGCTTGCTGTAGAGAGATCCGGAGGGCACGGCATCGTACATGTCTCCCACGAGAATCACGAAATCAGGAGGTACCTCCCAGGCTGTATATGCTTCCATGATGAACCGTTTCGTGGCATTGATCGCCTCTCTCGAGTACGGATTGCCGTATCCAAGATCCTCAAGCGTTACGGTAACGGCACCGTAGCCTTGCCGGGTTTTCCACTCAGCGAACTGCGGAGTCTGATCTTCGAATCGCTCCCGTGATACGATGATATAACGGTTCCCCGTTCCCGATTCCAGTCTGGGAACATCCACCGATTCGAAGTTCAATATATTCGCTGCATAGATGCGTTCCCACAATGGCGAGATCGGACGTACGGGCTCCTTCTTTTCCGCTTTTCCTACTCCTTCGTTGCTCTCCACCGTGATGTGGACATGTTTCAGTTGGAATTGGTGTCCATTCTCATCCCAGCATGGTTTCAGCAGGAGCGAGACCACACGGAGTTCACGCCATACGGCGGGACCATCAAGAATCACGAGATCCTCGGGCAATGGGCTGAACTCCCGCTTGATCTTTGGATTGGACGTGTCGAGTTGAATAATATCCGCCGTCACGATACGGGCCGATATACGACCTCGCGACGGGACCGCGATCAAACCGACGGAAACGGGGATCCGGGAGTACTTCCGATGTTTTTCTTTTGACTCGAGAGTCACATCCAGAGTCACATGTCGATCGTTCGTTGAAATGGAGGAGGTGTTCGCGATAAAGGCGGGCGAGTCATTTCGTATCAACGATGAATCCTCGGCATGATGGATGTCGGTTGACGTGCCGTAGGCGGGCAACCAGACGGAAAAAAGCGTTAAAAAAATGAGGGCGTTCCGCATGTGGTCCTCCGGAAAGGGAGTGGAAGAAGAACCGGAGTCGAGTATAAATCATGTGAATAATCCCGACGAATTAAACCCATGGCAAATAGAAATCATAGCTGCAATCCATGTGCCGTATCAGAAGGGTGACTGAATCCTCCGTAAAAACTCTCTTCAGCGTAGTCTCCTTTGTGCATCAGACACTCCTTGAATCGGAATCCTTTTGGGGCAGTCGTTTTTCTTATGGTAGAGTATGGGACACCGCGGAATGCGGGTGTTTCGTCATACCAGACAGGATTCATGAATGATGGTGGAATGTATACGGTACGCACCGTGCGAGTTCCGGGATGTGAACAGGAGATGGAAACCCGATAACCCGCGACTACCTGATACAGGGATTGTGGAAACAATTCATGCACGGCAGGCAGCTCAAAAATACAGGTGCGATATGTCCGGCGACGAACGGATTTGTTCGATTCCGGACGATTAGATAGACCGATCACCAGGAATCGGGATTGATTGCGCGTCCGACGGTCGGCTCCTTGCCCCGTGGACTGAAGGGACCTATTCTATGTGGCGAAATCTTTTCAATTGGCCCGTCCTGATCATGCGCTCATATCATAAAGGATATCATGGATGATTGATGACGCCGATACTTCTCGATTCATTCCATCTGAAACCGATCGTCTGCGTGCGTGTCTGGAGATCGGCAAGCTGCTGACATCCGCTCGAGATCTCGATGAGATTCTCGAATTGATTCTGAAAAAGGGAAGCGATCTGATAGATGCCGAAAACTGGTCACTTTTGCTCCGGGACCGCGTAACGGGGGAGTTGACATTTGAGGTTGTTGTAGGAATCGACAGCGAGACAGTATATGGGATAAAAATCGATCGGGGTGTGGGAATCGCCGGTCATGTGGCTGAATCGGGAATACCGCTCATTATTCGGGATGTAAAAGGCGATTCACGGTTCAACCCTGATATAGACTCAAAAACCGGATTTATGACCTCGTCGATTGTCTGTATTCCCCTGAAGATTCGCGGATCCGTGCTGGGTGTCATTGAAGTAATCAATCCCGCGGATATGGATGAATTCAAGATGCGTGATTTGCCATTCATGCTCATACTCAGTGACTACGCGGCGATCGCCATTGAGAATGCGCAGTATATGGCCGAGATAAACCGATTGGCCATCACCGATGAA
>Ga0180433_10010591_pt1 | contig 11068 bp, 12 predicted proteins | sample SS_ome_8_FD_132980 | JGI IMG/M metagenome (GOLD analysis project Ga0180433, IMG submission 132980) | Hypersaline lake sediment archaeal communities from the Salton Sea, California, USA - SS_1_D_1 metaG | ecosystem: Environmental > Aquatic > Non-marine Saline and Alkaline > Hypersaline >...
CCAGCCTTCCCGGCCCGCACCAATGTTCATTTCGTGCAGGTGCATGCCCCTGATCAGCTGCAAGTGCGCGTTTGGGAACGGGGTGCTGGCCCCACGCTGGCCTGCGGCACCGGTGCCTGCGCCACCGTGGTGGCAACCCATCTGCGTGGTGCCTGTGCTCGCCAGGCGACGGTGCAGCTCCCTGGCGGCCCGCTGCAAATCGACTGGGACAGCACCAATCACATTCAGATGGCCGGTCCAGCGGTCTTTGTGTTTGAAGGGGTTCTGCCCGCAGCCGGTGGCAGTGATGCCGTTGAGGTCATTGACTGCGCCAGCCTCTGCAGCGACGGCTGCATCCGGCCTGAGGCCTGCCCCAGTGCTGCAGCGCGGGAACAAGCGATGACATTCCTTGATCGTCTGTCGCTTGATGACATGGTGGGTTTGGCGAATTCATCGCTTGAAGAGCGCACCCGCCGTCGTGCCGGCTTCTAGGCCTCTGATCTATCTGGATGCCTGCGCTGCAACGCCCCTCGCTGAGGGCCTTGGGCAACGGCTGCTGGATTACCAACAGCAGGCTTGGGCTAATCCCTCAAGCCTTCATCCGGCAGGGCTTGCTGCTGCCGAGTTACTGGAACGCAGCCGTCAGAGGCTGTTGGAGCTATTGGACTGCCCCAATGGCCAGGTCGTCTTCACATCAGGCGGCACGGAAGCAGACAACTTGGCCCTGTTCGGGGTCTGCCGCAGGCAAACACCGGGCCGTCTGTTGATTTCAGCCTTTGAGCATGCGGCCATTGGCCGCAGCGCCGATCAGTTGCGCGCCGAGGGCTGGCAAGTGGAGATCCTGCCCCTGGATCACCACGGGCGGATCGACCTTCAGGCACTCGAAGGATTGCTGGTTCCACCGACTCGCCTTGTCAGCGTGGCTTGGGCCAGCTCAGAGCTCGGTGTTCTGCAGCCCATGGAAGCGATCAGCCGCCTGTGCCATCGAGCTGGTGTGCCATTGCACAGCGATGCGGTGCAGGTGGTCGGTCAACTCCCCGTTGCGCAGTTGCTGCCGTTGCCGGTGGATCTGCTGAGCATCAGCGCCCACAAATTTCAGGGCCCCAGGGGAGTGGGCGCCCTGGTGATGCCCAAGCCGCAGGCTCTGCAACCTCAGTTGCTTGGCGGCGGGCAGGAATCAGGACTGCGATCAGGAACCGAATCACCTTGGTTGGTGGCGGCCATGGTGGATGCCCTGGAATGTCGCTTCAACCTGCAACCCCAGCTGGCTGAAGCGATGGCTGACCTGCGGGATGAGCTTTGGCAGCGACTAGCCGCCGTTGCTGGCCTTGAGCGGGTTGGCCGCTGGAGGGGCTCGGAGTGTTTGCCACACCATTTGGCTGTGCTGCTGTCGTCAGTGGAGGGAGAGCCGCTCTCAGCACGCGCCGCCGTGCGCCAACTGGCCCAAGCCGGTGTGGCGGTGAGCAGTGGTTCGGCTTGCAGCAGCGGCACCGATCAAGCCAACCCGGCGCTGTTGGCATTGGGTTACAACCCCAGGCAGGCCCGTAGTGGATTGCGCTTCAGTGTGGGGCCCTGGCTGCAGCCACAGGACTTCATTGGCTTACCGCCTCTGCTGGAATCGGTGCTGCGCCAATTGCCCACCGTTGAGTTGCCATGAGCCTTCCTGCTGATCTCGTTGCCGCTGAGGCCGAGTTGCTGACAGCGCTGGAGTCGGCCCTGGCCAGCAATGCAAAAGGCCGCTGGACCTTGGATCTGCGCTTTGAAGGGCTGCGCTTGGCCCCGGTTGCCCTGCGACTGCAACGGAAGTTGGACCAACCGGAACGCCGTTGCCGGCTGCTCTTTGCCGATGCTGGCGCCACAGCCTTGGCCAAGCGCGATGCCCCAGATCAGGCCGATGCGATCACCAGCGTCTCGGATTGCTATCGCGGCGAGCTTCCAGCGGAAAGCACTGTGCTGGTGTGCGTGACCCCGGGCCCACCGGACTACGACGAGGTGGAAATTCTCTGCGACAAGTTTGCTGGCCCTGTGGTGTTGCTCAATGGCCGGCTCGAAGATGCGGCCGTTGGCATCGGCAGCGTTGCCCGTGAGCGTCGGCGCGGCTTCATGGCCCAATGGCAAAGCGCCTACACCCTGCAGCCACTCAATGCAGCGGCGCTGCGCCATGCCCACCCCAGCGATTGGCAGATCTACCGGCTCGACCCTGATGGATACCGATTGGCCGGAACCCAAGAGGCCAAACCAGCACCGGAAGAATTGGATGAACTGCTCAGTGGCGCTGCAACGGCAGGCCTGCGTTCGGTGGATCGCTTCATGCGCGAACTGAGTGGCTGAGCCTGGCAGTCCTTGGAGACGCCACTAAAATTCGAGCACTTTTTAATTGCTCTGCATGGGCTTACCCCGCATCAGTTGGGTTGACCTCGGCGCTGCTGTGGCTGTTTTGGGTGCAGCCGCAGGGGTGCTGTGGAGTCCAAAGCTCACTGGTGCAGTGGCCAAGGCCACTGGAGCCCTACAGCCTGTTGAGTTCAGCGTTGATATCAAGCACACCCCCGCTGCTGATCCTGAAGCCTTGCTGGAACGAATCGAGCAGCGGGGGAGCACCAGTTTGGTGATTCGCAACCAGCCCCACGGCACTGTTGCCGTCAAAAGCGTGGCTCGCTTGAAGCGCCAAGTGGCCGTTGTGTTTCCCGATGGCCAAGTGCAGTCGGTGCCCGACCCCAATGACGACATCTTCACCAACTTCGATGCCAGGCTCGTGCTCGAAGGAGAAGGCCAGCGCACGTCATCAGGCGGTGTGGTGGTGGGTAACCAGGCGCTCAAAATCGGTTCCCACGTTGAGCTGGAAGGCCCCACCTACCGCATCAAAGGCATGGTGAGCGGCATCCAGCTGGAGGGCTTGTGATGGGCAAGCGTCTTTGCTTCGCCGCCTTGGCGTTGTTGATTCCTGCTGCGGTGCAAGCCCAAGGTCTCGAATCGCTGCTCAGCAGCATCGAAGAGGACAACGAAGACAAGCTCAATCCTGTGGCGGAGCATCCTCCCCTCACCCCGCCCCCGTTCTTGGCACCAGTGGGGCTTCCGCTGCAGCAGGCCAGCACCATGTGCCCTGCGCTTCAGAAAGCCGTTGTGGCCGCCACCGGAGCGGAGTCGGGTGTCTGGAGCATCACCGTCGCCGATCGCAACGGCATGGTCTTGGCCGATTTGCATGGCAACAAGTCGCGCATTCCCGCCTCGAACCAAAAGCTGATCAGCACCGCGATCGCCATGGATCGCCTCGGCCCCAACCACCGCATCAGCACGGAGCTCTGGCGCTTGCCCAATGGCACCTTCCGCATCCAAGGCGGTGGTGATCCCACCTTTGGCTTTAGTGGATTGCGCCGCTTTGCCAAGTTGGCTGCTGGTTCTGGAGGCGGCAGCTCCACCAGCTCAGGCACCGTGAAATTGCAGCTGGAGGAAGAACATGCTTCCCGCTGGTGGCCCCAGGGCTGGTCGCAACCTGATCGCAGCTATGCCTATGGCGCACCGATCACCCGTCTGGCGGTGACCTCAAATGCTGTGGATCTCTCGGTTCGCAACCCGCCTCAGCGTCTCAAGCGCTTGCTCAATAGTGAGATTTATCGCAACGGCGCCAACGCTGAGATCAGCACGATCCCTGCGGGCACTCCTGAACCCGCCGGCAGCGTTTTGCTGCACAGCGAGTCATCGAAGTCGATGCATCACCTCATGAGCCTGGCCAATGGGGAAAGCCATAACTTCACGGCCGAGGTGTTGTTGCGTGAAGGCACGGGTTCTTGGTCCCTACCGGAAGCCCAACGGCGAGCCATGGCATGGATGCGCCAACAGGGGCTCCCCATCGCAGGGGTACGCGTCGCCGATGGTTCCGGGCTTGACCGTGCCAACCGCGTCACCAGCCGACTGTTAACAGCTTTGATGTTGCGGATGGAGCAGCACCCCTACGCCAAAAACTATTACGCGAGCATGGCCGTCGCCGGTGAGCGGGGAACCCTCCGCTACTACTTCCAGGGCTCACCACTGAAGGGACGTTTCCGCGGCAAAACCGGCACGATTAGCGGCGTGAAAGCGGTGAGCGGCAAGCTCGACACCAACAACGGTCCGCTTTACGTGAGCATGATTTCCAACGGATCCTGGGGACCGGTTGGGGTGATGCAGCGGGTGCTGATGGCCAGCCTCAAGCAGAGCGGCTGCCGTCCCGTGTCTCTTTAACCCGCCGCGCGGAACGACGCACCCGGTTGATCGGCACGGTTTTGTTCTCGTTGCTTTCGGGCTGGGTGAGTTCCACATCGGTGTTTTGAAGGCGCACCAATTCCCGACGACCACCGATGACCACCTTCGCCATCTCCTGCAAGCGGGTATCGAGTTCACCGAGAACCTGCTCGGCGTAGCGGTTGGCGCCTTGCTGAACGCTGGCGGCTTCCTGACGGCTCCGTAGCAGAAGCGCTTCAGCTTGCTGCTGGGTGCTCTGACGGAAGCTCAGGGCCTCTTGGCGAACACGCTCGGCGTCTTTTTGGGTTTCCTGTTGCAGGCGACTGCACTCCTGACGGATTTGCTCGAGTTCCTGAAGCGACTGCTGGCGATTGCGCTCATGGGTTTCCGCATGGGAGCGCTTGAGCTGTTGATGCTCCTGCTCGAGTTGCTGAAAACGGCTGGCGGCTTCCTGTTCTAGCTGTTGCCGGCGGGTGGCTTGCTGTTGCTCCAGCTGGGAGGCTTTGGCCTGGTGTTCCTGCTCGAGGCTGGCCACCTGTCGGCGAGCCTGCTGCAGCATTTGCTCGCCCTGCTGGCGGCCTTGCTCGCGCAACTCAGCGCCTTGACGTTCGGCTTCCTGGCGAATGCTGGAACTGCCGATGAGTGATTCCCGCTCTCGGCGGGCCTGATTCATGAGTTCTTCAGCCTGTTGGCGGGCCTGGTTCAAAAAGGCTTCGCGCTGACGCAGCAGCTCAGCGGCGCGCTCCAATTCACTGGGAAGAGCCTGACGGACGGCATCGAGGATATCGACGGCATCGCTTTCATTCACCAAGCGTCCCCCGGAGAAGGGCACCCGGGCCCCCTCGAGCACGATTTCTTCGAGCTGATCAAGCTGCTCTAGAACCTCGAAACGCGCCTGGCTCATCGATCACCGCCGACATCAACCCGCTGATTAAACAACCTGCGGAGATCAATCGCCACCGTCTCAGGGACCAGGTGTTGAACATCCCCACCAAAGCGCGCCACCTCTTTCACCACGCTGCTGCTCAAAAAGCTGTGGGGCACGGCCGTGGCCATGAATAACGTGTCCACCTGGCCCGAGAGGCTGGCATTGGTGTGGGCCAGCTGAAGTTCAAACTCAAAATCACTCAAGGCCCGCAACCCCCGCAAAATCACACGGGCGTCCTGCTCCAAGGCGAAATGCACGGTTAGACCTTCAAAGCTGGTGACCCGCACCTGCGGCAGATGGCTGGTCACGCTGCTGAGCTGCTCAAGGCGTTCCTCGAGGCTGAAGCTCGGCTGCTTGTTGGGGTTGCGCAACACCGCAACGATCACCTCATCAAAAAGCTGAGATGCACGTTGGATCAGGTCCAAGTGACCAAAGGTCACCGGATCAAAGCTGCCGGGATACAGCGCACGCATGGATTCAGGCGAGCTCTCCCTAGAGTGCCGCAGCACGTCGAGGCTGTTCGCCAGTTGGGGCTGCCGGCCGGAAAAGAACCGCTCATTGAAGACAGCCAGCGGTTGGAAACGCTGCTGCGCAATCTCCCTGTTGAACCTGGCTGTTACCTGATGCGCGATCGCGACGATCGCATCCTTTACATCGGTAAGTCCAAGAAGCTGCGTAGCCGTGTCCGCAGCTATTTCCGTGGTGGCAACCCCATCAGCCCACGGATCCGCTTGATGGTGCGTCAAGTGGTGGACATCGAGTTCATCGTCACCGACAGCGAGGCTGAAGCCCTAGCGCTGGAATCCAATCTGATTAAAAACCACCAGCCGCACTTCAATGTGCTGTTGAAAGACGACAAGAAATACCCCTACCTCTGCATCACCTGGAGTGAGGATTACCCAAGGATTTTTATCACCAGACGGCGGCGTTTTCGCAGCCCTTTGGATCGCTTTTATGGGCCCTATGTCGATGTGGGCCTGTTGAGGCGCACGCTGTCTGTGGTCAAGCGGGTGTTTCCCTTGCGCCAACGGCCCCAGCCACTGCATAAAGACCGCACCTGCCTGAACTACGACATTGGTCGCTGCCCTGGGGTGTGTCAGGAAAAAATCAGCCCTGCCGATTACCAGCAAATCCTGCGCAAGGTGTCGATGGTGTTTCAGGGTCGCAATGAGGAATTGCAGGACCTTCTTCAGCAACAGATGGTGCGCTATTCCGAGCGACTCGATTTTGAAGCCGCTGCTCGGGTTCGCGACCAGCTTCAGGGCTTGGAGTTGCTCACGGCTGATCAGAAAGTGGCGCTCCCCGATGCCAGTGTCAGCCGTGATGTGATTGCCCTAGCCGCCGACGACCGCGTCGCTGCAGTTCAACTGTTCCAGGTCAGGGCGGGCAAGTTGGTGGGTCGTTTGGGCTTCACCGCCGATGCAGAGGCCGCTGAGCCTGGCGCCATCTTGCAGAGGGTTTTGGAGGAGCACTACAGCCAGCTGGATCCCGTGGAATTGCCAGCTGAAGTGTTGCTGCAACATCCACTGCCAGAGCAAGAACTTCTGGAGGCATGGCTGCGTGATCGCCGGGGCCGCAAGGTGATCTTGCAGGTGCCGCAACGGCAGCAAAAGGCCGATCTCATTGAGATGGTGGAGCGCAATGCGGGCTTTGAGCTGGCCCGCGCTCAGCGCGGCGCCGAGCAGCAACAGCTCTCCACAGAAGATCTGGCCCAGTTGCTCGAGCTCGAGCATCCACCGCGGCGCATTGAGGGCTACGACATCAGCCACATCCAAGGCAGTGATGCGGTGGCCTCCCAAGTGGTGTTCATCGATGGCCTCCCGGCGAAGCAGCACTACCGCAAATACAAGATCCGCAGCAGCAGCATCCGCTCTGGCCATAGCGATGACTTCATGGCCATGGCGGAAATCATGCGGCGCCGATTTCGGCGTTGGAGCCAAGCCAAGGCCACTGGCGCCAACCTCTCTGAGCTGCGCCAACGACGCGGCTCAGCCCTGCAAACCGATGGATTCACCGATTGGCCCGATGTGGTGATGATCGATGGCGGCAAAGGCCAGCTGTCTGCCGTGATGGAGGCGCTGCGGGAGCTGGATCTGGCTGACGAACTGGTGGTGTGTTCCTTGGCCAAACAACGGGAGGAAGTGTTTCGGCCAGGAGCCAGCCAGCCGCTGGAGAGCGAGGCCGATCAGCTCGGTGTGCAGCTGCTGAGGCGCCTGCGGGATGAAGCGCACCGTTTTGCCGTGAGCTTCCACAGGCAGCAACGGGGTGAACGGATGAAACGCTCACGCCTGAGCGACATCCCAGGACTTGGTCCGAAGCGAGTCAAAGATTTGCTCGCCCATTTCCGCTCGATCGATGCGATCCAGCTGGCCAGTGCAGAGACGATCGCGGAATGTCCAGGGGTGGGGCCTGCCTTGGCGTTACAAATCCACCAGTTCTTTCATCCGCAAGCCGAAGCCGACGCTCAGGAGACCGGTTGAGGCCGTTGCAGCAGGTCCATCAAGTGCTCCGGTGATTTGTAGCGGCCTGGCAGTGAGCGATGCAGCAGGGCCAACCGATCCCAGCAGAGGGAGCGCTTGATCTCTTCAATGGCGCGAGCCTCTTTCACCAGCAGCTTGAGCGCCTTGCAATAGAGCGGATATTTCGCTTCCAGTTCGTCGATCGTGATCTTGGGAGCTTTAGCCATGGCTCAATTGTCTCATCCGCGCGCAAGCCTGAAACAGGTTTCGCCCTAGCGCTGCCCCCATTTGGGGGTATCCGGAGATAAATCGATAGAAAGAAGATCGTGCCCAGGCTCACCTGCGGCAATGAATCAGCTCGACGATCACATCAGTCAAGCCAAACGGGAACTCTCGGCTGCGCAGCAGCGTGGTGATCAACCCAGTGCTCGGCATTACGCCAGCGAGTTGAATGATCTGCTCACCTACAAAAAAAATCATCCTGATGAAAACCATGACCCGAACTCGTTAGAGGTCTTCTGCGACATGAACCCTGATGACCCCAAATGTCGTGTTTTTGAAGACTGATGCGAAAGGTTCAGGGCCAAGTTATGGATGACTACACCGAACTCCTTAAAAGAACGGCTGATCTTGTGGCGTCGAATCGCTCTGATCCAGCACTCAATGCCTATTGGATTGCAAGTCGCTTGGATACCGATCTGTCGGTACTTGACACTGCCTTGTTTAAAAGCTCAAGGCGTTCTTGTGAAGAATATATTGAACACCATCGCATTAGCTGGTTTTGCAGGCTGCTCAAGCAGACCCCCCATCGCCAGGTTGAGGAGGTAGCTGCAGAATGCGGTCTTTATAGCCTGTGCAAGCTACGCGAGAGTTTTTATCAGCATCTTGGTATCCATTTGGAACCTTTTGTGGTGATGAGTGGCCGTGCACTCGAAGACTTGCAAATTCGCCATAACAATGGCAATGACGCCTTAATTCTCAAAGAAGTGTAAACCTGGCCACAGTGGCCTTTGCGGGGCGAGATGATGGCAGAGCAGATGGGTTGATAAATCAAGCAAGGCTATGGATTTCACCCCTTATCTGGACACCTTTCAGTCCTCCAGCTTGGGGGAAGCCCTGCTCTCAGTCTCGGTCGATGGAAAGATTGCCTTGGCCATGAAGGGCCGCTTCTTTCTGCGGTGTTTTTGTGAAAGCTTTGAACATCAAAACTTGATTGGTTGCGCTGTAACTGATGCCAAAAGCTGCTTGCATTATCTAAAAGAGCAGGATTTTCAGCTTCTGATCTGCACCGATTTTTTGGAAAATGGCAACGGCTTTGAGTTGGTCCACGAAGCTCGCAAACTGCAGCCCAGCCTTAAAACGGTTGTTTTAGCGCTCGGCGATGTGATTCCGGTTGAATTTAGTGACGCTGACTGGCTTCAGGCCGTTGTTGCTGAAGCTGATTTTATTGATGATCAAAAACCACTTGAAGCGGCAATTATTGCTGTCATGGGAAATCACGGCTACCGCAGCGTTTCCCTGCGCTCAGGCCAATTGCCGTATCTCAGCTGTCCGCGGCTCACACCCCGTGAATATGAGGTGCTTGATTTGCTGGCCAGTGGCTTGAGTGATCGTGAAATCGCTGAAAAGCTGATTGTGAGTGAAGAAACCGCCAGGACTTACACCAAACGGTTGTTGAGAACCCTCGAAGTCAACAACAGGGTTCAGGCGGTTTTGAAAGGAATGCGATGTGGGATGGTCAAAATCTGAGCACCTCGTCACCCCATGGTCACGAACTCTTCTGAAATGCTGGGGTGAAGGGCCATGGTGCGATCGAAATCGGCCTTGGTGGCCCCCATGCCCAAGGCGATGGCGCCCATCTGAATGATTTCAGCGGCATGGCTGCCAACCATGTGGCATCCCAACACCCGATCGCTGCTGCTTTCCACCACAAGCTTGAGCAAACAACGGGGACCACGCTTCGGCAGGGCTTGGTGCATGTCACGGAATCGGGCTTTGTGGATGGTGATGGCATCAGCGCCGTAGCGTTCTTTTGCGTCCTCTTCGCTCAAACCAACACTGGCCAGTTCCGGTTGCGTAAACACCGCTGTGGCCACCAAGTCATGGTTCACCGTGCGTGTGCCAGCGGCGAACAAAGCATCGGCAACGGCGCGACCCTCATCGATCGCCACAGGGGTCAAGTTGATGCGATCGGTGACATCACCAACGGCATAAATGTGGGGAACGTTGGTGCGTTGATGTGCATCAACAGCGATGCGATGCCCGTCATGGTCAATGCCCGCCTTCTCCAGGGCCAGCGGCTTGAGGAAGGCTTTCCGGCCTGCGGCCTGCAACACCACATCAGCCTCAAGAGCGGTGTCGCCACAGCGCAACACCATGCCCCTCTGGGGCTGCTCGATTGCGGTGGGCTGCAATCCAAAACGCAGTGTGATGCCAAGTTCTTCCATGCCCTCGCGCACCGCATCAGAGAGTTCTTGGTCAAAGCCTTTGAGGATGCGATCACCGCGGATCACCTGGGTGACGGCCACCCCCAAGCCTTGGAGGATGCAGGCGAATTCACAGGCGATGTAGCCAGCTCCAATGATCAAAATTGAGCTGGGCAGCTTTTTTTGAACAAAGAGGTCATCACTGATCCAGCCAAGCTCACCTCCAGGAATCGCCAGCCGTTGTGGCCTGCCGCCCACAGCCACCATGATCTGACGAGCTGTGAACTGCTGATCACCGACTTGAACGGTGTGGGCATCCACGAATTCGCCCCAGCCCGTGATCAGTTCCACCCCAGCGTTTGCCAGGGCCTTGATGTGGATGCCGTTGAGCCGGTCCACCTCCTGGCGAACGTTCTCCAGCAGCACTGAGCTGTTGCAGTCCGTGCTGCCAACAGCCCAGCCATAGCTGGCGGCATTGCTGAGAATCTCGCGGTATTCCGATCCGTAGACCAGCAGCTTTTTGGGCACGCAGCCGCGGATGACGCAGGTGCCTCCAACGCGGTCACCCTCAATGATTCCGACCTTGGCACCATGACGTGCTGCACGTTTGGCACTGGCCAGACCGCCAGAGCCAGCGCCGATGACGAGCAAGTCAAAGTCCATGCAGTGCGCGACAGGATGACCCCCATCTTGCGCGTGATCTGATGGCCATCGCCATCTGGGTTCTCAATGACCAGCTGCATCAGGCCCAGGCAGCCCTAGCCAGCTATGAACCCGGCGAAGCCTCAGTGGTGTTTGTGGAGGCTGAAGCTCTGCTGCGGGTGCGGCCTCACCTGCAAAAACAAATCCTGTTTTGGAGCGCGCAACGGCATTTCGCGGCCGAATTGCAGACAGCTGGTTGGGACGTGCATCAGCTGGAGGCGGTGTCCCACGCTGAAGCTCTGATTCCTTGGTTGAAGCAACAGGGCATCAGCCGTTTGGTGGTGATGGCACCACCGGATCGGCCGATTCGCCAAGCCATTGAACGCTTATCCCAACAACCGGAGTGGCCCTGCGAG
>Ga0180433_10010593_pt1 | contig 11066 bp, 6 predicted proteins | sample SS_ome_8_FD_132980 | JGI IMG/M metagenome (GOLD analysis project Ga0180433, IMG submission 132980) | Hypersaline lake sediment archaeal communities from the Salton Sea, California, USA - SS_1_D_1 metaG | ecosystem: Environmental > Aquatic > Non-marine Saline and Alkaline > Hypersaline > Sediment...
CCCCATCGCTAGTCTGTTGAACGGCATACCCGTTATCAACGCGAGCTCCCCCAAAAGCCTTCTGCCACTCGAGGTTGCCCGAAGAGCCAATCTTAATCAGATAGACGTCAACTTCCCCAGCTCCGAAAGAGTCAGTGGAACCAGCGATTATATATCCTTCGTCGGAAGTCTGCTTAACTGACGCACCATGGTCCGAGCCACCCCCACCGAACGTCGTTTGCCATTCTACATTGCCAGAGGCATCTGTTTTCACTAGATAGGCATCAGTCCATTCAGGATCAGTCGCGTCCGTCTCACCAGCAATTATGTATCCGCCATCTTTGGCCTGCTGTACACAGAGACCCCTATCATAAGTTCCTGGCCAACCAAGCGTTTTCTCCCACTCAAGGTTGCCAAAATCGTCGGTTTTCAGCATGTAGACGTCGTAGTCTCCGTCACCGAAGGAATTCGTCTCACCGACGATGACATACCCACCGTCTTTAGTTTGCGCAGCTGTACACTTCCAGCCCCCATCATGACCGGTACCACCAAATGTGCTCTGCCACTGTATGTTACCTGAGGAGTCAGTCTTGACAAGATAGACGTCTGACCATCCCGCACCAAACGAGTATGTCTGACCCCCGACAACGTATCCGCCGTCGGTAGTCTCCTGAACCGACGTGCCGTAATCATTATCAGTCCCACCGAACGTCCGCTGCCACTCGAGATTGCCGCATCCATCTGTTTTTAACAGGTAGACGTGTCCAACTCCGGGACCGCCCCCGGTCGAAATCTCAATCGTAATCGAGTCAGACGCCGCCGCCCCTGCCGAGTCCGTCGCGGTCAGCCCCACGACATGCGTTCCCACTGACAGATCATCGCGGGCAAAGGAGTTCCCACATCCGATACCGCCGTCAAGGCTGGACGTCCAGACCAGGCTGTCACCCGTTAACACCCCATCTTCCGGGTCAGTGGCAGTGCCCTCAAATAGGACGAGGTTGCCTTCAAAAAAAACTGCTCGGTCCGGTGGGTTCGTTATCGTCACCACCGGTGGCTCATTGACATGGAGGATGCCGATCGTAACCGTGTCAGAGCCGGTCGCACCCTCAGAATCGGTCGCGGTCAGCGCCATCGTATGCGTCCCGAGGGACAGGTCATCCCGGCTGAATGACACACCAGTACCGATATCGCCATCAAGGCTGGACGTCCACGACAAGCTGCCACCGCCTAGAATTCCATCCTCGCTGTCCGTCCCGCTGCCCTGGAACAGAACAGAACTGCCCTCAAGAAATGTCGCACCGTCCGACGGACTCACGATCGTCGCCGTGGGCGGCTGGTTTGGAGCTCGAATCCGGATGGTGACCGAATCGGACCCTGTCCCACCGCCTGAATCGGTCGCCGTCAGCGCCATGACATGAAAGCCAAGGGACAAATCATTCCGACTGAACGACTCCCCGGTGCCAATATCGCCGTCAAGGCTGGATGTCCAGACCAGACTCGCGCCCGTTAACCCTCCATCTTCCGGGTCCGTGGCGCTGCCCTGGAAGGTTACTGCGCTGCCTTGCAGGAACGTCGTCCCATCTGCCGGACTGGTTATGCTCGCCGTTGGCGGCTGGTTGGCCCTGACACGGATCGTTACCGAATCGGTCGCGGATTTGCCACCGGCGTCGGTCGCCGTCAACGTAATGGTGTGCGTTCCTACCGACAGGTCATTGCGTGTGCAGTACGTGCCGGTCCCGATACTACCGTCGATGCTCGATGTCCAGACCAGGCTGGCGCCCTTTAATGCACCATCTTCCGGGTCGGTGGCCGTGCCCCGGAACACAACGGAATCGCCTTGAGAGGATTCCGCAATATCAGCTGGACTGGTAATGTTGACTGTCGGCGCAGCGTTTGGAGCGCCCCCTCCACCACCGCCGTCGCATGAGCTGAAAACAAGGAGCAAAAACAGTAGAAATACGGGTAGGATGCCGACAAGGCTCTTCATTTCTGCTTCCCCCCTTGACACACGTCGGCTCGCGTATGTCGATAGACGCCATGCTTTGCGGGGTTGTATCCCGACGAGATCCCCGTTTCCACCGTGGTGGTTTATAGCGCGTTCTATGACCCCCGCTGGAAGCTCCTTTAACATACAACGATTGCGGCTGGATTGCAAGAAAAAAGTGAATCATATTCGAGATCGGGCAGAGGCCAGACCCAGAAACGCGGTTCATCGGGTCAGTTTTCGCATTTTTTCCAGAACTGCACGACGTTGCCAGTGCGGCTATCGCAGGTCAGTAAGGTTGCTCATACTTCCAACGGTTCCGCAGGCTCTTGTGACATCACCGCATGGTGGGGACCACGATGCCCCGGAGTATTATTCGCTGGCAGAAAATGAACACTATAAGCGTCGGCAATGCCGTGACGACGAGAAGGGCCATGAGACCGCCGTATTCGAGACTCTGCTGGAGCTGGTACACGTACACCATGACCGTCCAGTAGTTGGGGTCCTGGCACACAATAAACGCCCACATGAACGAACCGTAGGCGAGCGTGAAGGTGGTTATGGCAATCACAGCGAGAACCGGTGCGGACAGCGGGACGCTGATGTCCCGGAACATCCGCAGTTCTGACGCGCCGTCGAGTTGTGCGGCCTCGAACAGCGCGTCAGGCAGGCTGTCAAAAAAGCCCTTCAGGATGAAAATGGAGAAGCCGTTTGCCATGGTCGGCAAGATAAGCGCCCAGTAGGTGTTGAGCAGATGCAGGTCTCTCATGAGCAGGTAGTTCGGTATCATGGTCACTTCAGCCGGGAACGCCATCGTCGCCAGACAGAACAGGAGTATGCGGTTGGCGTACGGCAAGTTGAATCTCGACAGCGCGTATGCGCACAGGGGGTTCACGATCAATGCGCACAGAACGGTGCCGAGACACAGTACCGCCGTGTTGAGGAACGCGCGTTTCTGAAGGAATAATTGGTCCAACGCCGCTCCGTAGTTCGAGAACATCTCCTTCACGAAGTCGATCCACGTCCAATCTTCGAACTCGAGTAGGTCCTCTTCCATCCGAGGCGGCCGAATCTCCATGGTCGATTGGTAATCGGTACCATGGACCTGGTTCAGCTGGCCGATCGCACCGTACTTGCCGATCAGGAACTCACGGTACAGGTTCTCCGGATTTGCAAGCACGACTTCTTCCGGGGATATCTGCTGCGCATCCCACTTTGCGACGGCAGCGTCTCTGTCCGACTCTCCGGGGAATCGCATGTATCGTGCAGGGAACTGCGTTCTGGCGAACTCTTCCCAATCCGCGCGCTGCGCCGGTTCCGACGGAATCCGTGGAGGGATGAATATCTCGTTGAAAGAGCCGTACCTCGTCCCGTATGCGCTGTTGAGCCGGTCCACGGATTTGTACTTGAGCTCGAGAAAATCCTGCCATGCAGGATCGATTGCGGTGATGATGCGATCGGCTGGTGAAAGAGTCTCTTTGAACTCGATCCATTCGCGCATTTTGCGGGTATCCGGCGGCGTCCATATCGGGCTGTCATAGCGTTCTACAGGAATCGCAACGAACTGGAAGCCCTTTTTCTCCTCATGGTACGCCTCGTTGTATGCTTCGATGGTCTTGAACGTTTCCTGCATGCGCCGCTGATACCGGTGCGGAACATATCCCACGTAATCAAAGTAGCAGAGGTGATCGGACTGAAGCGATGCCTTGAACTGATGCCAGTCCCGCACGCGCTGGCGGAGATATTTCTCGCGCCCTGATATGTCCGGCAACGGGATATGCGCCAACTCGCCGTACGACGTGCCGTACCGTCGGTTCAACGCGTCGGTCTTGTCGACAGCGAAGACGTACTTGCGGAAAAGAAACGTTTGGTAGCGAACTTCACGATCGAAAAACCAGCGCGGTACGAGACTGAACTCGTTGGCCGTGCGGTCTATCTTGTTGGAGAATGACCTGCTGATCATTAGCGCGAACGGGTACAGCATGGTGACGGAGCCAAGCACGAGCACCGCGTATAGACACGCAATGACCGCGCGCATGCGTGCGGAGCGTCTGCCGACCTTTGGCAGTATTGCCATGCTACTCCCTCACTCGTGCGGCGGTTCCTGCCGCCGTGAATTCCATTCTCTTCAGAACCCGGAGCTGGTACAACGTGAATCCGATGAGCAGCGACCCAAGCACCCATGCAACCGAGGTGGCGTACCCGAAATTCAAGAACAGGTACGCGTTGAAGAATATCTCCATTCCTATAGTGTAGGTCGCCTTTGCCGGACCGCCTCCGGTCATCACAAAGATGTTCTCCGTCGCTTTGAATGCGCCTATGAACACACCAACGAAGTTGATGATGATCAGCGGTTTGATCGTGGGTAGCGTGATACTCCACACTTTGCGCAGAATGCCCGCACCGTCAAGGTCGGCTGCTTCGTACTGTTCCTCCGACACGGTCTTAAGCGCCGCCTGGTAGATGAGGCTGGCAGGACCCGCGCCACCCCATATGGCCGGGATGATCACGCAGACCATCGCCATGCGCGGGTCGGCCAACCATTTCTGTGGTGGTATGCCGAAGAAGCCAAGGATAGAGTTTAACAATCCCTCGGGTGTCGGCTCGTAAAACCAGCGCCACAGGAACATTACCACCAGCCCGCTCATCGCTGCCGGCAGATAGTAGATTGTGCGGAACAGCACCTTGCCACGCGGGACCTCCGTTACCAGTATGGCGAGGATAATGGGTATGACAAAGCCGATACTGAGACTCAACGATACGTATACCAGTGTGTTGCGCACCGACTGGAAGAACGTTGGTCTCGTGAATACCTCAATGAAATTCTCCAAGCCGACCCATAAGCTGTTCCCAACTATCCGGTAATCCAGAAACGCCATAACGGACCCGCGCATGAGCGGCACGTATCCCCACACAAGAATCGACAACAGCGCCGGTATCATAAAGAGCCACGGGACGAGCGGACGGACGCGACCCTTTGATTGGCGGCGAGCGGCAGACCCCGCCACGGACCGCAGCTCCCTCACCATCCTCACGACCAGCGCACCGATGAGGACAAGCGCGACGGCAAATACTACCCGCGCAACAACTCTCTGGCGATGAAGAACCTCCGGCGGCTTGGTGCCGAGTATGTCGTTGTTGACCATCCGGACGCTCCGGTCCAGGACTTGCTGCACGTCGGCGCCTTCATTGAAAATGATCGTGTCGAGCGCCTGCGCGAGTGCCAGCGTTTGAATGTTCTGATATCCAGGGCAGTGCGGCTCGACCCTGGCGTAATCCAGCAATCCCTCCAGCGTTCGCATCCACTCACGGTCCATTCGTGCCAGGATGTCCGTGTGACCGAACTTCCTGAGCAGATCCGGTTCCACGAACTGGCCCCAACCGCTTTCGATCTGCAGCCGCGTTCGCACTTTCTTCGCCTCGTCGCCGCATGTGTATCTGACGTAGCTCGCGGCTGCCGCGACTGTTTTAGGGTCGTCAATCATGATATTCACACAGTGGAGGTTCGCCCCGAGAATCGTCGCCCTACCCGCTGGCCCGGCCGGCAGCGGTGCTATACCTATCTCCTCGGGCCCAAGACCCCATCGGCGCTGAATTGCCACAAGATTCCCGATTGTCGGGGTATCAATGAACATCGCGATCCGTCCCTGACCGAAATCGTCAACGAGTTTCGTCGCATACGGCTCCTTGTAAACCACCCCTTTGTACCGTTTACCGTCGCGTTCCCACTCACCCCAGACCAGTTTATGGCAAAAAAACTCCGTCGCTTCGACGGCTTCCGTGCTGTTGTATACCGCTTCCCACGTCCCGTCCGGACGTTGCCGCACTGTCTCGCCGCCTGCCTGCCAGACAAAATCCGTCCAGAACCACCCTGCAAACCAGCCGGTTGGTAGCCCGAACCCGTATTTGCCTGCATCAGGGTCCGACAGCATCTTGCAGTATTCGTAAAACTCCTCCCAGTCTCGCGGTCCGCGGCCTGGATCGAGCCCCGCCTGCACGAACGCCGACTTCCGGTAGAACAGACAGTGCGCATAATAGAGTTCGGGCAGACCGTAGATGCGGCCATCCTTGGTGACGATTTCTCTTATCTCGGGGTGGATCGCATCTATATCTTCGGCAGTGAGAAAATCGTCGAGCGGCTGAAAGAACCTCCTGTCCAGGTAGGTTCGGAACGTGCGTATGGGCAGCCCCGTGATGACGTCCGGTGCTGTGCCCCCTGCCATCGCCATCAGGAACTGCGACTCAACTACGTCACCTCCTATCATCAGCTTTTCGACGGGAAGGAGGCGAATCTCGGGATGGTTTCTTCGGAATTCTTCGAAGACTCCGCGGGTTACTTTCGAGAATGGATTGTAATCGTTCTCGAGCGGGATGTCCCACAGACGAAGAGTTGGTGGAGCGTCTGCTTGGGCAGCGACGGCGGACGCCAACGCGCACAGGATGAATGCAACGATCATCGCAGGGCATGCCTTGCGGAATAGCACGTGTGCGGACGAGTGTCGAGTGATGTGACGAATGCCTGGCGCCATTCCTGGTGTCCCCCTCTGAAAAGCTTCCTGAGCCGTTCGGGACGCTATAATAGACCATGTGACCTTGCGGATCAAACCACAATAGATACGCCGGCTGTGGTATCGTGTTCCTTATGGCCAGCCCACAATCGATTTCACGTGGGAGGTGCTTTCCCGGGGCACACTCATTTGCCAGAGCGTTAGCTGATCGCGGTCATCGAACCTTCGGTTGACACAGCGATCAACCGTTCTTATAATACGCTCCAGAAAAGCTGCCGGTCTGAGGGAGGGGCGATCCATGAAGAAGGGGATAAATCAGTGGGCGTTCGCGCCGGGAACTACGACTTCCGAGGCGATGCGCAAGGCGAAAGATGCCGGGTTTGACGCAATTGAGCTTTGTTTCGAGCAAGAGGGGCTAACCAGCTTTGACGCTACGGCGGAGGATCTGGCGGAACTAGATGCCGCTGCACGCAGCGTCGGCATCGAGATTGCGAGCGTTGCAACCGGGGTGTTCTGGAAGTATTCGCTGACAAGCGACGACGCGAATACATGCGAGAAGGCCAAAGACGTGGTACGGACGATGCTCCGGATAGCTCAGCAACTGCGTACGGATGCTATTCTCGTTGTGCCCGGAGCTGTGTTAGTTCCGTGGATGCCCGATTCTGAGGTGGTTCCGTACGCGGCCGCCCACGAACGTGCGCGTGACGCGATCGCTGAGTTGGTCTCCGATGCGGAGAAAGCCCGAGTGGCTATTGCCGTCGAGAACGTCTGGAACGGCATGTTTCTGAGTCCGGTGGAGCTGCGCGATTTTATCGATGCCATTGGCAGCGAGCATGTGGGCGCGTATTTCGATGTGGGCAACTGTATCGGGACAGGATGCCCGGAGGATTGGATACGCATTCTTGGTGCGCGCATCAAGCGCGTTCACATGAAGGATTATAGAAGGTCGGCGGCTGGGCTCGGCGGGTTCGTCGGGCTGCTTGAGGGGGATGCGAACTGGCCGAAAGTGATGACAGCACTAAGGGATGTCGGATACACCGGTCCTCTGACCGTAGAGACATCGCCGTATGCTTATGCTCCTGACGTGGTACTACAGCATGCGTCAGCAAGTCTGGACGCTATAATGGCGATGGGGTAACCGCAAGTTTCGCAGCAAACAGTACAGACCATTTATTGCCGGGCCTCGTGAAGGAGGTGCAACTATGCTGAAGGTAGGAATTGTCGGTGCCGGAACCATGGGGCACATACATGCCGACTGCTGTCGTGAAGTGCAAGGTGCGGAGCTCGTCGGGATCGCGGACGCTGCCGCTGACAGGTCTCGCGCGTTCGCTGAGAAGTATGGTGTCAAACCCTATGCTGACGTTGCGACAATGTGTAAAGATTCAGCCATAGATATTGCGGCGGTGTGCGTGCCGACTCCGTGGCACCACGAGGTAGCAACTGAGGCCGCTAGCGGTGGAAAACATGTCTTCCTCGAGAAGCCGATTGCCAGGACGCTCGACCAGGCACAAGAGATCGTAGCAGCGTGCGAGCGCGCAGGAGTGAAACTGTTCGTCGGTCACGTCGTGCGGTACTTTCAGGAGTATTGCAAGGCGAAGGAGCTCATCGATGCCGACCAGGTCGGCAAGGTGGCCGTAGTGCGTTTGCTGCGTGGCGGGCCGTTTCCCCGAACCGCTGATCAGTGGTACGCGAGCAGGGAGAAAAGCGGGGGGCTTATCGTAGACATGCTGATTCACGATTACGATTGGTTGAGGTGGTGCTTCGGTGACGTGGAGCGGGTGTGCGCACGCGATCTGGTCGAGCGAAACATACCTTATCTCGATTACGCGCTGGTCTGCCTTCGTTTCAAGTCGCGCGTTATCGCACATATTACCGGTTCATGGGCGTACCCGGGCAATTTTCGAACGTCACTCGAGGTGGCGGGGGACAAAGGTATGATCCAGATGAGCAGCACGGACAGCACTCCGATATCTGTTGAGCTGAAGTCGGTAGAGGGTGCGGGTGGTGGCGGCGTGGCGGTGCCCGCAAGCCCGGTTGCCAAGAGCCCTTACCTTCTCGAGTGGGAGGAATTCGTATCGTGGCTCAACGACGAGTGCGAACCGCGCGTGTGCGCGAACGACGCCGTCGAGGCGTTGCGGATAGCGCTTGCGGCTGAAAAATCCGCTACGACACACCAACTGGTGACACTGGATTAAGGAGAGAGATCATGCCACGAATAGGTATGCTCAGTTTCGCCCATTTGCACGCATACAGTTACGCCGGCTGCCTCAAATGCATACCCGACGTGGAACTTGTCGGCATATACGACGATGACCCGGCACGTGGGAAAGAGGCCGCGCAACAATACGCCACCGATTATTACGCGGACCGCGACGAACTGCTCGCCACCGACAGCGACGCGGTAGTCATCTGCTCGGAGAACGCGAGACATCACGACCTCGCACTCGCCGCTGCGGCAGCCGGTAAGCACATACTGTGTGAGAAACCGATCGCGACTACAATCGACGATGCGCAGAAGATGATAGACGCGGCGAAGGCTAACAATGTGAAGTTGCAGATAGCGTTTCCTTGCAGGTTCGCCACGCCGACAATCAACGTGAAACAAGTGCTCGATTCAGGACAGATCGGCGATGTGCTCGCCGTGTGCGCTACGAATCATGGGAACCTGCCAGGCGACTGGTTCGCGGACAAGAAACTCGCCGGTGGCGGCGCGATCATGGATCATACGGTGCACGTTGTTGATCTGCTCCGCTGGATGTTGAAACGTGAAGTGGTGAGCGTCTATGCGGAGATCGATTCGCTCTTCTACGACAAGGACATTGACGACTGCGGGATGCTCAACCTGGAACTCGACGGCGGCGTGATCATCACCCAAGATCCGAGCTGGTCACGGCTGAAATGTTTCCCGACGTGGGGCGACGTAACCATGGAGTTTGTCGGAGAGAAAGGTGTTGCTCACCTGGATCTGTTCAAACAGAAGATAGATCTTTACAGCATCGAAAAGGCCAAGGCTCGGTGGATCTACTGGGGCGATGATATGGATCAGGGACTGGTGAACGACTTCGTCGGCATGATACGCGAGGGTCGCGAGCCAAGTATCACCGGAGAAGATGGGCTGAGAGCTCTTGAGGTTACAATGGCGGCGTACCTCTCTGCAGAAAAATGCGAGAAGATTGCGCTTCCTTTGCGCGCAGGCCCGCGAGATTAGACGGGTCGGAAGAGACATACAGGCCTGCCTAGGGTGGCAATGAACGAACGAATATGGCGCGTGGCAACTGCGATCTTGTGGTACGTAACGTTGCTCGCGGGCTACTTCTCGCGAGAGGTCTACGATGGTATTCGTCATTTTGCTCGCGTTAACCCGCTCACGGCGTTCGTTAACAACCCGTGGTTCGTAGCGGTAGGTCTTTCATACATTGTAGGACGGTTCGTCCGTGAGAAAGGTTTGTCGATCGGGATGAGCCGGACCACCTCGCTCTACGATGGCATAGTGTATGGACTGATATCCGTCGTCGCGTTTTCTGCGCTTCCCCTGCCCCTTATTCTCACGCGATTGCCGTCGAACGCGCGCATCCTTTACCTCGGTTACGCGCTGAAGTTGGCTGCATTCATATATGTACTGAGCTTGTTCACGCGCTACCTCGTGTCGTCTGACGAGAGGGTATTCTTCCGCACGCGCAGTTCGCAGCGGGCGCCCCGACAGTTCGGCAGCGACACTCAATAGTCAACCGGTCACCCGCGACGTGTATGCCGCTTCTCGATCCGTTTCCGGTACGGCATTTTCGAACAGATGATACTGGATGGTTTGAACCAATCAGGCTCTAACCTTTGCCAATACTGAGTTCCATGGCATTGAGCAACTGTTCTTGAGCAACTGAACGATGTGCGCATGTCGTCTAGATCTTCACAACAAGGTTTGCGCTCAACATGTTATAGAAGTTTTGAAAACTGCACGAAAGAGGTTTTGATCGAGACGCGTAATTTCGGCACGATCGGCGTCGTTTCTGTGGGATACTGTATCCCTACTCATGCGAAAGGGTTTGATGGAGGAGTTGAGTTGACAAAATTTTTTTCTGGACGAAACGAGCAGATTGTATTATATTGTTTGTTCAGATGGGTAGTTGAAAAATCGACACCAACACGTTGCCGACATCGAATGCGAGGGCCCGTGTTTAGATAAGGGATATTTCTGAGAGCAGCAGTATCCCGAGAACGGTTCTTCATTGCTCATCGCAGTTCCTTCCAAAACATCTCGTTCGGGGTACCATGTTGTTCGGGATGGACGGAGTCGTGCTTGGTGGTGTAGGTCACGAGTAAGGCTCCAGCGAGATGGGACGGCACTTCAAACTGGAACGAGAAACGGCATAGCGCGTGTGCGAACCAACGGGTGGAGTCTCTATGGACGTCATAGAAAAAGCGTTGGCGATTCAACGGGAAGCGTCTGCAAAGGGGCTTGATTGGCAAGATGCGTTCGGGGTTCTGAAAAAACTCCGCGAGGAACTTGATGAGCTTGAGCAAGTTCTCCGTTCTAGAGCCGAGGAGTCATACAATGAAGAGGTGGGAGACCTGCTCTTTTCGGCGGTGAACCTCGCGAG
>Ga0180433_10010595_pt1 | contig 11065 bp, 10 predicted proteins | sample SS_ome_8_FD_132980 | JGI IMG/M metagenome (GOLD analysis project Ga0180433, IMG submission 132980) | Hypersaline lake sediment archaeal communities from the Salton Sea, California, USA - SS_1_D_1 metaG | ecosystem: Environmental > Aquatic > Non-marine Saline and Alkaline > Hypersaline >...
CTGGTTGACCGTTATTGCAGCGGATTCAGGTACTGGCGATCCTCGTACTGGGATCACCTTTAACCAGCTCGATGTTGCTTTCAAGAAAGCAACAGATGTTTCGTTTTCGTTAAAAACGCTGACAGGACCGCCTACTGATTTCCGAGAAAATGGAAATGGTGTATACGAGGTTCTGTTTGACGCCTCAGACCTTGCTGTAGTGGGGTCATTTCTCTATGTTGTCAACAGTAACGGAGCACTGCCCTCCCCGGCGATTAGGCAATTTATTGGTCAGGCGTACGTAGAATCATCTACTTCTTATACACCAGGTACGATTGCTCTCAGTACAAATGTGATTACAGGCAATCTTATCGATCTCCACGGGGATGCGTTAGTAGGAGAGTCCGTTAGCGCCAGAGTGGTGGCTATGCCTACAATCCAAGGGACATCCCCGAATATTGGTGGTATCGGTGTTGACATCGTAAGTGCCCAGACAGATGCATCAGGGTTTTTTGCTCTCGAGTTGGTTCAAGGAGCTTTGGTAGACATCGTAATTCCGGTGGTCAATTATCGGCGCACGTTGACTGTGCCGTCGAATTCTTCTGACACGTTGTTCTTGATTCCGTAGGTGGTCTAATGGCAGCTCCGACAAGTATTACGGTCAGCTTGGACCTAGACGAGTATAGCAAGTTCGAACGTGACCGTCAGACCGTGCAAGTTACATGGGCTGCCTCTGGGGGCGGTGACATGTCCACGGAGCAGCTTACTGTTGAATTAAGAAAGGCACGTAGAGATCGCGATCAGGCAGTTTACACAACAACGGTTACTATCCAAGGAACTTCTGATCCACAAACGGGAACCGTTGACATTGCCCTATATGATGTGTTGGATTCTGATTCGATTAGTTTGGTCAGAAGGGGGTACTACTATGTGCGAGTGTCATCAGTTACCACCCCTACTATCTATGGGGATTCTCCAGATTTTCCTATTAGTATTGTTACGGTAACACAACTTCGAGAGTCGTATCTTTTTGGTTTGAATCTAGAAGCTAGCGATGTACGCGACGTAAAATTCCAGCCGTCAACAATTACTGGTGTGGAGATTACATCAGTTAGTAGTTCCCACACTACGGGGTTTGGTACGTTAACTTACGTCTATGATGGCACAACGAGTCCAACGCTACGTCAACTGTCATGGAATGGGGGACCGTTAATAACGATCAGTACGACCGGGCGATTCCTAGTTAGAAGTAATTGCTCTTCTGGTGATTACATCGTAGTCCAGATTCGTAATCTTTCAGCACTCCCCACAGCTAATGCTTCAGAAGAACTGCTAGTCGATAAAGACGAGATCAGCGACGACATGCTCCGTCGTTGGATCGAACAGGCATGCGACTGGTTAGAAAATGACAAATTGGCTGGCGTATTTCTCGAACCTACAAGAGTTGTGACCGACCCTGTCTTGCCTGGAGGAGATATTCCGGATTGGGATTTTATTGTGCCGGCTATTACTTTCTACCCAGTAGCGCCGGCTAAATGGATCGATATACTATTTCCGTATCCGGGATTACTGAAAATTGACGAGTTGTTCGGTAGGTTGGCTGACACTGATATTGTAAATATTGATACGTCTTGGATTGAGATCAGTGAGAGAAACGGATTTGTTCAACTAGTTCCGTTTAACCAAGCGGCGGCATTCCAATTTATTGGTCTGGTCTGGGTAGAGAGTATGCGGGGCAGGATCGAATTGCCTAACTTTTGGCACTTCGATGCTGTAGCTGGGCTGAGACAAGTTGATCCAGTTTTGCAAGAAGTTATCAGCAAAAAAGCAGCGATAGATGCTTTGACTGTAGCAGGGCACGCCTTTAGAGGAGGTTTTGCTAGTCAGTCCATTTCAAGAGATGGAGTTTCGGAAAGTGTATCGTATACGGCATCTGCTATTTACGGTATTTACTCTGCAACGATCGAAGATTATACGAAGTTCATTAATCGCGAGATCAAGCAGCTCAGAGGTCGCTATCGCGGCATGAACTTTATGGTTTTGTGACAGTTAAATGGCACGTGGACCAAATAGAGGACTCGGTATTGATTGGACCTTTAGTTCGCATGAAGGTCAAATTAATAACCGTGGCGAAACCCTGATTCATGAGATCGGGATGCGGTGTCCCTGCAGTAATGAGGACACTCACGCTGGATCGATATTGAGGAAAGACGTTCCACGCCGCCGTAAGACATTTATATGTTCCAATTGTGTCGGTACTGGTTATATTTATCGTGATCCCAAAACGATTATTGCTATGATCACGAACATCTCGGAGGACTACGCTAGACAGGAAGCTGGCTGGGCTATTCCGGGAGATGCCATTATGTCCCCCTTACCAGAATACACAGTTTCTACGGGAGATTTGGTCACATTTACTTGGGCGCAGCCTCTTGACGAGGGTCAGGTTATTGTTCGCGGTGCCGCCAATATGAGCGACAATACGGCTCGTAAACTTAATCTGGAAGAGAATGAAGATCGACTTTGGTACAATGCCGTTTCCGGTATTTGGTGTGAAGGGCTAGATAACGAGACTACAACTGTTTATCGAAACAATGCCGATTTTGTGCTGGATGGCAGCAAAGTTATTAAATGGATTGGTAATTCTCCAAGAAAGGGATCCACTTATACGTTGAAGTATATGGCCTACCTAGAGTGGGAAGCCCAAGTACCGCCGGCTACTAGAAGAGATCGAGACCGGGATCTTGGAGCCCGCGTACTACTTAGGAAAAAGCATATAGCTCAAGTTTGGGACTCCAGTAATAGTGCTCCCGGTGACAAGTTGCCGTTCTGTGATCGATTGAGGGGGTGTTCATGATCCGTCTCAATATAAAAATACCTAGTTTCACAATGCGGTTAACTAAAAGAGGTAGAATTACGATCAAGGCAGCTCGAGAAGGACTACGTCAGGTGGCAGCTGCAGCTTACGGAGAGTGGCAAAGCATCGCAGCTAGGAAGTTAAAAAGTACTAGAAGAATGTATCAAGATGCATTGCATCTGAAATTAGGTTCTGGTCGGGCTGCTTCTGAGATCACTCTGTTTGCCAAAAATGAATCCGACAATTGGCTAGTCCAGGGGCTCGAATTTGGTGCTGAAGCGTTTGATATGAAACCTTCTCGATTAGCTAAAAAGAAGGGTCCTGGGGGGATTACACCACGACCCGCTTATCATTGGTCGGAGTTCCATAAAACCAAACCAGGTGTTAAAAAAAGAAATCCTCCATTTGTGGACATTCCTCGAGGCGGTGGTAGAAGAACTGGATCAACCCCTAGTGAATTCCGTCGTATATCTTCGACGTCAGGCGGATTTATGCATCCGGGATTCAAACCTATTGGATCAGGTGGTCCTGGGCCGATGAGACATGAGGTGATTAGCTACATTAAAGAACAAATTCCAGTTGTAATTGGTCCAATTATAAAGAAGATGGGCGGATCGATATGAGTATCGTTCCAGAATTTGTCCTTCAGAAAGTTATTGCTGAAGGTATTCGCCAATTCAGGGAGAATCAGAAACTATTACCGATGTTATTTCGTAACCTTAACGTTACCGAGGTAGCGGAATTACAGAGGTATATAAGGGATCAGCCGATTGATCTTGCGATAAATTGGCCAGATTCTCAAATGAAGTTACCTTCAATAATTCTGTCGTTGAAAAACGAAACAGAATCTGAATCATTTCTCAATGAGTTGATGCAAGGTCCCAATAGTATTCAAAATACAGGAACTCCATTCCGCAAGGAGACGTTGACGGCTCCTGCTACAGTACTTGGAGGCGGATCGACAAGTCGTACAGGGCATCCTGTGCAACCTATTACTGATCCTATCCAAATCACCGATGCTACCGCAAACACAGTCGAATTCGATTTAGTAGAACCTTTTTCTGTTACAGATCCATTTGAGATCAAATCCGACCAAGAATTGATTTTGACTGTTAGGGAAGGGACAGGATCTGGGCAGCGGCGGACGGTATCTTCAATTACTCCTTTTGTAGGATCAGACGGAAATTATGTTGTGGTGGAGGTTACATCGAATTGGGCCACATCACTGGATAATACGTCCATTATAGAGTTTCAGATTCAATCTGACACACCATTTGCGGTAGGTGAACCGGCAAAGCTGTTTGAGGATGACCAGTTCATCGAAAGGCATGGTGCTTTGTACAGTACAAGCTACCAAGCATTAGTTGTCGGTCCGAACCAAGAGATTACTGTTTTCCTATATGCGATCTTAAAGGCTATTTTGATATTAAATCACGATTATTTAGAGCAAAACGGTGTGATCGATTTAAAGGTTGGTGGTACTGATTTTGTACACAGACCGGAATATTTGCCAGAACTTGCATATCAGCGGGCGTTGATCTTAGAATTCCAGCATGCTTTCGATGTGTATGTGGAGGCTGCAGCCGTGAGTGAGATCAGGCTCGCACTGGAAGTGAGCGACAGCTCGGGCGGATTAGTCGGAGTTGTCTCGGATACCAACTTGGATCTCTCGGCTTAGGAGGCCAGACATGGCGAAAACGCAAAGAGGGGCCGAGGCGACTGTGAAAAAGACTAACGTCGCTCCGGAGAAGTCTGAAGTAAAGAAGAGTACAAAGGCAAAATCAGAGAAGAAGGTTGGGCCGGACAAGGAAGTTGTCTCGGTTGAGTTAAAGGTGCCTTTCAAACGCTGGTTTGTCTCGAAAGGCTTTAAACCTCGTTGGCGTGCTGGCATGGAAGCGTTTGTTGACACATCTGTGCCCCGCACTGTTAATGAGTGGGACAAAATTTTCAAGGCGTACTAACGGTAGGAGCGCACGATGTCACGTTCTGTTACGTGGAATGGAATGACCCAATTCCGAGCTGGCGGTTTGACTCGGATCAATGCTAGTGCTCTCGCTCAAATCGGTCTTGCGCCTAACGGGATCATTGGTCTCATTGGCGAAGCTGATGGCGGCACTGCAGAACCAGGTGAGATCGTCACTATTGACGATCCAGCCTTATCAAAAGAATACTTTAGAAGCGGCACTCTCGCAGATGCTGTTATTCCGGCGTTTGACCCGTCTGTCGATCCCAGGATGCCTGGTGGGGCATTTCGGGTTTTAGGTATCCGCACTAATACTGCTACTCAGGCATCGCGGACGTTGTATGGAAGGTATACGACTGATACAACAGCAGCGGGGTGTACTACCACAGTGATTAACGTCACTACTGGTGGTTTGACTGTCGATGCCTTGATAAACGACGTACTAAGAGTCAACGGCGAGGACCGTACGATTACCGATAATGATGCTACGTCGATTACAGTAGGTACGGCTTTTTCTTCAGCTCCAGCTTCTGGTGTAGCTGTTGAAGTGCTTGCTCCAATGTATGACGTGACCACTAAACAGTATGGCACCCCAGCGAACGACACTACTTTTGAGTGGGAACCTGGAGTTACTGCCGGTGGAGCATGGACTAATTCGTTTGAAGGAACAGATCAAATCGGTGAGGACATCGGAGATAGTAGTTTCCTCCAGGTTGAGTACGTAGGTCAGAGCACAACTGTCGAAAACCTTATTGGTACGGCTACTGGTGGAACAACTACTACTTTAGTGGTTACCGCAGCCGGGTGGGCAATTAATGCTTGGCAGGACATGTACCTTGAGGTCACTCTTGGTGGTATTAAGAATATCAGGAAGATCGCCTCCAATACTGCTGACACGATCACAGTAACTGGGACTATGACGGGGTCGCCAACAACTGAAACATTCCGAGTTCTTGTTGGGGCAATTTTAGATGGGGATGTAGCGGCAGCGGCTGCAGGAACTGTAACGCTGGAATCTACGGTCAATGTAGCAGCCAATGAGCTTGATGGCTTAGTGGTGGCAATCGTCGCTAATGCAGTTGGAGGTGGTACTGGTCTTGGTCAGGTCAGGACAGTCACTTCGCATACGACTGGAGTGTCAGCTGTACTAACATTGGACGACAACTGGACTACAACCCCAGATACAACATCTGATTACCAGGTTCGGTACGTGGAAGCGGCCACTGGCTCGTTTGTGGGTGCTCTTGGTGTAGCGTCTTCGTTCCAGACTTCGGTTACGATAAATGGTGCTGCTGCGGCCACTGATCTTAATATTACGATTGATAGTAAGATGACTGTGGCTGATCTTGCAAATACGATCAACGCAGACTCTAATTATACGGCCACTATTCCTGCTACTGTAAACACTCAGACTACGATGGCCAATACGTTTGATTTCGATCTTGGTAATACTGCCGTTGAGATCCGAACAGACAAGGCTACGATTACTACACAGCCCAGCAACTCCCCCACTTATGGGTACACCGAGACGTGGAAGAATAATTTCAAGAGGAATGTTGCTGTAATTGTTGCTGACATCAATGATAAGGCTGAGTTTATAACCGCCACTAGATCAACGTCAGGCGGCGCGGGGACAGGGTCCGGTGCTCCAGAATGGAGTGGAGGTTCAATCGGTACCGCCGGTGATACAGTGCTTCAACTTTCTGGCGGCGGAAGAGGAACTAGTGATAATGCGGCGTTCCAAAGCGCTTTCGATAAGTTGATCTTGGAACGGCACAACTTTGTGATCCCACTTATTGTCCAGGACCTTTCAGAGGAGGGTCTTAGTTCTACAGCTACGTGGGCTTCTGTCGCAGCTCAGCTTTCTGCACATGTTAGCGAAGCTAACGGCATCGCTAAGAATGAGTGCGGCGGCTTGATCGGCTTTAAGGGCACCAAAACTGAGTACATTACAGCAGCCAATACTTACGCCAACACTGATATTCAGATGACTTCGCAGCGGTTGCAAGTACTGGATGTTGATGGCAGCTTGGCAACTCAAGACGAGTGGTCGCTGGCTGTTGTCGCTGCTGGTATGCGGTCTGGTGCTCCAGAAGTTGGTGAGCCAATCACCCATAAGTACCTCAAAGCGTATGCTCTCGAACAAGATACGAGTTGGGATCCCCGCGACCGAACGGACGCTAACAATCTTATCGCCAACGGATGCCTGTTTGCCGAGCACATCGAAGGCAAGGGAATCAGGTTTGTTCGAGACCTCACAACTTATGTTCAGGATGACAATCTTGCTTATAGCGAGGGATCGACCCGAGATGTAGTTAGGTATGTAGCCTATGGACTTAGAACAACTCTTGAAGATCGATACACGGGCGTTAAGGCTAAACCTGCTAATGCCGCTGGTATTAAAGCAACAGCAGTAGCATATTTGGAATCCCTCAACGCCGAAAATATCATCGTTACGAGCTTGAATGAGGACAATGTTGTTGTTCCAGGTTTCGAGAAACTGCGAGTTTCCATTAGTGGGGACATTGCGACAGTTAGAGTTCAGGTTTACCCAGCTGTAGGGATAAATTTCCAATTGAATGATATATATTTGCAGTTGCCACGATTGACCGCATAAGGGATCAATTTTTGATGGAGGTTTTTTGAAATGGCTATCTCAATCCCAGCGATTCTCGACACGCAGCTTGCTGCGTTAAGAGCATCCATGGAACCTGTAAATGACGCGGCTACGGCAACTGATTCTTTTGCAGTTGCTCCAGGCGCTATCGCAAACCGCTGTGCAGATCTGCTTGATCTCCTAGTTAGCCTAATCGACTCAGGTACGCTAACAGGAGTAGGTGTCCACACGGCTGCAGACGCCACCAACACGATTGCGGTGGCAGCGGACGCTACCAACCTGGCAACCTTGCAGACGCTGCTTAACGCGATGAGGGACGGCACTGGTGAAGCTGGTGGTGGAGTTGCAGCTCACTTTCTTATCGTAGGTGCCAATGAGCATATTGGCGCTGACGTAACCAATGCCATTACAGCTGCCGCTGCCACAGACCTAGCAACTTCAATCACCTTGGCCAATGACATTAAGGCGCAGTACAATGGTCACCTGTTGCTAAATGCAGCCACTGGACATTACGGTCCAGAGCTAACCAACACGGTCGTTTCGCCTGATGCAACTGTATTGGCGGATTGTATTACGTTGGCCAATGAGCTGAAGGCTAAGTATAATTTGCACTGCGCCAACATCGGTGCTGGATCACTGACATCTTTCATCGACAATGCAGCCATCACAGGCGTTAACAGCCTGGTTGGTGCTACGTTTACTTTCGATGCAGCTACGACCACAGCGGCTCTACAGGGCGTGTCAGCGGTTGTTAGAGCTAATGGTGTGAATGATATTCAATTCACTTCAGCGCTTCCTGCAGTCCCAGTTGTCGGTGACGATGGTGTTTTGGCTTGGACCGCTGTCGATACTGATATTGCCGCAATGCGTCAAGGTAAGGGTTTGGGGGACATGGCTAGTAATCCGTATGGTTTCGGTCCTAATTTCATCAATGCCGTTATGATGACATTGGAACGGATCGGTACGGTACCTTCCTGGCTTACTGCTGCTGCGGCTGAGCCGTTTGGTATCGGTTCTCCACATGCAGGTCATGGCGGTGCTCAGGGTCACTCGTCTTTGATCTTGGCTTCTCAAATGTTGCAAGAAGTTCGGGATGCTGTAGCTGCATATACCGCACCTGCGTAATCCTAGATGATACCCCACACATAACTTCGGCTTCATGGCGCAGGGGCGTTCATTTGCGCCCCTTGCTTGCTTGTCTACCAATATGAACAAGATCAGTCCTATTTTTGGGATTGTTAATGATCTTAGTATGTTCGACAAGCACCACATTAAGTACTCATGGAGTACCCACTAAGTACTCATGACTAATTTTAGGATTTCTTGACGGTTGGAAACGATCCCAGTACGCTAGGGATCGAAATCCTGTCGTCCGCCAGGCTACAGGACTACTGGGTGGTGCCTTGGGGATTCCTAAGGCACCGCTTAGTTTCCTCGCCAGTGGCGTACTCTGGAGCTGACACACTTGCGGTCACCCTTCGGTACGTCCGTTCGGTTCTGGTCATCGCAGAGGAATAACTACTGCGACTGAAATCAAGATCAAACTACAACCAAGAGGAGAGTAGTATGGCCGAAGCCACCCCAAACTTTGCTGGAGCGCCTCAGGTATTTTCTGGAGCGAGAGCAAGATTTAAGTTCGCTGACGTAACGGTTGGCTATGCTGCCGGTGTCAGTGGAGAGGAAACCATCGATTATGAACCGGTTGAGGTACTTGATCTATTAGAGGTGCGTGAGCATGTGCCAGTGGCCTATCGCGTGTCCCTGTCTGCTCAGGTATTTCGGGTAATTGGTGACTCACTCAAGGCCCAAGGCATCTTCCCGAAGCCTGAAGAGATTATCAATTCTACTGGTCTCGATGCAGCTATCGAGGACGCTGGTATTACTGAAAACAATACATCGCTGTTCACAGGTGTCCGTACAGCTGGGCATACATGGGATGTGACTGCTCGAGGTATTGTGTCGGAAAATGTGAACTTCGTCGCGATCAAAGTGAAGGACGAGTACGAAGGTGCGTGACATCGATCGCGTTTGTAGTTGACCTTTAACTTATACGCTACCAAGTTTACTTTGTTGCCTGGCGTTCGATAAGGAGATCAAAATGATTCACAACAGTCCGAATGATGGTCAGTTCCGTCAAGTTTCCGCTCAGAATGCTCCTCCGTCTCATCCGCAAACGGCTGGGTTGGACAGCGTTCCAACTAACTTAACTCATACTTGGAACTTCAAATACCAATCACCGTTCGATAACAAAACATACGAGGGGCAATTTACGTGCAAAAAGTTGTCTGTAATGCAGTTATCTCGACTTGGTGTCCGCAAGACGCAGTTGAATGGTGGGTTTCATTATGACGAAGAACATCCGGGACAAGGTGTTGAGGAGCACATTGACAGTATGAATTCGATGGTGGCTCATCTTGAGGTAGCTCTGATTCAATACCCCTTGTGGTTCAATCTTGATGAGTTGATTGACCCTATGATCCTCCAGCTTGTTTACAGGGAGGTGCACAAGTTCGAGGACAACTTTTTTCGACCAAAAGGGCAATATACTGAGTCTGGACGAAGCGGCCAGGATGATAGCGTCGGAACGGATCAAAAATCCGGGGCTGCTGGATCTATTACGACGGTGGGCAGAGAAGAAGTACAACCTTCCGTGGACCCATGAATGTTTTCAGCAGCAGACTCTTATTGAGCTTTTGATCTCTTTTTGGGAGGACTATTACGAGAAAAATCCAATAGCTTCCAGGACTACGAAGGATGGCAATGTTGTATTCGCCAACACTGGTGATCCGTTGATCGATAAGTGGGAAGAGGAGTTGGCTAAAGGGTTACCTCCAGATCTCACAGAGGGATTGTCACCGGAACAACGTAGACGAGAAAAAGAAGCTTTGGATAAGTTTCAACGACAGCAGAATGCTGTTGGAGCTGAAGGTCTGAAAGATGGCTTCGTCGAGAACTACCTTGAGCAAGCTGGAATTCCGGCGTTAGGCAAGTAGCTGCGGAGGACGTGGTGCCTGAGAACGAAAAACTTACGATCGAACTTGAGCTGGAAGGGCGCAAATTCCAGAAGGAGATGGCCAACCAGCTCAAGGCCATGACGAAGTGGTCGAAAGAGGGCACTAAATCTACGCGAGATATAGTCAAAGTCCTAGAAGAGATCAAAGATCATCTGAAAGGTCTCTCAAAAAATTACAAGCAGGTTGGAGCTGCCGCTCAAGAGGCTGCGAAGAAGCAGACTAGATCCGCCAAACAGACCACCGAGGAACTTAAGAAGCAGGAGTCTATTCTTAAGCGCCTCAAAGTTATGGCGGATAAAGCTGCTAGGCATGATCTTGGTGGCGGTTTTGCTGGCGGATTGATGGGAGGTACCGGGATTTCCGGTGCTTATCAAGCTATGCGGGCTCCGAATCGTGGCGCTCGTCTAGGCGGAGCAGTTGGTCGCGGAGCAGTGGGAGTGGCCGCTCGAGGTGTTGGTTTTGGGGTTGCGGGTGTTCAGAATGCTTTCCAGACGTATTTGCAGTATGGACAAGCTCTTTATGGCATGACTGGCTTGGGTAGAGCCAAAGATTACCAAAGGGGTCGGCACGCTGGTAGAGGGCTCGGATTTAGCCAAATGGAATCTGCTGCAATGGGTGCAGGGATTGCTAGGGCA
>Ga0180433_10010596_pt1 | contig 11064 bp, 9 predicted proteins | sample SS_ome_8_FD_132980 | JGI IMG/M metagenome (GOLD analysis project Ga0180433, IMG submission 132980) | Hypersaline lake sediment archaeal communities from the Salton Sea, California, USA - SS_1_D_1 metaG | ecosystem: Environmental > Aquatic > Non-marine Saline and Alkaline > Hypersaline > Sediment...
CTTCGTACTGAATATCGAGAAGTTCTGAGCGACTGTGTAGCTGCCGATGACGAGTTGATTGACCGTACTACGGAACTTGAATCTGTTCTTAGGTCTGCCGTTTTGAATTATCGCCTTCTAACTGATAAAGATACGACCGAAGAGGATCTTAAGGCCTCTGTAGGAGAGTCTACTCTAGAAGAACTACGGAGAGCTTTCGGGGATATCGATGTTTCTGAGACGCTAGAAATGGTACGAGGAGAGAAAACTCCGAAGCCGGTTACTGATGAGCAGATTACAGTCGAAGATTCAGAGCCGGCTGAAGAAGACGTCTCAGAGGAATCTGAGACTGAAGAGGAAGAATCCGAGACGACCGAGGTTCTTTACGACGAAACTTATCTGAGAAAACTCGTCAATCTTATCGATAGACGAGGTAAATCATTCGCAAATAACTACATGCAAAGGCTCATTGGAGCCGGAAAATTGAGTAACGACTTCACGCTAGAGAAAGCGATTGAAGTCATTGAGAAACTGGACGAGTAAAGGAGAGGTAACAAATGACTACGCGCCTCTATTCGGCAACTCACCGACAGTGGGATCATACTGGAGCGGTACATCCTGAAGTCGAACATTCCGAGTCGCATAGGCCAGCCGCAGAACTTAAGCCAGCTGACTGGCTTCCTGTGGTCCGTCAAGACAGTAAGTTTGAGGACTGGGTAGTGATTATGCCTGGTAAGGTGGTTTCTTTGGATCGACAAGGTAATGTTTGCCCTGCTGGGTATTACACTACCTTCCAGACCAATACCGCTATTACCTATACGGCTAATGACTACACTGCTGGAACTATCGACATTACAACTGGTGCTGCGTATGCTGTTAATGGATCTACGACCTATACGCAAGCCAACGTAACGACTGGTCTTCAGAATCGTGGTCTCATCACGTCGACTGAGTATGCTTTGGACTTCATCTCCCGTCCCATTGGATATGCTCCTTATGCATATCTCCAATGGTGTGGTGGAGACGGCTGGAATCCAGCCGAATTCAATCAGCACAATTACAATCGTCAGCATCAGGTAGCTGTCGGCTGTGACTATGTGCTTCAGATCCCGATGGTACCTTGCGTACTTTCTTCGGAAAATACGGCTGGTGCCGGAGCGATTGCTAATACTGCAATTGTTCAGGGAACACAGGCTTGGAAAAGCTCAACTGGTATTGCGGCTACAGGCAAATATGCTTCTTTGGTGAGTGCTGGCGATGATATCGTTGCTTATGTCTTCGATCATTTCCCGGTTGCAAAGCAGACGGCCAATACTCCGTTTACCTGTACGGGCCTCTCGAGCCTAACTGAGCTGACATCGATTGCAGATGTTCTTGCTCATGGTCTTGGGCACTATTATGTCGATTATGACTATGGAGTGCTCTTCATCTGGCGTAATGGTGGTGCTTCGGTTCCTCCGGGATTCAACACTACGATTACTTATTATCGTTATGATACGACTACTTGTACTTCTGCTAATCATGCGATGGTACTTGGCGACATTCATCCTGGCGACTTCTTGATGTTTGACTCTCAGAGCAATTACATTGAGTCTGCGCTTGATATCGGTACCGCACCGAATAATGGTACTGGTGGTGTCTATGCAGCTGACCCTGACTATTCTCTTGCTGCAGATGCGGCTATTTCTCGTCAGATCGAGCAGGCTGTCTCTGGTACAGTAGGCGGGACAGTTGCTCAGGTCCTTGCAATCCAAACCTGGCCACGAAGTGCTCTTGACAAGGTCAGGACTCAGTTTAGTGGTCTTGGTACAGAGGAGAAGATGCCGGGTTCGGCAACTTCTGGGTATAGTGATTCACTCACTTGGTCTGGTGGCGCTAACAAAGTTGCTATCATTAACTTTATTGGCCGTTAGGATATGATTAGATAGTGGAGGATAATTAAAATGGCACGGTTTGATGATGCTAATCATTATATGCAGGTTTTCCGGGACGGCGGTCTTGATTACCTGAATCTTGATGAAGCAGGTAGGCCAACTAAAGTATCTCTCAGCGATTATCTCGTTGAGGGTCAGAAGCAGCTTAAGGGTGCGCTTTCTGACATTAGTTGGCGAGATGCAATCTCGACTCCTGATATTTCGCCTTGGCTTCCCCAAGTAATCGAAAGGGTTGCTATGGAGGCTCAAGAACCTCTTTTGGTTCTGAATGGTCTCTTTGAGCGAGTCGGCTATGAGGCCGGTCAAGTTATTGAATTCCCAGCAATGGGCGCAGTAACTGCGGCTGACGTAGCTGAAGGCGAAGCTTTTCCAGAGGTCAAGATTCAAGAGAGTGGTGCTACGGCAACCGCTAAGGTAGGTAAGTCCGGAGTGGCTTTCCGTATTACCGAAGAGGCCCGTCGTCACTCTCGTTTTGATATTGTCGGCATGCATTTGCGTGCTTGTTCTCGGGCTCTTGCTCGTCACAAGGAACAAAAAGCCGCTAACTTTATCAATGCTCTTGGCACGGTTTGTTTCGACAACGTTACTCCGACTTCGTCCTTGTTTGGTGTTACACATGGTCGTGGTCTGACTGGTGCTGCGAACGGGTCTGTCGTTCTCGACGACATTTTCGATACGTTTGCTCAGGTGATGATGCAGGGGTTTACTCCTGACACAATCATCTGTCACCCCCTTACCTTTGTTCTTTTCCTGAAGGACCCAGTTCTTCGGGCAGTCATGTTGGCTGGTGGGAACAGAGTTTGGTATGGTGGCTGGACTGGTAATGCAGCTCGACGCGGTCCTGGTAGCAGGACTGGTGCTTCTGGTGGACAGGCAATCGTTCCTGGTGGCGGGCCTTCGTCTGATACGGTTTCGACCATTGGTGCATATAATCAAACGATGGATAGTGCGTTTGAAATGCCCAATCACTGGCCATGGCCGTTGAAGATCGTTGTTTCCCCGTTCATCCCTTACGATCCCGCAACCAAGAGGACGAACCTGATTGTGGCTGATAGTGCTGAGCTTGGTCTCTACATCGAAGATTACCCAGTTCGTGTTGACCGCTGGGAAGATCTTAGTACTGATACCACTAAGGTGAAGCTGGTTGAGGCTTATGCGTATCATATTCTCAATGAGGGTCTTGGTGTTGGCGTTCTTAAGAACATCAAGGTCGTTCCGAATGAGATTACTCTGCCTCCGACCACGACTATTGCCGTGAGCGGTTCGGTTGACGCCATTCCTGCTGCGGTTGCTGTCTAGCAACTAAAATCTAAATAAAACCGGTACCGTAGGTCTCTGCGGTACCGGTTCTTTCCCTTTTTCTCAATCTGTCGTGATATACTATCGACATGATTATCACTCTAAGTCACAAGAAATTTGCTCCAATTGGCATTATGGATGAAAACGAAAAACCACGTCCTATCTTTTGGCTGACAGAAGAGAGCCCAATTTGTGAAATTTCCGAATCTCATTTTACGATGTGTCAATTAGAATTGCTAAAGAAGCTTAGAGATTATGGCCAAATCGTAGTATCTGGATCGTCTTTCGATGAGCTATTTGCAGAGAAGCCGGACGAAAATATTTATGATTCCTCGAGTTTCATGGATGTTTCTAGCGAGATGCAAGAAGAGATTAAGGCGGAAGAGGCCAAATGCGAAGCTCGTAAAGGCCGTTCTGTTGCCGAGTATTTGACGGGCAAGGTCAAAGATATTATTGCTCGGTTTAAAGATGAAGAGGACCGCCTCCCTTTCGATTTCTTTCGAGCCTGTTTACAGGTAGAAGCGGGCAAGAAAAAGCCAAGAAAAAGAGTCGTAAAATATCTAAGAGAAATGGCTGAGAAAAAGGCTTCTTCGGCCTCTGTTTATAGCCAAAGGCTCGAGAGTAGATTGAATGAAGCATATCAAGATCTTATCGAAGAGACTTACGAAGAATCTGCCGAATAGTTTCTGTTCTTTACTGCCTTCCTTTATCTGTAGTACAATTTCAACATGACTGCGCCTTCTATATCTACAACTGTCCCTGCCTCTGGGGCAACCGGAGTTCCGGTCAACACGTCAATTTCTATTACTTTCGATAGGGAAGTTGATACGTATAGACTCCAAAATGGTGGAATTATTGTAGAGGGTCCAGATGAGAGCAAGGCGGTAGGTCCAGGATTTATAGGTCTTAATCCTCCTCCAACCGATAATGACGAATTTCTAGACTCTCCTTCTTATTACGGATTAGTAGATTGTACTTATACTTTTAGCAGAGTTGACGGCTCTGGAGACGAGTATGCTTACTATGATTACGGAAGTGGTGATGATGCCGGCCTGATGTACCGGACAAAAGTCACTATCACTCCTAAAGAGCCATTTGGAGAGCTGACTCAGTATACGGTCTATGTTATAGGAGATGAAGACCAGACGGATTCTTACGAATTCGGATGTTCTGCCAGAAGCGTATACGATACTGCTAAAGGCGCTAATATCGGCAATGGAGAGGCGACCTTCTATGGAGGGTATACAGGTTCTGTAAGGAAGCAGTTCTTCATTGAAATTACGGGAGCAGGAGATGTTGGTACTGCCACTTATGAGTGGTGGACGAGTAGAGACGGAACGCATAGAACCGGAAAGACTTCGGCAGGTTACCGACTTCTTGAAGATGGAGTAAAAGTTAAGTTTACTGCTGGTAGGAGCTATCGTATCGGAGACGAGTTCTCTGCATGGTGTGATGTTCCGGTCTTCATGACTTCTAGTTATTCATTTTCTTTTACCACCTCAACTCATACCGTAGAAGAACTTCCCACTCCATCGACCCTTATTACTGGTATTGAAGGTACGACTACCACTTCGACCTCGACCTTTTCTGTCTTGGAAACAAGTCCTAGTGATAGAGCTACTCATGTTCCGACGACTACGACTTCGATTACAGTAACATTTTCTGAAGACCTCGATTCTTCAACAATTTCAAGTAGTACTGTTTCTGTTGAAGGCGTAGCAGTAGACGAGTCTATTGATTTGATATCTGCCACTGGAGATCTTACAACTACTTTGTCTGTAAGTGGGGCAACGCTAACAATTACCTTGGCTGCAGACCAGCTGTACGAGAACAATCTTGTTGTAGTCTCGCTAGACGAAGATATTGCATCTGATGAAGGGGATACGCTAGGAGAAGCTTATGAGTTTTTCTTCGCGACCACGCTGAATCCGTTTTATGCAGGAACCAGACACGTCAGACTCCGTCTTGGAAGTTACGGCAATTCGTTTCCTGATGAGACTGTAAATCTAGCTATTTGGGATGCAAGCAGAGAAGTTGATGCGCTTACTCCTCCTGTAATTGAAGATGGAGCAGCATACGAGAGAGCCAAAAATATGTTTGTTGTATGTTTGGCTTCATGGTATTTGTTAGGCGGACTTAAAGCCTCTAGTGGTGGGGCCAGAAAAAGACTAGCTGATTTAGATATTAGCAAGGATCTAAGGGGTACTTTAGAACTAAGTAACGATCTTGAAAAATGTATTGATCGATATGAGTTAGCATTACGTTCTGGTGGAGACGCTGGTTTTGGGACCTCTTTGAAACCGGCAGTAGCTATCAAAGGCGAAGACGATAATGATGAACCTGCTTTTGGTCGCAGATGGGGATACAACGAAAATAGTCCTCCAATAGCGAATGCAAGATACTCTAACAGCGATTACCGTCGTTGGTATCGTGGTTTTTATCGACGGACGCGCTAAATGAGCGATAGAAGAGATCTATTTCCTGGAAGTTCGGTTTCTTCGACTTCTCCTAATCCTACTGATGGAGGAGAGATTTCTCTTCGTGACGAGATGAGTTCTATTCTAAGAGGGACAGGAGGCGACGTCCCCAAGGGACAGAAGTTTATTCTTCGTCGGATGAGAACCGATGATGACGGGAACTTCTATACTTGTACTTGTGTAGATGAAACAACCTTAGAAAGCGACCTCGATTATCCTTGCCCGTTTTGCCTCGGTACGGGTCTGCTTTGGGACGAGGAGCTTGTAACTGGTTATAAGGTTAGTCTTTCTGCTGCTGCCGCGTCAAAAGCCACTGATCTAATCAAGGCTCAGTATGGCGTAATGGAACTACCGGCTAAAGTTTTCTATTTCGAGTATGATGTTAATCCTCATATCAAGGACGTGATAGTAGAGTTGCAGCTTGATCTTGAAGGAGACCTAACGATTCCGTATATTAGAGAGGCCGAATACGAAACAAATCTTCTCCGACCGCTTAGAGGAGATAGAGGTAGAGTTGAATACTGGGCATGTTACTGTTCGTCTAAGAACATAGCGACACAGGCATCATCATGAGCAGGGTAGGTCAACATACGATTCGTGAGGATCTCTATAATACGACAGTCGATAGCCTCCCTGACGGAATAGAAGTAGAGCCGTATGAAGGCGGAGAAGTTCTTCGAAAGAAGATGCTTTCTCAGTCTGAAGAGAGAGGGAAGACTACTGAACCTAGGACTATTGCTCAGTTTTACGATCTCTTTAAAAGAGTTCTAGAAGAAGCTACTGCCGAAGACGGGACGAATTATGAGATTCGTTTTACAGAAGAAGACACTCCTGCGGATACTGAACTCCCTGCGTTTACGGTAAAGCTGCTAAGCAGAAGGCCGTATGCAGATTCTAGAGGAAGAAGAGAGCTGAAGCCTAGATTCAGGGAAGAAATTTCTGACCCGGATATGCCTGGCAACAGGATGCAAGTTTTTACTCAAAGACAAGATAATGAAGTAAAAATTACGGTTTGGGCGAGGACAAATAAAATAGCAAATCGTCTGGCAGATTGGGTAGAAGAGAAGTTTTTCGAATATACATGGGCATTTAGATGGGCCGGATTCAGTCCTCCTGTTATATTTCTCGGAAGAGACGGAGATATTACGGAGAACGAGAGGAATCAGCTAATCCATGGCCGTCCAATGAGATTTCATGTCGTGACAGAGAGAATCACGACGACGAGTGAGGCTATAATTAGGAGAGTTGCCGTAAAGCTTGGAATTAATAACAGTTAGAGGATTCTAGGCTGCTTCCCTCCTTGACGGTTTTAGTGCAATTGTGGGATACTATTGCGAGAAGAGACTGTATTATGGGGTTAGTTTGACCCTTTTGGCGAATCATGAGAGGATAAAAAATGGCGGATCCTAAGGAATATTCACATCTTCCTGGAATCTTTCCGGAATTGATTGACCAGGGACTCTCTGTTACTAACTTAGTTAGAGCACCTAGAGTTCTTGTGTTGGGGACTGCCAGTCAAGGCCAAACAGGACGACCCTATGTTGTTAGTAGCTCGTCCGTTGCTGCTTCTGAGTTCGGGTCAAATGGGACCTTGACAAGAGGCATGTATGAGGTAAGGCAGGCTGGAGCAAAGAACGTTATTCTCTATCGACTTGGAGCAACGGCAGCTAAGTTGGAGCATATTGGCTGCACTCTTGGTACAGGAGGATACACAGTAGAGACGATCCGTCGAGACGATGACGCTGGGAGTGTCTACACCGTCTATTACAACGACGACGATGACAGGTTGATCGTCTATAATAGTCTTACTGGCGTATGCGTTTACGACAACGATTCTAGCGACCCAATCGATTTGGGAGAGGTTATCGTTTCTGGGTCTCGTTGTGGTGCTGGTGGACCACATATAGGTGGGCCTTCTTCGACAGGCGTGGCCCTAGAAGATGTAACTGCTGCCGGTACTTCATATACCGCCGGTACAGATGGTTTGAATCCTAGCAGGATGGAGCTTTGGGAGTACCTTTACAAAGCTTATAAGGACCTTGAAAGCGAAGACTTTGATTTTGTCGTTCCGATGGATATCTATCTCGACGATCTTAACGTTAAAGACGGAGATGATTTCGGCGCAACTTACATTGCTTCGATTGTAGATGGTGGAACATATCCGACTGCAGGGTCCGCGAGTGGAACTACTGGCCCCGATGGTCTTGGCGAAGTGTTTGTTGAAGAATATAACGGCGAATATTACTTCTTCTGGGATCTGAACGAAGACGGAGATGCAGAGCTTTGGCCGGACGGAGTAGGTTCTGCTTCTGCAACCACGAAGATCGATGGAACATCTCTCACTTCTGGAGACTTCCACGAAGTGAACTTCGCTTATCAACTTGCTCTATTCTGTCATACGGTTTCTACGAATAACGTCGAATGTCTCGGAACTGTTGGCGTAAAGCCTCCGTCAGATCTGAGCCGGGCAGCTATTACTTCTTGGGTTGGTCAACTTCCTTCTTACACCACAGCAACGGATGGTACTCAAACTATTTTGAGTCCTGCTGATGATGGGACCGGCCTCCTTGGCAATAAGTTCATGGCCGGTAAGTATAATTATCGGTCTGGAGCTGCTTATGGTGGATTCATTCTTACAGACAGTGAGTTCTTAGACGGTACGGAAGAAACCGACCAAAACGGTCAGGTAATCGACATTGGAAGGTATCTCTCTGTCGTCGCGGCGTATTTGAGATTTTTTAATCCTGTAGATTCTACTGGTTGGGGTTATGCCTCTACTGCTGCTCCTTCTTACATGGGTTTTGTTTCTAAGCTCGACGAGAAGGATGCTCCTACGAATCAGGTGTTTAGGACGGCTCAATCGATTTTCACGATCTCTGCACGTTGGGTCAATAAGCTAACTCAGGCTGGATATGTATATGTCTTTGAAAAGCCTAAGGGCCTTGTAGTTTCTGATGCACCTACTGGCGCACGTCCTAGCAGCGATTTCTATCGTCTGACAACTATGCGGATTGTAAAGCGTTGTATCGATGTTTTCCGTGGCAAGGCGGATCCCTTTATTGGCAAAGCAATGAGTCCGGCAAACAGAGCTGCTTTGGAAACCGCAGTAAGAGATGGACTTAATAGACTTTTGAAGAGTGGTTATATTACTCGATACGAATTGAATCTGAGGCAGACTCCTCAGCAAAAGGTCATTGGCGATATGGACGCAGAACTTATTCTGGTTCCAGCTTGGGAACTTCGTCGAATCCGCTTGATTGTTTCGCTGGCTATGGAGTAGCCTAGAGGTGAGGAGATAAGAAATGGCTGTAGCCGAAAGATCTGAATATACATTCTCGAACACTACGTTCGGTGGATGTGATATTAAGGCCGTTTTCGCGAATCAAACTATTGGAGAACTCCAGGCGGTTTCTGTTCAGGTGACTCGTGAGAAGGCTGGTATTTATACAATGGGGTCCCCGAACCCTCGCTCCTTTTCAAGAGGGAAAAGAGGTATCGCTGGCTCTCTGATTATGATCCAGTTTGATAGAGATGCGCTTTTGCATGCGCTGAAAGACCTGAAGTTCCAGGGCGATGTTGACGAGATGAGGCCGGAGCACCTTGGTGGGACGAGTCTCGAGTGGGAGCTTCGATCTGCTAGTGGAACGAATCCTGCTACACCCCTTGGCGGTGGAGTGTTTTCCGCTCCTTCTCTTACTCAACAGGAGAGTGAACTTACCTCGATCGAAAGCGACCAGCTCATTATGGAGCCATGGTATGCTGACCAGATTCCTCCCTTTGATATTACTTTAGCGGCATCAAACGAATATGGAGATATCGGAACAATGAGGATTTTCGGAGTCGAACTTCTCAATGAAGGTTGGGGTGTTTCAATCGATGATCTAGTTTCCGAAAAGCAGTATACCTATCTTGCTCGAGACGTTGCATTCTGGACCTGGCAGCAAAATCCTAGGATTTCCGAGCTTCGCTCGTAATATCAAATAGTTGCAAATCTCATAAGCAATCGCTTCTTTTGTCTTCTTTAAAAGTACTCATCGCTTCTTTTTCAATTTGACCTTATTTTATTCTCTGTCTAATATAGAGTAGAGGAAACATGACTCAATTTCTTGGAGTAGACCAACTAGCAAGAGGATCTCATTATGAGTTTAATAGTCCTCTAAGCGGAGGAACCGCAGATGGATGGGCAGATAATCCTTTCACTGATGGGAGCGTTCCTTCAGGAGTTTATTCTGGGGCAGATATAGAATTAATTGTTCATCTTCCTAATGAAGAGGTTCAGTGGGGACTGATAGAGCTGGAAGAAGAACAAGTATTCCTCCAGCAGACGGTAGATGAACTCGAAAGAGGGCCAAATAGTCAGCGTGCAGCAGAGCTAACTCAAATAATTCAAGAAACTACCGAAGACATTAATGAGAGGTTAAGTGAGTTAGAGCAAAATCAGGGAACGACAAAAGTTTTGGCAGAAATCCAGACTTTATCGGTGTCGATTCATAGAGAGAAGTTTCCATATCGGACTTTGGGGTCAGTCCATCCAAGGTCGGTGTGTCGGGGTCCTCGCACGATTGCAGGAAGCATGGTTTTTACGACATTTAACGAGCATGTATTTCAAGATCTTATAGACCGCTGTCGTTTCCGTTCTACTGGTGTAGGCGACTGGGACCAGTATGAATGGACCACTATGATTACGGACCAACTGCCTCCGCTCGATATTTCCATTAGGTTTGCCAATGAATATGGAAACCTTTCTTGGATGGGCATCTTTGGTGTAGACTTCATGAATGAAGGCATGGTCTTAAGTATTGAAGACCTGTTTCTTGAGGGCACGATTCAGTATATTGCAAGAGATATTGACCTTATTAGAAATGTTGCCAATAGAGAGATGACAAGAACTCATGGAGTAGGAACTAATCTTACAGGAAGCATGCTTCTGCAGAGAGACCTTAACCAGAGAACCAGAAATAGAAGGAACCCATTTTTGTAGGAGACTGAATGCCTGCTTCGCTGCCAACTGGTATTAATACTGTTAAATTTCCCTGGAGGATGGGAAATACGATATATGAGTTTGACCAATTTACAGGGTCTCAAACTCTTGTTTATATCGAAGAAATTTTAGTTGATGATATCGTTAGGATTGCCTGGTCTGTTTCTCAGAGACGAACTCCTATCTACGGGTATGCCTCCCAATATTACAATGCCTTGGCAAGTGGGAGGGTAATAGGACAAGGTTCGTTTTGGATCGGGTTTAAAGAGGCTGCGTATCTTCCAGTGATTCTTAGACATGTCTCTGAACGTCGGGACCCAGATGACCCGACTTATGCTTCTCCTGCAGGTACTGCTACTTCCTCTCTTTCAGGAAGTGCTCGTAGATGGTCAAG
>Ga0180433_10010597_pt1 | contig 11061 bp, 14 predicted proteins | sample SS_ome_8_FD_132980 | JGI IMG/M metagenome (GOLD analysis project Ga0180433, IMG submission 132980) | Hypersaline lake sediment archaeal communities from the Salton Sea, California, USA - SS_1_D_1 metaG | ecosystem: Environmental > Aquatic > Non-marine Saline and Alkaline > Hypersaline >...
CATAACAGATTCAATCTTAATAGGATACAATCTTAACAATGCCTCGAGGAGTATATAAGCGGACAAAGCAGACATATGGAAGTCTAGATTCTAAGACTATACGAGATATGAGAAGGAGACTTCCGAAGTGTTGGAAATACATTGATTGGGCGTTGTCCTCAAGTTGCACGAATCCTGCAATCAAGCGAGACGTTGTTAATCTGTTAATGGGTAAGGCATTACCTAACAAGATCGAGCAAACTGGGGATACACAGCAGAACGTTATCAATATCATTAGGCCGAATGAGGGTAAGCCAAGAGAGGACAACGCCTTAGCGACCCGTGGGGTACACCCACCTGAGACCCCTAGCCTACCCCCACCCGTATATATAAATGACAAAAAGGGTCCCTCGGGTGATGCCACATGAGCAGTGTTTCTGCACCTGTTCGTGACATTGGCGTAAAGTTAGGCGCTGATAAGGATTACGCACTTGAGCAGTTTCAAGATGATTTTGTATTTAGTGAGAAGAAGTTTCCTGCTTTTGTAGCTGGTTGGGCGACGGGGAAGAGTATGTCGGCGATATTTAAGGGCTTGGCGTTGAGTCAGGAGTCGCCAAAAAATTTAGGGCTTATCTGTCGTAAAGAATACACGGATTTAAGGGACTCAACGATTCAGGATTTTGAGCGGTATACGGGGCTTAAGATCAAGGAAAGCACGAAGGAGATAGACTTACCGAATGGCTCGAAGATCATGTTCCGTCATGCCGAGGAGTTGGACACGCTCAAGAACATCAACCTCGGGTGGTTCTGGATTGAGCAAGCCGAGGAGCTTGACAGTGCTGAACAATGGTTTTATTTGCTTGGTCGATTACGGCGAGAGGCTAAGCGACGCACGGGATTTATTACTGCCAATACTAACGGGCATAATTGGATTTGGGAGCATTGGAAAGAGAAGCCGAAGACCGAAGACTATCACCTGATTGAGGCGACGACTTTTGACAATAAGCGGAATTTGCCAGAGGATTTCGTTGAGAGTCTTAAAGACATTCCAGACCTTATTTACAAGAGGTTTGTACTTAACGACTGGAACATCGCCGAGGGTTTGGTGTGGCCTGAGTTTAGTCCTGAGCGTCACGTTCGGGCTTCTTATGAGATTCCTAAGGAATGGAAAGAGATCGTTGCCGTTGACCATGGGTATGCCCACCCGACGGTAGCTTTGTTTGGTGCGGTTAATTACGATGGTCAGTTGATAATTTATGACGAGTATTACCAGAAGGAGAAACTGGTAAGTGACCATGCGAAAGCGATCAAGGCGAGGGAACCTGAGCTTCAGAACATGTTACGCATTATTGACCCGTCTTGTAAAGCCAGGACGCAGCAGAGGGCGTCGGGCATGTTCTCGATCATCGACGAGTACCAAGACAACGGTATCTCGTTCGTCCCAGGCCAAAACGACTGGGATGCTGGGGTCAACAGGGTTGGTGAATTATTCAAAACAGGAAAGATTACGATCTTCGGCGACAGGTGCCCCAACCTGGTCAAAGAGCTAAAGAATTATAAATACAAGATTCCCAAACCTGGGGCGGAGAAAACGGATGAGCGACCTGTTAAGTTGCACGACGACACGTGTGATGCTTTACGTTATCTCGTTATGGCTCGCCCTCCTGTTCCTACGAAAAGAAGCACTAAAGAGAGGGCACAAGACCCTGCGCTTCCAAAGGCGTGGGAGTTGATTGAGCCGTGGGACAGTATTAAAGATTCGGCTTGGATAAGTTATAAGAAAAGGATGGGTATTTAGTGAGAGGGAAATATGAAGTGCGTATGTTGCGGCGAAGAGAGCCTCCAAGAGATTTGCGACGAGTGTATGAACCTAGTCGGAGCTAAATGAAATTTCGGACTCTAAAGCCGAAGGGAAAAACCTGGCATTGTGCGAAGTGCGAACGGAAGTTGGGGCTACGGGTGGGGTATATCCACGGGGTGTATCACTGCCTTAAGTGTTACATTGAAGAAAGGGACAAACTAAAATGAAAAGGAAGAAAAAGGATGAGATGGTTATTCGGACAAGCGAACTCAACCGTCGGATTAAAGCGACTAAACCTTGGTCGGATGCTAAGCGGTTTATTTTCGAGAATATGGTCATTTACTCAGGCGGTATTCTCGTTACTCTGGCTTGGGATTTTGGTATTCGCCTTGTTAAGTCTGGCGGTGGTCGTATCTTTGTTCACGAGGCTGGTGCCCACCCCGTATCGTTCGGGTTGTGGCAGATTGCGATGTTAGTTTTTCTGGGAGTCCAGTTGCTTCGGTACTGGAGCTACTGGAAATACTATGACTAAGACGAAGACAATCCCAGGGCGGTGCGTTGATATGATGCACCATGAAAGGGATTTTCACGAAACATTTCTTATAGACGAATGTTGGCACTGTAAATACTGCGGAGGAGCCATAGAACATGTCGGAGAACAACGGGAAAGAGAAAGGATTCAAAGTTCAAATCGAAGTGACTCAGGACAACAACGTCAAGATGAGTTCAACATCGAAGAACTTGGCTGAAATCAATTTGGTAATGCTGAAATGTATCGTTCGCTCTTGGATTGACGAGGCGTTCGAGGAACGGGACAAAGAAATTCAGGAACGTGCTAAGAGGAGGATCGTTATTCCGTGAACGGTATCGCAATATTCTTATTAACGCTTTTGGCGGTCTATTTAATCTTCAAAGGAATGAACGATGAGTGAACTTTCTAGGAAACCGATACCCGAACAGTTTGATATTTGGAAGCGACGGATTCAGCTTGCGAAAGAACGGCATCGAACGAAGGTGGTCAACGAGTTCGAGAAGACTTTAAAACTGTATCGTGGGACGGATGCTAGGAACCCGAACACGAATGAGGAATATACGCAGGTGGCGCAGATTCTTCACTCGGTCGAGGAGACCATCTTACCGCATTTGATCTTTAAAAACCCTGTTTTTGTGGCGAAAGTCCAAGACTTTAAGGCAGGCTGGGAAAAACGGGAAGGTCATGTCGCTCAAATGGTGAATTACGAGTACCGTGACATAAACGCTGGAGGACACGGCATTGAACTCGAGAATGAATTGGCTACGATTGACGCAAGATTGGCTGGCTACGGTGTTACGGAAACGTCATGGGAAGTCGAAGGAGACATTATCCCCGCAGAGTCGCCCAACTTATTGGATCAGACCGCAAGTCTTCTTACTGGTTCACGCCCAGATGTGCAACAGATACCTGTTATTACTAAAGAACTCGGACAACGGACGGTCAGAGTCAACCCCCTGAAGTTTTTTCTGGATTTTCGAGCAGAACATATCACGAAATGTAAGTTTTTCATTCGGGTCATGGACGTAGATCGGGATTTTCTTAGGAAACCCCGTTATAACCAAGAGATTGTGGATAAAGCCGAGCCGACTGTGTCCTTGGTGCCGAGATTTGCGAATGATCGGCAAGTAAGTTCCGAAGATAAAGACAAGTTGCTTGAGAAACCCGATTTTAAGGGGTTCCGCATCTATGAAATCGAGGACTTAGAGGATCGAGTCATCCACACCGTCATGGACGGAGCGAATGAATTTATTGAGTTCGGGAGTCCTCATCCTTTGGCCGAGGGTTCAAAGTATTCACTTCTTTGGTTCTTGGAGGAACCGAACGAAGCGTATCCTATGAGTCCGACTCGGTTCTATATGCAGAGGGCGAACGAGTTTAGTTGGATTTACAGTTCAATCTCGAAACAGATTGATAAGTTTTTGCCGAAATTGCTAGTGGATGTCAATGCTATCGACGGACCCGAGAAAGAGAAGTTGAAGAACGGGAACTTAGGAACGATTGTTTGTACGAACCGAAGTCCCGCAGCTTCCGCAATGGAGCTTAACCCGAAAGTCTCGCCTGATTTATTTACCTACCTCGCATTGACGAAAGAATTACTGAATATGGAATCGGGGGTATCTGACTATGAGACTGCATCGCCTGAGCGACGTAAAGCGACTGAAGCAGCGATCATCCAGAAGGGTGTACGGACACGACGTCAGAAATCTCAAAAGAGAGTTAAGGACTTTCTTACAAACCAAGCCCACAAGATATGGGAGATTGTTGCGAGGAGTGCCCCTATCGACCATTTTGCACGAATTCTCGGTATGGAGGCAGCACTCGAATGGTGGCAAGACCCCGAGACGGGTAAAGCCGTTTGGACGGACGAAAACCTTCGAGCAGACTATTGGTTTACTTATGACATGGATAGCATCCTACCCGTCGATACTGTCCTCCAGAAGCAACAAAACATTGAGTCGTTGTCAACCGTCCTTAACCCTAACTTGAATTTGATGCTTCAACAGGAAGGGATAAAGCTGAAGGTCAGTCCTGTCTTTGCGAAATTCGCACAGGAGAACTTAGGTATTAAAGACCTGACTACGATTATGGAGAGCCTCCAGATATTGTCTCCAGAGAAAGAGTTTGAGATTATGGCAATGACTGGCGAGCCAGTGCCGATTCCGCCAGACGAGGCGAATAATCCGCAGAAGTTACTCGAACATTATCAGGCTCATACCCAACAGCTACAGTCTCCGTTGATTGAGTTTATGCACCCGAGAGTAAAGGGTGCGTTAATGGCGCATTATCAGCAGTACGCCCCGATAGTGATGGCGGTGCAACAGCGGATGCAACAGCAAGCGACTCAACCAAGTTCTGATGTTCAGCCGAAAGCTCCCGAGGAACCGAGAGACCAGAGCCAACCGCAAGAGACTGAGGAGCGAGCCAGTGTTCGGGAGGAAGCGAGTATGACGTCGTGAACGACAAAGAGTTCGTAAAGCACATTCAGTCGATTAGCTTCATTGCCAATAAGATCGGCCATAAAGCCACGAACAAAGACGTGCTGAGTATCTGTAACGAACCCGATAGCGTGACTGCGGATATTTGCAGAGACAAAGTTATGTTTAAACACGCTACGGAGGGGAACCGTAGTGATAAGAGACTTAATGCTGATGTAACGATGATGCACCGAGAGAAAAAGGAAAGGGAAAACACGGCATGGCGGGAAAGCAAACAGACAAAAATCACAGAACTCAAGAAACGCTACAAAGCGAAGTACGGGGTGGAGGCATGAATGCAATCTGTTCTTTCAAAATTAAAAACGGTAGCCGATTTCCTATGGCTCTTGTGGTTATCGCTGTCATTATTATTGTCTTTTGGGTACTTTCTCTTAATGGCTGTCAGGAAAAAGAATGTTTATGCGAGACGAAATGCCCGAAAGGTCAAGTCAGAGTTATCGAAGACAGGGGCTTAGCATCGGAGGCGGAACGCTGTTACACCCCTGGAGTAAATTACGTTGATTACCGCCCACTAACCGTAGATATTCAGGAGGCATAAAGTGGCACAAATTCCAAAAGAAAAGGTGACGGAGCTTAGTAAAATGAACCGAATCGAGGCCAAAGTTCTCAGTGACGGAACTATGGCATTTGCTGGACCATTTAAACCAGACGTGTGGTTCGATGATCTTAATGAATGTTTTAGGGAGAACGCTTTAGTGAACATGGTGGCCGAGAGAAAACGGCACGGGCAGAACGCTCAGGGTCAGACCCCAGAGCAAGAGAAAGCCTTTAAGGAACGTCAGAAGCAGACGGTACAGTTAAAAGAAAAGGCGAAAGTGTTGTCGGAGATGGCAGCGCAGAAAGTGTAGGAGGAAGCATGGAACTTAGAGCGGGAAGTAAGAAGCAACATCGGGAGGCGCAAGATGCGAAACGCACTGCCTCCTATAAATCCCAAGGACTTGACGAACATGGCCGTGGGAAACTCAAGGAGGAACCAGTGGGAGAGGTAGATATTAACAAGATTGAACGAGAGGCAGCGAAGAAAAAGGCCGAAGCAATGGAGATTACTTCAAAGCTAATCGACGGAAGCCATTACTTTAAGGGGAAACCCTTAGATAAATGGTTTGATGATTACGGCGAATGTGTTAGTCAGAACGCCCATGCCCGTAGGGTTACGGAGAACAAGAAGTTGGGGCTTAACGAATTCGGGCAGACCCCCGAGATGGAAGCACGGCAAGCGAAAGTGGCGGAGATTCAGCAAGCGATTCGGGATCATCAGGCTGCGATTAGCGATCTTGTTGCCGAACGTTCTCAAGTGAAGAACTTGACGGCAAAAGACCTCGGGTTGGAAACGAAGAAAAAGAAGAAAAAATGAAAATCGGCTCTAACAAGCTGAGAATGTCTAGTGGAGAAGTTAGAACCTTTAAGAGCAAAACAGCGAGAGATAATTTTGAACGCATGGCTCAAGCCTATAAACACGGATGGAGACCGAAGGGCGGAGCAATCGCCCGAGCGGTTAGATCGAGGGAAACATGAGCGAAGTAATCCGCCACTTGATTGGCTTAATAAAGGCGCTAGGCAAACTCTTGCCAGGATTAGAGGCGAGGCTTAAAGAAAAACTGTAACGATTATCGGATAGTAAATCTTACAGTAAATCGGATAGTAGCAAAGGCTTCACGGCTTCATTTTTGAAGCACTCAAGCTCACGTAGGGCAAACCACATGGTTTGTTGCGTGAGCTTTTTTATTTCGGAGTACCTACTCCAAAACCAAGGGGCTACATAGCCCTAAGGAGGCAAATAATGCCAGACGAAGAAAACTTGAATACCCAAGTAGCGGAAACTCAAGAGACCTCGCAAGAGCAATCTCATGAATCATCCCCTACTGACGAAGGAAAGATTGCGCTTGGCGACTATGAGACCACTCTTGACGACCTTAGAAAGAACGAGGCTCTTAAAGACGTCTTTGACGCTTACGACAACAAGTCGAAGTGGCAAAAATCCTATACTCAACGGGATCAAGAGTTAGCAGACTTTAAACGCAAAGGCGAGCTTTACGACCGATTGGTCGCTGACCCTCGCTTCACGCAAGCCTTTTCTCAACCGCAGACGCAGCAACAGGCTGATGATTTAGCCGAGCTTCGTTCTCGGTGGGGAAATCAATTTAACGAACAGTTTGTGAAGGACTTACTCTCTGTCGTTGAAAAACGGGTGACTCCAAAGATTGACGAAAGGATTAGCCCTTTTACCAAGATGTATTCGGAGGGCGTTGAGAAGCAGTTTCTTAACGAACATCCGTTGGTTCAGGTGGGAACTCCAAAATACTATCAGTTAGCGGATGCGGTTCAACAGAAAGGTATTCCGTTAGAGGTAGCCTATAAGGAGATTTACCACGAAGATATTTTGCGTGATGCCGAGGATCGAGCGGTCAAGAAGTATAGGGCGGATGCCGAAGCGAAACTTAAACAGATGAGAGGCGATGGCGTTCCTGGTGGATGGAAACCAAAGTCCAAAGATGCAAGTGGTCGGGCTATGGAAATCATCGACCGAATGTACTAGTCACTCATTGTCAACAAGGAGCTTTTAGATGGCAGAAGTAAGTTTGATTGTGGGAACCATTCTGGAAGACTGGGCACCCCAGATTGTTGACAACGTTACGGATCGTAACGACTTCTACAAACACTATAAAGATATGGATAGGGCGAACCGTGGTGGACGTCCTGGATATCGAGTGGTTGAAGGTGGTCGGCAGTTCAACGAGACGCTATACACAAACGTAAACTCTACGTTCGGTGGCTATGCTGATCGTCAAACGATTCGCACTGACGTTGGCAACCCGATTCGGGAAGCGCAGTATGACCAGAAGATCGTTGCTGGTTCAATCAACATGTCCAAGCTAGAAGATGCTCGAAACGTTCCAAAGTACCAGATTCACGATCTTGCGATGGTGAAACGGGAAGAAGCGGAATACTCAATGGCGGAAGTCATGGGTGCTGCTGCCCTCTCGGATGGTACGACGGATACGCTTATTCCTCACGGACTCCAGTATTTCATCCGTACGACCAATGCAACCATTGGTACGATTGATGGAAGCACGAATACGTTTTGGAGACCGCAACGGGATACGTCGGGCGTCACTGCATGGAACACCTCGGATGAGGGGTTGATTGCATTAGATGCGATTTATCAAGATTGTAAACGTGGACCTGAGGAACCCGATCTTATCGTTACTACTCAGGCGATCATGTCGCTCATTAACATCATGAACATCAACAACGCTACGCTTAACATTAACATGGGAAGCGACCAAGCGAAGTTGGGATTCAGCGGAGCGACCTATCGAAAAGCCCGAGTGCTTTCCGACGACAACGTGCCAGCACAGACGTTGTATTTGGTGAACACACGGCACCTTCGTTTTGCAGTCCTGAGACGTGGTGAATTTAAAATGACTAAAGACAAAGAACCCATTGATGGATTGTACTCGGTTCGGCAACTGTATGTGTTTTGTAACTTCACATGCGGAAACCTCCGATTGCAAGGCATTATGACCTCAATCGCAGGGTAAAGGAGAAGACTATGAAGAAAAGTTTAATTTTTCTGTTAGCTCTTACTCTTTGCTTTGGGTTAGGGTTAACGACAATGGCTTTGGCTGACGTCCAGATTGACAAAGGACAGCAACGTTCAACGGCTGCGGTGAAATTTTTCGTGGCACGTAACGGACGTTCGTTCGATGTCGGTGCTGGAGGTTGGATGAATAACGGCAACGTAATCTCTAGTGGGTATGCGGTTGTGTGGGATACCGTATCCGATGACGGGGTTTCGATTGCTTACACTGGTACGTCGCATGACGCCCGTGTTGCTGGTATCGCTATGGACAATATCACTGGTTCTAGCCGAGACTACAACGCAGCTTCTGACGATGGCTACGCAAACTGGGGTCGTGTTCAATGTTGGGGAAGATATTCCGCAGCACAGTATGACGGTTCTGGTGTCGTAGATGCAGCTGGTGGTGACGCAGTTTCTGGTTCTCGAGTTTCGACATCAGTTGTCCCTGGTCGTTTAGGACAATATGCTGAAGTCGATGGTCTTGGCGGTGCTGCTGCCGAACATTCCGCAAATACAAGCCGTGACTCGGCTGGTATTGCGTTGGATGCTTCCAGTGCTGGTGCTTCAACCATGGACGTGTTTTTACAGCTCTGCTAACGCAGAGTTAGGCGGGCGAGAGGGGTTCTTTTCATCCTTTCTTAATCCCCTCTCTCCGCCGTCCTAAAAGGAGACGAAGATGGCACGACGAACAGTTAGTGCGATGGCAGATATAATTTGTGATAGGGTCGATAAGAGTCGAAATGATACTACTTTCCATAATTTTGCACAGGATATGCTCAACCTCTCACTTCAAGAGATTATTGCAGAGGTTCCGTGGGCACGTTGGATTCGGGACGAAGACACGATTACGACGACGGCGAGTCAACAATATGTCACGCTTCCGTCAGACATGGACATTGACTCATTTGTGTCCATGCGAGATGAGACGACGGATCGAGTCGTTAGACGAATCACACCTCAAGAGGCTGACCTCATAGACCCAGGTCGTGATATGACGGGCGATGAAATCCTTTGGTGGTTTCAACGGGTCGGGACAGAAGACAGGATTTATTTTCTTTATCAACCAGACTCGGCGGATACGCTGACTCTTATGTTCGGGAATTTGGTGGATGACACGGCTGCGGGTAGCACGATGCCGATTCCAGCGAAGTATGAGTCCATTCTCATGGATGGTGCTTTAGCGAAAGTCTGGGAGCGAGTAGACCCTGATGCGGGGATTATCCAACTTTACGAACAACGGTTTAGAGACGGGATTCAAAACCGAATTAAGAGGGACGCAAACCTTAGCCCAGGTGGGTCGGAGGTGATTGCTTCCCATAGACCCCGACAAGTGATGGGAGTTGAAGGGGCATCATTTCCGAGTAACTTTGACGTAAGACCATAAGGAACATTCAAAGAAAGGATCGAATTATGGTGAAAGCACTAAACTTAAAGATAGATTGGTTATTTTGGTTCATTCTCTTAATGCCGACGTTTTATGTGTTTAATACGCCGTTAAGAGAGATACAGGCGAATTTCTTTCAGGTCGCTGTAATGGTGATGGTTGGATTGTTCTGTGTAAACCGTTACCTCGGGGCGTTTCTGGTCTGGTCGGCCTGTAGCTATATCTTTATTAACCACGATGGGTATGGACTCGTTACCCTACAAAACACGTTTTTCGGTATTTTGTTATACCAATTTATCGTGCTTTATTCCCGACCGTCTGGATATAAGAAATATCTCTGGGCGTTAATCGGGATTCTGCTCTTTAACATAGCATGGACTCCGCTTCAGATATTTGATGTTGACCCAGTCTGGCGGATAGTCAATTTAGATAAGATTCAGGTAATGACCGAATATCAAGGGTGGTTCGCACTGCCAGCGTTCTTAGGGAACTATGTAGCATTGGTACTGCCATTTATTCTTGCCATGTGTGTATGGTTAGTACCTTTTGCTCTCATAGGGCTGTGGTTCAGTAAATCGACGTTTAGTGTTGTCGCTGCGGTCGGAGCCACCCTTTTCTTCTTTTGGTTTAAGAAACGCATATTGTTCTGGGCGTTACTTATTATCCTAGCGGTTGCTTCAGCCTTTTATATCAGGACTGACTTAAAGACGGGTCAGTTTGGGCGAAGGCTCAAGTGTTGGCACTCTACGCTTCACGGAGCCTTTCAGAAACAGTTCTTCGGAAACGGCATTGGGATGTATGGGAATAATATCATGGTAGTGGAAGTTACCCCAACCCATAACACGCTTTTAGCGAGACACCCCATACAGTTATTTGAGTTTATTCATAACGAAGCTGCGGAGAGTGGAAAGCCACAGCTTGCTGATTATATCAAAGAGAAGGTGAAGGACTTTCAGCGTGGGAATCCGACGGTTCCGATGGCCGAGATTTCAAATGTGTTCCAGAAAGAGAATATGGACGTTATGGTATGGAAAGAGACACATAATGATTTTATCCAGACGTTCTTTAACCTCGGGCTAGTTGGGCTTGGGTTGATAATATTATATATATGTAATATTTTCCGTAGATTCTGGAAGGTCGGTACTAAATCTACGGTTAATGTAATGTTTGCTTCGAGTTTCTTAGCGATCATTATTATTACGATGGGGCATTTTCCGTTTCAGGTCGCACGGTTAGCTGGACCGTTTATCGTAGTTCTGGCGATGTATGAGGGATTTTTAATAC
>Ga0180433_10010598_pt1 | contig 11061 bp, 10 predicted proteins | sample SS_ome_8_FD_132980 | JGI IMG/M metagenome (GOLD analysis project Ga0180433, IMG submission 132980) | Hypersaline lake sediment archaeal communities from the Salton Sea, California, USA - SS_1_D_1 metaG | ecosystem: Environmental > Aquatic > Non-marine Saline and Alkaline > Hypersaline >...
GGAATATGATTGCAGTAGTATCTGACGGATCGGCGGTACTGGGACTCGGAAATATAGGGGCAAGGGCGGCACTTCCCGTAATGGAAGGAAAGTGCGTGCTGTTTAAGCAGTTTGGCGGCATATCGGCTTTTCCTCTCTGTATAGAAAGCCAGGATAATGAAGTAATAATTAATACAGTAAGGGTACTTGAGCCATCATTTGCCGGAATAAATCTTGAGGATATCCAGGCACCGAGATGTTTTGAAATTGAAAAGAGACTTAAAGAAAAAACAGGAATGCTTATTTTTCATGATGACCAGCATGGAACGGCTGTTGTGACTCTTGCGGGGATATTAAATGCCCTGAAAGTATGCAAAAAAAATATAGGTGAAGTAAAGGTAGTCATAAACGGCGCCGGGGCAGCGGGCACATCTGTTGCTGATTTACTTATTTATACCGGTGTAACTGACATTATTGTCTGTGATAGGAGTGGGACAATATATAAGGGAAGAGATGGTTTAAACAGCGCCAAGCAGGAACTTGCTGAGATTACCAACATGAGTAATATCGCAGGGGGGCTTTCGGATGCTTTAGAGGATGCCGATATATTTATAGGAGTGTCGGCTGCCGGGATCCTGTCATGTGAAATGATAAAAAAAATGAGTAAAGACCCTATTATATTCGCTATGGCAAATCCTGAGCCAGAGATAAAGCCAGAGCTTGCAGTGAGGTGCGGGGCAAAGGTGATAGCAACTGGAAGAAGTGATTATCCGAATCAGGTAAACAATGTACTTGCATTTCCCGGGATATTAAGGGGAGCCCTTGATGCGAAAGCAATCGAGATAAACAGGGAAATGAAAGTTGCAGCAGCAAAAGCTATTTCAGGAATAGTGGGCAATGATTTGAGGGAAGATTATATAATACCAAAGCCGTTCGACAGAAGGGTCCTGCCTGCTGTTGCGGTAAGTGTGGCAAAAGCTGCAATGGATACCGGAAATACGCGCGGCAGGGTAAATCTTGAATCAATTGAAAAAAAGGCAAAAGAAATTGCGGGTAGGATAGAGGATTAATTTATATTATTTTATATAACTTTATAGCATTATATATTGAATTTATAATTAAAAGAGATAAAATGAATAAGTCAGTTTTTGATTGAGATATAAATCAAAATATTTATACAGATAAAATCTTTTTGCTTAAGCTTCGCTTTCAATCGTTAATAAAAAAGGGTGTATTTTTACTTGAAAGTACGCCCAATAGTAAATCGTTTAAGAAATTGGTAAGAAACTGATATGGAGTTAACGTTTGAATGTCTCTATTCAATGTAAATTTTTAAATTACAATCAATCTCATAAATAGCAGGGCTTTGCTTTTATAAAGTAATGCCTGAAATATCAAAATTAGCAAGGGGGTAAGCCAGCTATGAAGTTCAAGGATATAATTATAGGGATTCCCAGAGAAATTATGTCCGGGGAAAAAAGAGTGTCTGCAACACCTGAGACAATAATGAAGTTTACAAATGAAGGGGCGAAAGTTTTAGTGGAAAAAGGTGCCGGTATAGAAGCATTTTATAATGATAGCGAATACAGTGAAGCGGGGGCTAAAATTTTACCGGGCGCTAAAGAGATTTTCGGCAACTCCGATGTTATCTTAAAAGTAAAAGAACCAGGGTTCAACAAAAAAGAAGGAAAGCATGAAATAGATATGATGAAAGATAACAGTATTTTAGTTACTTTTCTTCATCCTGCTAATAAAATCAATCATATGATGGTCCAAAAACTGGCAGAGAGGGGAATAACAGGTTTTACTCTTGATAGTATTCCAAGAATTTCAAGAGCGCAGCATATGGATGCCCTTACATCAATGAGCACCATGGCTGGCTATAGATCTGTTATAAGCGGTGCCTATAACTTAAGACGAATTGTACCGATGATTGCCACATCTTCATGTACTGTTGGTCCATCAAATTCACTGGTTGTTGGTGTAGGCGTAGCAGGACTACAGGCTGTTGCTACTGCAAAACGGCTGGGGGCAAGAGTTAAAACTATAGATATAAGGCCGGAAGCATGCGAGCAGGCAAAAAGCCTGGGTGCAGAAGTAATTCCATTTGAAGTACCCGGAGAATTATCAATTGGAAATGATGGTTATGCGAAGAGACTTCCAGAAAAGTTGTACGATCTTGAAAGGAAAACTATTGCTCCCCATCTAATAGAAAGCGATCTGGTGATATTATCAGCTCTTATACCCAGGGAGCTTGCTCCTATACTGGTTAGCAAATCTATGGTTGAAGGAATGAAAAAAGGATCCGTTATTATAGATATATCAATAGATCAAGGAGGCAACTGTGAACTAACCCGCGAAGGAGAAGAGTATGATTATAATGGAGTTTTTATTAGCGGAATAAAAAATATACCTGCGTATTTAACAATTGATTCAACAAAAATGTTTGCTGAGAATGTTTGGAATTTTCTTAATCTTATATTTGAAGAAGGTAAAATAAATTTGAATATGGATGATGAGATTATTAGTAAATCAATTGTTACAAAAGATAACAAAATAATTCATGAAGAAACTCTTAAAGCCATAAGAAATTCAACAAAATAATTTCGGTAAGAGTCTGCAATCTTTACAGGAGGTTTATAAATGCTAATGGCAATGTTAATTTTTTTAATAGTTTGTGCTGTTCTGGGCTATATAGTTATTTCATCTGTTCCCTCTCTTTTACATACGCCTTTAATGTCAGGGATGAATGCACTATCGGGAATAACTGCTGTGGGGGCTCTTTATGTTTATTCAATATCTTCTCCAGGGTTAAAAGTCATAGCAGCTGCAGCTTTAATTTTAGCTATAATCAATGTGACCGGAGGGTTCCTGATTACTGAAAAAATGCTTCGTATGTTTAAGAAAGAAAATAACAAATAAAAGGAGATAAAGTTAAATGGCTATTAATATAATAATATATTCAGCTATCGTAATCGGATTTATTACAGGAATTCGTCTCATGCAGTCTCCCGGGACTGCTCTCCGGGGCAATCGACTGGGGGCTATTTGCATGGCTGCAGCAATTTTTTTTGTTTTTTCTGAATTAAAGCTATTTGCTGATTATATGGTATGGATTTATATAATTGCAGGTGGTGTGATTGGTGTAATTTTTAGCCAGAAAATAAAGATGATCCAGATGCCTCAAGTGGTAGCATTGCTAAACGGTTTGGGAGGTGGCGCTTCTGCAATCATAGCAGTGGTAACGATGTATGCCGGCCCTGATGAAAATGGCCTGTTATTTTGGCTTACCGCAGCCATAGCTCTGGGGATAGGAGCTATTACATTTACCGGCAGCATGGTTGCGGCTTTAAAATTGCAGGGCTGGGCTTTTAAAAGACCCCTGTTTATCAAAGGTCACAAAATAATACTCTATACGCTTTTAACTTCCGGAGTTTCCCTTATTGTATTAATGATATTTTATCAAGAGCTGTATATTATTTATATTTTGTTATTTATATTCAGTCTTTGCGGAATACTTATGACAATCAGGATTGGTGGTGCTGATATGCCGGTTATTATTTCTTTTTTAAACTCCTTTTCAGGTGTGGCTGCTTCAATAAGCGGTCTTGCTGTTGGTAATGCACTTTTAGTCGGTGTAGGATCGCTTGTAGGAGTTGCAGGCATGATTTTAACCAATATTATGTGTAAGTCTATGAATAGAAGCCTCGTGGCAGTATTGAGTGGCTTTAAAAATAACCGGGCATCTGACCAAAATAATAAAAATGAGGAGTCCTTATCTCAAATAAAAAATAAAAGTCTTTCGGAAGGTAAGATACCTTCTATTTTTAAAAAAGCCAGGAAAGTAATAATTGTTCCGGGTTACGGAATGGCTCTGGCACAGGCGCAAATGTATATAAAGCAATTATTGGATATCCTGGAAAAGGACAATAAAGATGTAAAAATTGCCATACATCCCGTAGCAGGCAGAATGCCGGGTCATATGAATGTACTTCTGGCTGAAGCAGGTATTGATTATGCTAAGCTTTATGATATGGACAAAATAAATCCGGAGTTTCCCAGTACAGATGTGGTAATATGCGTTGGGGCCTGTGATGTGATAAACCCTGCTGCCAATACGGCAGAGGGTACGCCTATTTACGGGATGCCAATATTAAAAGCTTTCGAAGCAAAAGCTGTTATTATCTTCAACCTGGACCGGAAATCCGGCTACTCCGGAGTAGAGAACTCTTTATACAAAGAAGAAAATGTTATAACTGTCTGGGGTAATGCTTCAGAGACATTGCCTAAAATAATAGAAAATTTTAAAAATGATAACTAAGAATAGATTTTTAAAATTAAAATTTTTATATTTTTTATAAATATAGCGTATTAGAGATTCCAGCATAGGGGCATAGATTAATGTAGATTGGCAGAAATTCCAGAATTATATAATCCCACTTGAATTTACGAGTAAAACAGATAAAATAAAAGCTCACAGGTTGTATAAAAAACAGTAATCTAGCAGATTCGGGGCGAATGGCGGAATTGGTAGACGCGCTAGGTTCAGGACTTAGTGTTCGCAAGGACATGGGGGTTCAAGTCCCCCTTCGCCCACCAGGCCAGATACCGTCTATTGATAAAAGCAATTTTTGGCGGCTCTTCAACAACAAACGGGGCAAACCGCTCCCTAACAGCATAGCGCTTTAACTCTCAACCTATAGTTTTCAAAGTTCCCAAACCCATAAGCTCTACGGGATATCATCTCCATTTTATTATGAAACCCCTATAAATTTTTATATAGTTGTAATATTTACCTAATAGTTGTATAAAAGTTTTATTGGTGACAATAATTTCAACAGTTAATTGTAAACTTTTTTAGTATGTTAAAAAGCTTATAGATTATATTTTAGAGGTTAAAATATGGGTAAGAATGGCCTTTATATTTTACTGGCTGTGCTTGTGATAATGCTTATAGTTTTTTTAGTCGTAGCATTTGTTTTTGGTGCGTCTATATTGTCTAATTGATATTTAGCCGTTGGGACTGATGATAATTTAGAAAAGTCAGAGGATATTAAAGAGTCCGGAATTAAACTTAATTCAGACTATTCAAAGTTATGATTTGGAAATTGATAGCTTTATGATAATATAATAAACCGTTCATTTAAAAAACCGATAATAATGTCCTTTTCAAGTAAAGGATAACACCATCTTTTCTGATATATAAGTGGGGGTGTAGTTCAGTGGGAGAACGCTTGTCTGGCAGACAAGAGGTCAGCGGTTCAAATCCGCTCATCTCCACCATTTTTTTGGATACATTTATTATTCTTTGAATCTTTTATCCTGAAACGGGTAAAATTCAGTAGATTAAATTTTTATCTAATTATCTTTTTTTATAAATGTCCTTTTAATATTTTTTGGTATAATCATTTTGATGGTATTGTTTGTTTAAGGTTATATAATCTGTTTAAGAGTTTATTTAAATTATTTTTAGATAAATTGAAAGGAGCACAATGGAAACAACTAAACTAAAACCGGAAAAAGAGCTGCAGACACTGTGGATTTTATCATGGGTAGTTATACTGGTGATCGGGATACTTTTTTTAATATTTTTTATATTTTCTGCCGGGATATTGATAACGGTGCTTTTAGTTTCGGGCTGGGTTGTAGTTATGATACCTATAATCATATGGATTCCTTACGCTTTTAGAGCTCTCGAGTATTACATTGATGATGAAGGTGTAAAAATGAAGGGCGGAGTTATCTGGAAAAAGTTCGTTACTGTACCATACCATAAAATAACCAATGTTGATATTACACAGGGTCCGATGCAGAGGTACTATAATATAGGTACGATACACGTTCAGACTGCCGGAGCAGGCGGGCAGCAGGGGCAGAAGGCCGAGCTTAAGATGAATGGTATAAGAGAGCTTGAAGAAATAAGGAATGCCATAGTAAGCAAGCTAAAAGATTCAACCTTTTCTTTAAGCAATATTAACCCGGAAGAAAAAAAAGCCAGGCCGGCCGAGCCAGACGCAGCGGACAAATCATCTATTTTTGAGGAAATTTTAAATGAATTAAGGGAAATAAAATTAATAATTAAAAGTAGATAAAGTAAAAAAATAAGGGGAATAATATGAAGAGCTACAGGAAAGAGTTATGGTTTAATACTGAAAAAAGAAGGGAATTTATAAATATCACGGGCGAGGTGGAAAATTTCCTTGAAGAAAGTGGAGTTAAAGAAGGCCTTGTTCTATGCAATGCCATGCATATTACGGCAAGTGTTTTTATAAACGATGATGAGAGCGGGCTTCACCAGGACTTCGAGAATCTTCTTGAAAAGATCGCACCGGAAAAACCATATGATAGGTATATGCATAACCGATTTGAAAATAATGCCGATGCGCATTTGAAAAGAACTATAATGGGAAGAGAGGTAGTAGTGGCGGTTACTGATGGCAAACTGGACCTGGGGCCATGGGAACAGATATTTTATGGCGAATTTGATGGGAAGAGAAAGAAAAGAGTGATGATCAAGCTGATCGGGGAGTAAACGCCTGATTCTAAAAGGGGTTTTTGATTAATTTAATATAGAATTAAATAAGTATAAGGAGATTAAAATTAAGTTAGGAATAATAGGTCTGCCCAATGTGGGTAAAAGTACGCTTTTTAATGCCATAACATCCGCAGGGGCGGCAGTTTCAAATTATCCGTTCTGCACCGTAGAACCGAATGTTGCCACTGTCCCGATCCCTGATAAGAGACTGGAGGAATTAGCGAAAATAGTGAAACCGGAGAAAGTTATCCCTGCCGCCATTGAATTCGTGGATATTGCAGGCCTGGTGGAAGGGGCAAGCAGGGGCGAAGGACTGGGTAACAAATTCCTGTCACATATAAGGGAAGTGGATGCTATTATTCATGTCGTAAGATGTTTTAGTGACCAGAATATCTCACATACTTATTCTGATATAAACCCATTTAGGGATGTCGAGGTAGTTAATCTCGAACTGATCCTCTCGGATCTGGAAAAGATTGAGAAAAGAATAGAAAAGGTTAAAAGACTTGAGAAAAGCGATGACACGAAATATATGAGAGAGTATGAGCTGCTGGGAAGGGTAAGGGGAGGGCTCCAGAAGGGGGTTCCTATAAAAAATATGGAGCTAAATGATGAGGGGAAAGCTATCTTAAGTGATCTTTTTTTGATATCTAACAAACCTGTCATATATGTCGCAAATGTTAGCGAAAAGGACGTTGGTAAAAGTATAGAGGAAATACCTTTAGCCGGCGAGCTTTACCGGCATGCTGCAGAGACAGGTTCGGAAGTGGTTCTGGTAAGTGCCAGGATCGAAGAAGAGTTGATGCAGCTTGATCCTGATGAAAGAGCATTGTTCATGCAGGAGCTTGGTATAACTGAGCCGGGCATGGACAGATTGATAAAATCTTCATATAAATTACTCGGACTTATAAGTTTTTTAACTATTAAGCTCCCGGAGGTAAGGGCCTGGACTGTAAAACAGGGGACAAAAGCGCCTGAAGCCGCAGGGAAAATACATACTGATTTCCAGAGAGGTTTTATATGTGCTGAAGTAATAGGCTATGAAACCCTTATGAGCATAGGTTCGTATACGGAAGCAAAAGAGAAAGGGCTTGTTCGCAGGGAAGGAAAAGACTATATAATGAAGGACGGTGATATAGCTCTTTTTAAATTTAGCTTGTAAATTGAGTTTTAAAGAATTCATTTGTATAATGACTTTTAAGTACCGGTTTATCTTTGCCCGTGCTGGATAATCTTCATTTCCATTTTTGAGAAAGGATTTTTTTGGAAAGAAGAGGCAGGAAAGAATCAATAATAACATTAGTAATAATGTTTATAATTGCAATGGTAATTGTCAGCTGGCTCTCCGGCTTATGGAGCTGTGAGACCGGCAGAAAAGAATTAACCAAGGAAGAGCGGCTGACCATATCGGATTATATTAATTCCATATCGGTTCTTGTTCAGCAGTCCAATAAAATCTCCTATAAGTTTTTTAATTTACTTGATAAAGCAAGAGAAATGAGCCGGGAAGACCTGAATACCGAGCTTCTTGCAATAATCGAGGACAGCGAAGTGGTCCTGGATAATAGTAATGCACTGGTACCCCCTGAATCTTTTGAAGTTACACATGGTTATCTTGAACTGGTTTTTGAAACAAGAAACAGGGCTTACGAGGATTTCAGGCCTGCATTGTTTAATGCGCTGAAGGATCTGGACCTTGAGATATCTACGACACAGATAACGAAGACATTTCTATATATGTTTATGAGTGATGAGATATACCTATTTTTCCAGGATAAATTGAAAGAGTCAGGTGAAGAGCTTGGTATAAGCAATATGACTGTAATAGATTCCGCTGTCCTCCAGGACAAGAATCTTACCAATACGCAGAGTGTAGCAAGTTTCATTTCTGAGATAAAGTCAGTTTCTGAATTACAGGAAAGAAGAGGCGTAGCTGTTATTGATGATACAATAAAATTTAATCCCGAAGTAGTGAACCAGCAGGGTGACTACTGGATACTTGATAGCGGGTCTGAAATTAGCGTCAGTATTAACATACAGAACCAGGGAAATGTGGCAGAGAGTGATGTAAATGTAGTTATGAAATATATGGCCGAGGATAATATAGTTGATGAAAAAACTTACACCATAGAATCAATAGAACCTTCACAGGATAAAACAGTTACAATATCAGGATTTGCTGCTTATCCGGGCAGGAAATGCGAGCTGGAAATAACTGTGGGACCGGTAACTGATGAAGTTTTTCTGGGTAATAATTCTGCTACTTTTAAGTTTATGATGGATTAGAATGGTACCAATGTATATCCAGGGCAAATTCTGGATTATTTTTTTACAATCGCGATTCAGATAAAAGGGTTTTTTATCTCAGGATTATCGGTTATAATATTATATCAAATTTGTCAGTTTTCGGAATTTAGGTTTTTTGTTTATGGAAGATAAAGAAAATAAGTCCTTTACTTTACTGATCTTATCAGATGCGAAGTCAAGAATAAGGAAGATAAAAATAACCCACAACCTATTAAGATTGTTATTTATCGTGCTGGTTATAGTAATGGCCTCGGCAGTGATTCTGGTATCGAACCTTTTTCTTGTACGCCAGGAGCTAAATACAAAGGTAGCAGAGCTGGAGAGATTAAAGTACAAAGTTAATTACAAGGAAGTTGAGCTGGCGAACCTCGAAAAGAAGACCAGGGATATAGAGACAAAAACAAAGATTCTGGAAAGTTACATGGAAGAGGTAGAGGACCTTGACCGCATGGTGCGAAGTATAACAGGTAAAGGCGGATATGAGGGTGAAGTAGCGATTTATGAAGCTGACTTGAGTTCCGACATCAAACTTGATGAAGACCTAAACGAAATATATTATTATATTAATGATGTCAGCGACCAGGAGGAAGGGCTGGATGACATAGATGCCCTCCTCGATGACCTTCTCGCAAAAGCTCCGGAGCTATCCGAAATTCTTACAGAAGATAAGAAAAATATGGAAGACCATATATATCTTATGGAACATACTCCGAGCATGTGGCCTACGTGGGGAGAAATTACGTCCCTTTTCGGGGAAAGAAGGCGCGGCTATATACATAAAGGGCTTGATATTGCGAACAATACAGGTACGAGCATACAGGCAACTGCAAGCGGTACAGTAATTTTTGCAGGGTGGCACGGTGGTTACGGCAGGAAAATTATAATCTACCATGGATTTGATTATACTACAGTGTATGCTCATCTAAGCAAGATCTATGTTGAGGTCGGAGAAACGGTAAAACAGGGGGATATTATAGGTACGATGGGAAATACAGGGCATAGTACCGGGCCGCATCTGCATTATGAAGTTCAGATAAATGGTGTCCCTAAAAATCCAATGGATTTCCTTCCGGATGTAATTAACTGATTTACAAATTTTATTTTGTTTTATATCATTTTCAACCAATAAACATTTGCAGTTATTAGATTTTTATCTTTAGGATTAAGAAAGGCATAGTAGCCCAATATGGATACAAGAAAGAAAATATCATACCTGGGTCCTCCTGGAACATTTACCGAAGAAGCTCTGGATAAATTTATTAGGGATCAGGACAACGTGGAAAAAATATCATTCAATACCGTTGTAGAGGTTATAAAAAGTGTGGATAGGGGGAGCGTTGATGAAGGTCTGGTGCCTATCGAGAATTCTATCGAGGGCTCGGTAAATATAACACAGGACATACTTGCATTTGAAAGTGAAGCAAAGATAACAGGGGAAGTAGTTATTCCAGTAAAGCATAGTCTGATTGGGAAGAAAAAGGTCGGGATAAAAGATATTAAGAAGGTGATATCACATCCACATGCGACTGCGCAGTGCAGGAGGTTTTTATCGGCAAATTTAAAAGATGCCGAGATAATAGCTGCGAACAGCACTGCCGAAGCTGTTAAAATCTTAAAAAGGGAAAATGATGACGTAGCTGCAATTGGAACAAAAACGGCAGCAAGAATTTATAAACTTGAAATAATAGAGAAAGATATCGAAGATAATAAAGACAATAAAACCAGGTTCGTATTTATCGGGAATAGTATACAACCGCGGACTGGAGTGGACAAAACTTCGATAGTCTGCTTTCTTAAGGAGGACAGGCCGGGGAGTTTGTATAATATATTGAAAGAATTCGCCAAAAGGGATATAAACCTTACAAGGTTGGAATCCAGACCTGCCAAGAAAAATCTTGGAGATTATGTATTTATGATAGATTTTGACGGACATTTACATGATGATAACGTTTTTGATGTAATTGAAGTCTTAAGAAGAAGTGCATATATAGTCAAGATACTTGGTTCCTACCACAAGTGGGTCGATAAGAAATAATGATAATAAGGAAATAGGAGAGATGATTAATGATTGATATAGAGCTATTCAGGGAAAATCCCCAGGTTTTTAAATCGGAAATAAAAAAAAGAGGGCTCAAGATTAATATCGATACCGGACTGGAGCTTGATAGAAAGAAAAGAGAATTAACAGCCGGAGCAGACCGCTTAAGGTATGAAAAAAACGTAGCTTCAAAATTAATACC
>Ga0180433_10010599_pt1 | contig 11061 bp, 14 predicted proteins | sample SS_ome_8_FD_132980 | JGI IMG/M metagenome (GOLD analysis project Ga0180433, IMG submission 132980) | Hypersaline lake sediment archaeal communities from the Salton Sea, California, USA - SS_1_D_1 metaG | ecosystem: Environmental > Aquatic > Non-marine Saline and Alkaline > Hypersaline >...
CACTGTGGACACATCATTTCAGTATAAGGACTTAGAGCTGCGCATCTTCTGCATCTGAAACCAAGTTTCTCTGATACGAATGAAGGAACATCAAGAGGAGTAACAATCTTTCCAAATTCACTATTTGTGCCCTTCTCCTTCTTTAGCTGCTTTGCATCTTTAATTTCAATTAAGGGTCTTTCTGAAAGTTCAAGATTATCAACAACAGAAATCTCCTGCTGCGGTTTCTGGAGCACGCTGGCAATTGCCTGTGCAATCATGCTCTTACCTGTTCCGGGAGGTCCAACAAGAAGAAGGTGCCTTCTTTGCAGTGGAACAAGCTTGGCAATGCTAACTGCATGCTCTTGCCCGATTATCCTCTCAAAGGGATCCTTTGGGATTTTTATCTGCGATGTGTCCCGGAAATCTATTTCCATGAGAATAATAGCGACTGTAAATATTTATAAAGAGAGATTAATCTAGGATATTCATGGCTTCGGTGATGGATGCGATAATTAATACCTTGGGCGAAGTATGTATGGGCCTGATAGTTATAACTGCAGCCTTGATAATCATCTATCTTGTTATAAGAATGCTAACTCGTGCCTAGGGTTGAACTGTAGATGAGGATGCTCTCTTTGGATCAAGCGCCTGGAATCTTTCAACCAGGCTGCTCTCAATACTATCTGTTATTGGATTTTCACAACACCCATCCCTGAAAATCATTTCGAGCACATCATATATCGCATTCAGTGCTGCATCGCTTTGTTCAGCCATATCTAGCAATCGCCCTGCAATGTGGTTTCTAAGTTCTCCTTCTGCATGCGGATTTAGCGCGACCATATCCAGATGGACAGCTCCAACTTCTCTTACATGTCCGTTGTCGCTATCGAGCATTCTGAAACAGTCGTCTGCAATTTCCCTCATATTTGAATATTCTCCGCTTTCGACCATTTCATAAATGCTATCCGGGAGCAATGGCCCTTCCCAATTATCTTCAGCAGCCATCCTTCTCATCTCTCCAATGGATGCTCGGATTATCAGACCTCTGCTCTCTGGGCTGATTCTGTTAGATTCAATAAACAAATCCGCAGCTCCCATGAGGTTATTATTTGTTCTTAGATCTCCGACAGCCTCAATCTGGTTTGCCAGGATTCTAGCGCATCTATTTGCCAGGGCAGGGTCAATATCAGGAAGTAGTGCCATTCTTGCTAATCCGATTGCCTCATAATGCGAATCTCCATCTAACGTACCAATAGAATCAAAGAGTTCCATTATTCTTCTTTGCATTTCACTTAATTCCCTGAACCATCCATCTAAATATTCTCCAGGTGATCGCTCGGATTCCTCTGCTTCTATTGCGCCTGGCCCTTCGTATTCGAATACGAAGTATAATACATCCTCGAACTCCGCGTAGTAGTGCCTATCGCCTCTTCGCAGCCCTTGCTCGTAGATTCCGATAATCTCTCCTCTGAGCCTGGGATTCTCAATTGCTATTTCATAAAGCTGGAAAACAATCTGCTGTTCCATGTGATGCGCACCTGTCCATCCCATTGGGACATAGTCGGCAACGACGTCCGGTTCACCCTTCATTGCCAGCAATAAGTTCCTTAAAATATCAATACTGGTCCTAGCATCTGTTGTCTCCTGAGTTGCGAATCTATACAATCCTCTGGTTGCCATAAATCTTACATTGGCATCCTCATCAGCAAGTGCAAGTTCAAGGACATTGGTAATCCTTTCCTGATACTCATCTTCACCAAGGAGCGTTCCCAATTCATAGATTGCAACATCACGTCTTCCCCTGCCATCCCGTCTCCATGCAAGGATGTCCCTGACTGCTCCATTAATTCGTTCTGCTACAGCTTCCAGCTGCTCATCTGTTGGGAGCCCCTCTGGAATGAGGTCATCGATTTCTCCTCGTGGATATTCCCTTCTTTGTTCAGGATTATTCCTCCAGATGTCGTAGAGCATTCCAATAATCATTTCTCTTGCTTCTGGCCTACTCCTTCCAATCTGGCCAAGAGCTCTTATTGCTTCTGGATGCTCCCTTGCTTCTTCTCTTAGGATTGAGATTATTGTTCCTCTGACTTCTGGGTCTGTTCTTTCATCTTGCGCCCTTTCTGATAAGTAATTGATGCGACTTATTTCTGTTCCTGACTGCTGGGTCAACTCTCTCCTCATTTCGTATGGAAGTTGGGGATAGATATTGCTAGCACACCCTGCAACAGTAAGAGCTCCAATAAGTGAAACTGTCCCTATGAAAGCTTTCAATGTTGATCTTTTTTTCCTTGAATGCTCTCTGACTTTAGGGCTTAGTTCTTTCTGGGCATTACTCATAGTAATAGTATATGTATGATGGTGTTTTTATGTGTTCGTTTCTGGGATAATCAGTCCTTCTTTGACTCGGCAATCTTGTGCAATAATACATCAAGCGGCATTGCGCCTCGAAGGGCAATTTTCTTGTTCACAACTGTCGTTGGAACAGAAGTAATACGAAATGCCTGTGCAATTGGTTTGAACTGCGCAGCATCAATGACATCTGCCTGCACCTTGGGATTCAGTATTGCCATATCATGAGCGAGCTTGGCTGCATGAGGGCAGTGAGGGCAGGTCTCAGAGACAAATACCTGCAAATGAAGCGGCCCATCAATCTCCTTTACTTTCTTAATCAAGTCTCCTGGGATATTTGGCTTGCCAGTTGAAATATCTACGATGTCCAGTAAAAATGTGGAAAACTCATGGCCAAGAGGCATTCCATAGTATAATACCTTTGAATTCTCCTCTGCAACAACAGCAAAGCATGGAACTGCATAGATTCCAAATTCCTTTGCCTTCTCTTTCTCTTTTTCAACTTCTATTTTTTCCACTGAGAGTTTATCATTAGTTGCACTAACTTCCCCAAGGAATGATTCCATCACTTCGGTGCTCTTTGGGTCTTTCTCAGTGACAAACAGCAGGAACCGAACTGGCTTATCCATCTTTGAGAGTTTTTGTTTTATCTGTTCTGTTGCTTCTTCGTTGAAAAATTGCATGAAAATTCACCTGGTTTACACTAAAGCCAAAGAAAATAAAAAAGAGAGGTTGAAATCCCCTGGTCAGAGGATTTCAGAGTGGGAGGATAACAAGATGAGGATAGGCCCCTATAGGATGAGCGGTTGAGAGGCGGGAGGTAAGCCTATCCTCAGCCTTGCCATCAATGTGAAGTCGGAAAGAAGAAAACCTTCTTTCCCACCTGCTTTTTCTGGAGCAGGCCCAGTCCAACAAGTTTATTGAGCCTTGCCGAAGCCGCGTTCTTTCCCTTGTACTTAAAGCGGGTTCGGACCATTTCGGCTGTCACCTTGCCGGTCTTTTGGATATATTTCATGATATCCTCGTCGATTTTCGGGAGCAGGACCTCCTTGATTTCCTCCTTCACTTCCGGAACGCTCACGCCCTTTGCTTCAAGCGAGTCCAGCTTTGCGAGGATGTTCTTGAGAATCCTGTTTGTATTCTCCCTCTCTTCCAGGAGCCTGTAAACAAGCTCCCCGAGAACGACGGGATCATTGAACTTTTCCATGTTGTGCTCAAGGTCGCTGCGCAGTTCTTTCTTGAACGCGCTGCCCCCAGCACCTTTATTAACGTTATCTTCGTTATCCCTCACGGGAATCACCACCTTGTGTGTTTTTGTACATGCTTGGAGTTTGGTTCAATACCATGTTCCCATTGCGCCAAAATCGCGCAACTATCATGATATAATCATGATACATTTATAAAGGTATCATGACTCAGTCATTTTTACGTCGGTGAAGCTTGTATGGAAATCTTAAAACAACTTACTTTTTCTGTGCTGGGGGCCTTCAAAAGCAGGAAACAAAGGAACTTGCGGAAGCTAAATGACCGTATTTTGAGGGAAGCTACCATCAACTTCACAAAGCCTCTTTTCAGGCTGGCAGTTCTCTCGTATATTCTTGCCAAGATAGTGCAGAAACCGAGGTTTCTCAAGCCCGAATATGCGGAACAATTGAAAAACATTGAAAACGCCCTGAAAACGGCAGCAGAATCTGTCGGAAGGGTTCCTGATTCAGAAGTTCTCAAGAACTTCAAGAAAGTCGAGACCACAATTACTTCTTTAGAGAAGAAGGACCGGAGATACTTGATTGGCCTTGTTGGCAAAGGAGAACTGAAAACTGCCGCAACAATGTATGCCCAGGGAATATCTCTTGGTGTTGCAGCAGAGATGACCGGAATGGAAAAACAGGAAATTATGGACTATGCAGGAGACACGATGATGTTCGAGCGCCTTAAGGAAGAACTGAATATCAAAGAACGTGTTAAGACGGCAAGAGGATTCCTGGGTGGCGCATGATGATAACAAAGGACATACTCTGCGATGCAGGTTCTTTCATTTCCTTAACGTCTACCTGCATGGAGCAATTAATCTATTTCTTTGCTGAGAAACATAATGTTAGATTCGTGATTCCTCCATCTGTGGAACAGGAGGCAGTTTCACGTCCGATAAACCGGGGAATGAAGAAATATCTCTTTTCAGCCCTTAGGATAAAGGATCTCATAAATGACGGGGTCGTTTCAATCAGTGATGTCAAGGCTTCTGAAGAAGCAAAACAGATTATGCAATATGCAAACAACCTATTCTTTGTCCGAGGAAAACCAATACAGTTGGTTCACATGGGAGAAGCCGAGATGCTCTCTGTTGCAAAAAAGCTTGGCATTGAGTATATACTAATTGATGAGCGAACGACCAGGATGCTTATCGAATCTCCATTTAGTATAAAGAAGCATCTTGAGAAGGAATTCCATACAAACGTGATGCTAAACAAGAAGAACCTGCAGGCACTCTCAAAGGAACTAAATGGAATGCATGCACTTCGCAGCAGTGAACTCATAATCCTTGCCTATGAGAAAGGATTCTTTAAGAGGTTCCAGGGCTTTGAGAAGGAGGCTCTGAAAGCTGCCCTTTACAAAATCAAATACTCTGGCTGCTCAATTAGGTTCAATGAGATTGACGAGTATCTAAGATGGAGGAAATAGATGCAGCAGTTTCTTGATTCTGGCGATTCTGATACTGTAAAAGTAGCAGTGGATCACAGAGAGGATTCTCTCTTTGATGATTATTTCAAATCCCAGGGTGCAATAGTTCATAGGGTGGCTCTTGAAGTTGGTGATTTCCTTTGTTCTGCAAGGGTCGTTGTAGAGAGGAAAAGCCGTGCTGATTTCGAGCAGTCAATAATAGATGGCAGGCTCTTTTCACAGCTGCCGAATCTGGTTTCCAACTATGAGCGCGTGGTTCTGCTTGTTGAAGGGGAGGCCGAGGCGAGCAGGATAAACCGAAAGGCAATTTTGGGGGCATACTCTTCCGTGATGGCAGATTATGGGGCATCTCTTATTTTTACAAAAGACATGGATGAGAGTGCCGAACTTATTTTCTCAATTGCCAAGCACGAGCAGTTGGCAAAGAAGCAGCCAATGAGAATATTTGCAAAGAGGAAAACTCTGACTGCTGCCCAGGCACAGAGGGCAATTATTGAGACACTTCCAATGGTCGGCCCAAAACTTGCAAAAGGCCTGCTGGAGCATTTTGGAAGCGTTGATGCGGTCTTTTCGGCAAGTGAGAAGGAACTTCTCTCAGTAGATAAGATGGGAAAGAAGAAGGCAAAACTAATCCGCTCTATTATTACCGGCACTTACCAGACGGAAGAAGACCACATGTAATTTATTGTTTCTCTCTGTTTTCTCTTTATGAGATTATTGGTTATTGTGCTCTGTTCCCTTCTCCTCTTTGGCTGCCTTGGAGGGGGATTCACAGACTTAAAGGACGTAAATGAGAATCCTGGCAAATATCTTGGCGAGAAGGTTCATCTCAAAGGAAACGTGACAAAGGCAATAAGGCTTGGGAAAATCTCAGGATTCACCCTTGTCAATGAAGGTGGTTCAATTCCTGTTTCCAGCCAGATGCTCCCTGCCGAAGGCAGCGAGGTAATTATCAGAGGAACCCTGATGAAGGAAACCCTTATTGGCTACTATGTTCTCGTCGATGATATTAAAACTACCTAAACCCATTTATTTTTTGTTTTGTAAATCCGTCCATGCAGCTCTCATGTGATGGTTTAACTATCGCCCTAGACAATAGGAAGGGCGATGTTACCTTTCTTTCTCACGCTCATTCCGACCATGCATCAGGGCTCAAAAGACAGAAGAAAATTATCTGCAGCGCTCCTACTTTAGATCTTGCTGGCCTTTCTGCTGATTTAGTTGCTGTTAAGGGAACTCGCATGCTCGATGCAGGGCACATCTTTGGTTCAAGGCAGCTCGTAGTTGAAGAGGATGGGCAGAAGACAATTTACACAGGGGATATATCACTCAAGAAGAATATCTTTGGCCATTCTGCTGAAATTGAGGAGTGCGATAGGCTGATTATCGAGGCAACCTATGGAAGCAACCCTGAATATGATTTTCCAGAGCCTGTCGAAGTATATGAGGAAATAAAGAAGTGGGTTTTCTCCAATGAGCAATCCAACATCCTTATTGGTGCCTATGATATGGGAAAAGCCCAGGAACTAGTTAAGATATTGAATGAGTATTGCGGTCTTGCGCCTGTAGTTACTAAGAAGGCAGAGAGGTTCTGCGCAATACATGAGGATCATGGACTCAAGCTTGACCGCGTTGCGGTTGGAACTGATGAGGCAGAAGAAGTTATGTCAAAGCGCTTTGTTGCAATAGTTCCAATGAGGCATGCAAAGAGATATTTTGCAAACCGCATGGCAGATGCATTTGAGCGCAAGACTCTTTGTGCTGTTGCAACCGGCTGGGCAATGACCTACAGTTTCAATACAGATGCCTCTTTCCCTATGACTGACCACGCCAGTTTCCATGATTTGCTTGACTATATCGAGCAGAGCAATCCCAAGGAGATAGAGTTCTTTGCCGGAGATGGGAGCAAATTACTTAGGTCGTTTCGCACCAAAGCCAATATTTATTAATGAAAAGGGCAAACTAATCTCGGTGTTTTTATGACTGTTAAAAATAGAAATCCGTTATTTGTAATTGCTGTGAGTTGCATCACACTATTCATTTACGGTCTTTACTGGTTCTACCAGACAAGACGGGAACTAAATGAGCTAACCGGACATGATGCAAATCCGCTGCTACACACATTGGGGCTATTTGTTCCGTTTGTGAGCTTCTATGTGCTCTGGAAGTACTGCGAGGATGTGGAAATTGCATCCAAGAAGGCAAGGGACAAGGTAATACTTTTCCTTGCATGGCTTGTATTTTTCCCTGTAGCGCAGTATCTAACCCAGGAGGAGCTCAATAAATTTGCAAAATAGTTTTTTGTTATTTACTGCCCGGGCTTTTTGGCCTGGGCGGACGATTTTTATATCTGACGGACCAATCTTATTGTTCTCTCATGGCCACGGTGGTGTAAAGGTAGCATGGGAGCCTGTGGTGACCTCCTGACTTATCGCGAGGTTGCAGAAAGCTCTTTGACCGGGTTCAAGTCCCGGCCGTGGCCCTTATTTATTTTTGGTACAATATTGTACCAAATCTAAACAAATATTTAGTTTTAATGGAATATAGTAACATTTATAAACTCTTTTTTCCTATAAATATGTATGAAAACTAAATGGGATGTTCTTCTCGGTCTATTCGAGCAAAAAGAAGCCAGGCTCAGCCAAATTGCTGACAAAGTTGGATCATCCCCATCCTCAGTTAGCCAGCAGCTCAAAGAACTAATGCGTGCTGAGCTGGTTGAGCAAGATGGGAATATTTACAAGCCTAACAAAGAGGCTCCAAAAACATGGAACGTTTTCAAGATAATGAAATTCTGTAAAAACAAAGGCATTAGCCCAAATCTTTTTCTTTCAGAAGAAGTGTCAAAGATACTGTCTGTTGGTCTATCGAAGGAAACTGTGCAGCTTTCTGATTTCAAGAATCTGAATTACAAAACAGTCAGAAAATATCTGACCTATCTCAACCGGATTAATCTGGTGTTCGTAATCGCTAAAAGGCCTTTAACTGTAAAATTTGTCCAGGATCCTGTTTTTGATGAAGTCCTAGATTTTTTTGATGTCAAAAAGCCACAGCTTACTAAAAAATCTCCAAAACCCATGCCAAAATCTGATTATACTGAGATAGATGGATTGTTGAAAAAGCTATCCGCACTTAAGAGAGATTTAAACTTATCTGAAATGGAAGAAGAATTCAGGATAGAATTCACCTCTGCCTCTACCCAATTGGAAGGGAATACATTCACTTTGGATGAATCTAAGGAGCTTATCCTACATGATGTCATCCCTGCAGATAAGAAATTAAGGGAAGCGAACGAGGTAAAAAATTATTACAATGCCGTGAACTATTTTCTTTCTCATTTGGAAGAACCAATGTCTTTGGATCTGATTCTAGATTTGCATAGGATTATTGTTTATAATCTTGGTGTGAAAGATGGTGTCCGATCATCACGAGTTTCGATAAAAGGAAACCCATTTTACAAAGTTGCAAACTTTCAAGAAATATTTCCAAGGTTAGATGAGTTATGCAAAAAGATCAATGATTTTGTCTCAAGGAAACATTCAACTAAAGAAACCATTGAGTTTGCTACTTTTGTTCACAACGAATTCCAGCATATTCATCCTTTCGAAGATGGGAATAGTAGGATGACAAGGCTTTTGTGGAATTATATTCTGATGAAAGGAAGATTTCCATTGATTAATATCTATTCAAATACAAGGGAGGAATATCTTTCTTTGACAAAGTTGTCAAGGCATAGGGATGATGCAAAACTGAATGCGTTCCTGATGAAGGTAATTAAGGATAATCTTTACAAGAGACTTAGAGTATAAAAGAACCTTCTACTGATATACAAAATGTTTTGCATTTGTGCTGGATGTTGCATAATTACTGCGAGAATCTTATCTTAGAAATTGAGTTCGGCCGTGGCCCTCATATTTTTTTGAATGACTCAGAAATTTAATCTCTCCTGTCTATGAACAGATATATGTTAGATGAAAAAGCCCTTCGCCCAAGGATAATTAGGGCCATCATCCTCACAGTTTTGGCAATCGCCCTGGTTTTAGTATTTCATTTTCCAGTCTATTATGCAATAATCCTAATTGCATTCTTCTGGATAAGGGTACTTCCGTTAACTGAGTTCATCGATAAGAAAATCTTGGAATTTCATCCAAGTTATGGGTCCTCACATCATCTAATTAGGCGGGCAATTCCGTATATGGTTTATATCGTATTAATGGTTGCTATGAAACTACTGGTAGTTGATATAATTGCTTCAGAATTTCTTCATCTTCCAGTTAAGGAACAGCTCTATGAGTTCCTGAATATCGAGCAGCCTTGATTGAATTCCTTAATTTTCATAAATCTTTTTGTTCTATTTTCTTGTATGGTATCAAGGAAAAATCTTGATCGAAGCCTTGCAAATGAGCCAGTAGAACTTCTGTTCTATCTCATTGTTGAAAAGGAAGGAAAACGAATGCTAAAACCTCTGAAGATAGAGACCAAGATTCCACTTAAGATGGTCCGTGCAATTGCAGATGATACAATCGTTCCTGCTTTCTATTCAAAACTGGCAAAGGATTTGAGGGATAAGGGAGTCGAACCTGGCTCAAAAGTGCAACTAAGGGCAAAGTTCAGTTCTACTCATGAGATGATTGATCCGGTTCTAAAAGGAACAAAAGTGCTCTGCGAAGTTGATGTTTGAGCACAATGCCATTTCTTGCTTTTGGTGGTTATTTATAATCTTATGGGCATAGAATAATTCTAGAATAAGACCATTTTCCCAGAATGTTTTAGAATTAAGTGAAGTGATGACATGGCAACTAGAATACCTCCTAAAGTAAATGAGATGAAAAAAGCAATTGCAACAATACTCTCAAGGTCAGACGGAAGATACAGATGTGCATATATGACTGGAAGCACAAGACTGGACGGAACTCATGAGCCTCCTCAAAAATGCAGGGACCATGGATGCCTTGGTTCATTCAATGTGGAGCCAAAGGTTGAGGAGCTGCGTTGCTTTGTGATGCTTGATAATCCAGTAAAAGAGAAAAAAGAAAATCAGGGGTTGCAGCAGTCGCAACCTTCTTCGAAGCACATGCACTCAGGTTCATAGTATTCTGTTGGGTGCTTGCATGATGGGCACTCTTCTGGCGGCTCTGTTCCAGTGTGGATATAACCGCACTTTGAGCATTTCCATCTAATTGGTTTGTCTCTCTTGAAGACTGTCCCTTTTTCTACCATATCAAGAAGCTTTCTGTATCTTGCCTCATGGTGCTTTTCTACCTTTCCAATCTGTGTAAATAGTTTTGCAGCCTCTTCATTTCCTTCTTCTTTTGCTTCCTTTGCAAAAGTCGGATACATATCATTAGTCTCGTAGTGCTCTCCTTCGATTGCTGCCTTAAGGTTTTCCTTCGCGTCCCCAATTCCTTTTAACAGCTTGAACTGGTCTTTTGCATGTTGCACCTCATTTTCAGCAGTCTCTTCGAATATTTTTGCAATGTAGTGCAATCCCTGCTTCCTTGCAACCTTCGCAAAATACACATACTTGTTTCTTGCCTGGCTCTCGCCGGAAAATCCTGCCTTTAGGTTCTCTTCTGTCTTTGTCATTTATTCACCTTAATTAGATGTTTCATTAATGAAAACTAATATTGAAAAATGCTCTGTATTTTCGAAGTAATTAGAATGAGAAAATGAATCTGCAGGATTTTCAAGGCCGAAACCAAAAGTCTATGGCTCTGCACAATGCTGATAACCCGGCCCGTACGTACTGCCATTTCCTTACGGACAAGTCACAATGTTCAGCGGCTTCCACAATCCTGCAGAAGGATTAGTAAGTATTTAGTTAAGATTTATATATCTTCCTTTAAAATTTGCGAGTTTATTACATATAGTATAACTATAATCTAGAAATCTGAACTAATTTTTAGAAAATCAGATTGAAAATGTAGCCAATCAATATTATCCCAACTGCAATCATTCCAAAGAATGCAGCTAGCAAAGGAAGCTGCATCACCCGCCTTAGGATTATTGCTTCTGGAAGACTTAGTGCTGCTGTTGCCATCATGAATGCAA
>Ga0180433_10010602_pt1 | contig 11060 bp, 9 predicted proteins | sample SS_ome_8_FD_132980 | JGI IMG/M metagenome (GOLD analysis project Ga0180433, IMG submission 132980) | Hypersaline lake sediment archaeal communities from the Salton Sea, California, USA - SS_1_D_1 metaG | ecosystem: Environmental > Aquatic > Non-marine Saline and Alkaline > Hypersaline > Sediment...
CGGGTTTGCAGAATAAATGATCCACTTCCCTCTTCTTTCCCTATCAACAAGACCAGCATCTTTGAGTTTTTTCATCATACGGGATATTCTTGCCTGTTTCATGTCCAGAATATTGATCAACTCGCACACGCACAGACTTTCGCTGACAAGATACAGGAATATTTTCAATCTTGTTCTGTCTGATAATGCGCTAAGGATTTCTAAAATTTTATCCATATCGCATACATATTACAATATTGTAATATGTATGTCAATTTTATTCTTATAATTCATATCGCTAGCCGATGAATATGGGGAAGGAGGTCAAGAGTTGGGGTTGTTCGGGTCAGTCAGTGTGATGCTATGGTATTACGGTTGAAAGACAAATTAAGGATTTTTCAGGGGAAATCACCCTTATCAGAGTGGCTGGGAAGCAGGGATTCGAACCCCGATTCCATGATCCAGAGTCATGTGTCTGTCTTGAATTTCTCATCTCTAATTTACTGAAAATAAAGAGGATGAAGATGCCTTATTGGATTTACCTTTATCCATGTCACAAATACGTAACAAATAAGCTTCTTTTTGCTCTGAAAGAAGCTCAACAGCACTTCTTTTTTGATCAAGATTGGTGTGAATATATCTCTCTGTGACTGAAATGCTGTGATGGCCCAAGAGATCCCTTAACGTCTCTATATCACATCCCTTTTGAATCATCCGGCATGCGAAAGTGTGTCGTAAGTCATGGAACCTCAGATCATGAATTTTTGCCCTTCTGCACGCATTTTCAAAACTGTGTCTTATAGACCTAAATGGTTTGTTTGTTTCTGGATTTGGAAATACATGATCGCTCTTTTTCAGTTTTTTTTGTTCTTTTAGCACTGCTAATAATCTGTTGTTTATGGGGATTTCCCTGTTTTTTCCTGATTTTGTCTTCACAACATGAATGATCTTCAATTTGAGGTCAACACAATTCCAGGTAAGAGATAAAATCTCATTTCTACGCATTCCCGTATTCAGTGCAGTTATAACAATTGGCTTTAAATGTTCAACACACTCTGTAAGTAACCGGATCTCTTCTTCTTTACTCAGTACTCTCTCTTTTAGGTTATCTTTTTCTGAAAAGAGCTTTACCTTCTGAACTGGATTTTCTTTTGTATACTGCCAGTCTATAGCCAAATTGAACATCTTCTTTAATAGAGCAAGCTCTCTGTTCGTACTCGACTTTCTAATTCCTGATTTCATTCTTTCAGCCCTGTATTTCTCTATAAGTAGTGGAGTGATTTCATTTAGCTGGTAATTACCGAAATATGGTACTAGATGAGCATTAAGGCAGTAATTATCACACTTCCAGCTTTTCTTATTCACTTTAGCATAATTCTCCAAATAATCCTCAGCAAAGTCTTTGAATTTAGTATTTGTTTTAGTTCTGCTGATCCTGTATTTATGGTCAAATGTTTTTCTTATTTCATCTCTAAGAGCAAATTCAGCCTCTTTCTTTGTAGTAGCAAGTGGAGTTACTTTCTGAATTCTTTTGCCTGAAGCATCCTTGTAGTCTAAATACCAACGAATTTTCCCTTTTTTGGTTGTCCTTGTATAAATCGCACCGTAGCCAAAATTAAAGCGAGATTTGGTTTTGGCTTTCGCCATCTCGCTACCTCCTGATTCATTTGATTTATTTATACCATAATCAGGGGTAGATGTCAATATAAATCTTTGATTATCAATAACTTGCGGGGATTCTGGTATGTATTTATGCTTGTTTTTATCAAGGTACTCTTTGAGATCCTTGGGATCGTATCTTTTTCCGATCCCGGGAATATCTATATAGGGAAGGGCATTATTTCTATAAACAGATTGAGGATGGCAGTTAAGAAATTTTGCTGTTTCCTTTGCTGTTAAAAGGTTATCCATTTAATCAAAAAAACAAACTAAATTTAACTTTAAAGTAAGACTTATTCATAAATTAACTTAAAAAAGTCACTGACCCCCATTTTTGGGCTTTGTAACTTATTGATATTAAACAAATTAAAAATGCGATTTTTGGAAATGAATGGTATAGTACCAGTCCCCTTATTTTTTGATTCTTTCCCCTGAAGAGGGGGAAAAAAAACGTTCAGAAAACATACGTATTTTCCGATATTTGAGCAAGGATTACTTATGTTGTCCATGTATACTTTCCCTTTTTTATTAGCTTTTCCATAAGATTCTCGTATTCAACTTCATATCTTTGTTTGGCTTTATACATTCTCTTTTTATATTGTTTCGTATTTAAAGAACATCCAAAACGATATTGCCATAAAGGACAATCAAAAACAGGACAAAGCGTAACTTCCTTAGGTGACTCGGAACAATCTAAACATTTCCTTCTGATAGCCTCTGCTTTATTCATTTTTTCATTCCCTTCTTAATTTTAGATTCAACTCCATTTCTTAAAGAGTCACTCTTCAATTTTTGAACAGTCAGATTAATTTGCATTGAAATGGTTCCCCTGAAAAGAGAATCGACTGTTTGTAATATGAAGCGTCAAGGCCTTTTTTGACTCTTTGCTATTTAAAGACTTTTTAAATATAGCCATGCCTATACCCCTTTTATAGAGCTACTACTTAAGGCAATCATCATATTTACCAGTAAGCCTATATTCATTGTTATATCTGTACAGTCCACCAAGTTTTTCTCTTTTAATCCATCCTTTATCTTCCAGTTCTTTTCTAGCTTTTGAGATTGTTGAGGAAGAAGAGATCCCTTTTATTCCCTCTAGTTCCGAATAATAAAGTCGAATGCTTCCGTTATTGATACCATTGTATTTGGATTTTAAGTGAATGTAGAGAAGCTTAGCTGAGGGTATTAGTTCTTTCCATTCTTTACTGTTTAAGGTTTTTCTTGAGATTGCTACAAAGTGATTAAACTTTTGATTCTTTCTCTTTTTTGAATAACTCATTCTACCAATAGTCCGTGAAATTTCATTCAAAAAAGGAAGAAGAAAGGAGAAATTACTGATTATTGGAAAGTTATAGGGAAGATTTTATGGATAGGAAAATATGTTATTTTATAATAATTAGGTGAAATTTCACCTAAAGAAAAACCATGCCTCTATTCTTCTTTTTTCCCTTGTGTAGGTTCTATTGTCTTAGATTTAATATTGGTATTGAATCTATCTGAAAATTTTTCCTTTTCTTTGTAGTAATCTTCTTCAATATCAGACATCTTTATATCTGAGCTATCCCTATTAAGATTAATAGAAATATTAAATTTAGGCTTCCAGCAGTTATCTTTTTTTGAATAATAAATAGGATTTTCTTGAATTCCGAAGATATTTTGTAACTTCTGTCTAAGTTGGGATACAATCTTTTTTAGATCCTTTTCTTTTATTTCTTCTGGGAGTTCAGGATTTCTGGGATCTAATTCTTTGTATTTGGCAAATATGAGTAAATAATTCCATAATGGGATAGGTTTTCTAGTTCTTCTTCTATCCTCAAATTTAAGGTCATAAAAATTGTTTGCCCCATAAGATTTCTTTTTTACCCATATTTCAACTGCTTCTTTATCAATAAATTTCATGGTTACATCATCCCATCTTGCATCATCCGCAACTAAAAATATTGGTTTTTGCTCTAATTTGACAGAAAAATCCAATTTTTTTGCCCATGAGTGTAAAGGAGTATAGTTTCTCAATATGTCAATGGTTTCAAGAACAATGACTGTAGATAGTATATTCCAGTCATTTATGTTAAAAATTTCAAAGTTCCGATGATCCCAACTGCCGTCATTATTTTGCTTTGAAATCAACCACTCAAGAGATTTTTTTTTAATTGATTCTGTATTCTTGATACTTAAGAAATGAACAACCAAAATAAACAGGCAAGTGGTCATTATGTCATTTTCTATCGAACCATTATCTTTTTGAAAGCACAAGATTTTTTCCGTAGCTGCTTTGATATATGTTAAATATTCTTTTTTGTTAGTTGAAAAAAATAAATGAAGAATACAACTCAACCAGGAATTAAGTTCCCTTAGCTGTAACATCCTATCCTTATATGTTGTAAGATCATGTTCCTTTATATGTTCAAATACAAAAAATGCTTCTTTTTGAATATATTTCCAATTGAATTGCCGAAGCTTTAGGCTTCTATGGATTAACCATTGAGATTCTGGTGAATAAGGGTCTATTTCAAAATAAGAAAAGTATTTTTTCATTTCGTTTTTAAGTATTTCTAACTCATCTATAAACCCAGGAACATCTAAAATTTCTTTTGCTCGTAATATAGACATGCAGCATTCAAGGTGAGAAAGAGGCATTAATTCTTCTGTAGATCGTTCGGGCTCATAATGTTCAATTTCAATCCAATTAGTAAATACCGTAAAAGGAAAGAATTTCTCTATTGAATCACTTTCATAGTTTTTTTCTTCTATTTCTTTTTTCCAAGCCGTCCAGATAGATCTAATTTCATTCGCATAGTTTTCCTTTTTAGTTTCATATTTATTACCGATATAGGAATAAGCTTCAAATCGAATTGGGATTTCTTTTAATTTAGATGGCTCAAATATACCAGCAATTTTTGATATAGGAATTTTATTATTATGGTTTATTACAGTTAGCAAGAAATCTTCAGCTTTTTTTCTTGATTTAGAAATTATTTGTTCTTTCATCTTCTAATCCAGTTAAATTTTTTGGCAATTTTTATTAATCCTTCTATGTCTTGGTTAATCATCTTTTTTCTATTTTCTAGATATATTGCAATTATAAAATCTTTGCAAACTTATATTTAAAAGAAGATTTCTGTATAAAGAATATAGGCAATAAATCTGCTAGAAATTCCGACTTAATTAAAAAACATATATGTCTTCCTTCATTATAGAATATAAGGTACGCACTTACCCCTAGTCGGCATCCTATTATTATAATTATATTAATATAGATATGGATATCTAAAGAAAAAACGGTTATAAAAATCTATTAAATTAAAAGAAGATCTATTGTCACCAAGATATATTTAGAAGTCTTGGCGCTTGAATTAAATCTTATAAGTGCTAATCATTAGCATTTTCCTAGTTTCAAATATGCCTGAAAAGCCTCAAAATAAGTTATTTAAGGGATTATTTATATACTTACTAACCCTTAAAAGTGAAAAAAGTTCTATAAAAGAATGTATTAAAATTAGGAATCTCCCTGCATATTAAGGGCTTCTTTAAAACATGAAGATTTTTAAATATATAGAATTTATAAAATTTGATGTTATTTGAGAATTTGTGCTTATTGAATAATACTGGCATCCGTTCTGGATCAAGCCTGGGGGGTATATTAAAAATCATAGATCACTAACTTTAAAAGTGGTAGAATAATTGAGAGTGATCAATAAAGAATAGGGGGAAGAATAAAATTGCATATCATCTAATAACGCTAAAAATGGAGGTAAAATGCAAAGCAATGATTATATTGTGCTAAATAAGGTTTTAGAGCAAACGAAAGCTAAAGATGCTCCAGGATTGCCTGAAGATGTTTATTTTGAATATTTTGTTTTTGAACAGATATTAAAAAACTATGACCTATCTTATGATGATTTGAATGCAGGCAATACAGATGGATCACACGATGGGGGAATTGACGGAGTTTTTATATTTGTAAATGGATTTTTAGTAGATGAGCAAATTGATAAAGAAAATATACCTAGAGAACCTAAAATTGATTTATTCATAATTCAAGCAACAACATCAGCGGGATTTACAGAGGCTTCAGTTGATGCAATAAATTCCACATCTCAAAATCTGTTTAATCTATCAAAGAAAACAACTGAATTTAACAATCTTTACAACGACCAAATTATTGAGAAATTTTCCCTGTTTCGGGATACTTACCTTCGCCTTGCATCGCATTACCCAAAATTAAGTATTCAATTATATTTTGCCTCTAAAGGGGATACCAATACTATAAATCTCCAGTTGTCAAATCGAAGAGATAGTTTAGTTTCATTGGTTGAAGGGTTTTTTCATGGTGCAGATATTAAAGCGACTTTCATTGGTGCAAAAGAGCTTTTAGATCTTTCACGAAAGGAGAAACTTTATACTTTAAATCTAAAGCTAACTGAAAATCCACTTACTGGTAGTACAGGTAATTATGTTGTCTTGAGTAGTTTGATTGATTATTACAAATTTGTTGTGGATGACGATGGGAATTTAAGGAGGTATATATTTGAATCTAATGTAAGAGATTTCCAAGGTTATGGTGAAGTAAATACTGACATAAAAAAAACATTATCTGAAGAAGAAGAGCTAGATTTTTGGTGGTTAAATAATGGGATAACAATTTTAGGCTCTAAGGTTTCACCGGTTCATAAGATCGTTACAATTGATAATGTAAAAATTATTAATGGATTACAAACAACCGAATGTATTTATAATTATCTGAATTCAATTATCTCGTCAGGACAAGAAGTGCCTAGGCGGATAGTCGATAGATCAATATTGGTAAAAATTTTGGTTATTGAAGATGAAAAAGCAAGAGATAAAATTATTAAGGCAACAAATTTTCAAACTCCTGTTCAACCTGCATCATTTAAGGCAACAGATAGAATTCATTACAATCTAGAAGATTATTTTAAGAGTCATGAGTGGTTTTATGATAGAAGGAAAAATTACTATAAAAATATGGGCAAGCCTCTTACAAGAATTATCAGTATCCCATATATGGCTCAATGTATGATGTCTCTCATACATAAGGAACCACATAGTGCTAGGGCTAGGCCCTCTTCTCTTGTAAAAAAGGAAAGCGAATATCAAAGAATATTTAATGAAAATATCACTCCCAAAATATATTTATTTTGTGCGCAAGCCACAAGAAGAGTCGAAAATCGTTTGAAATTTGATATTGATGATTTTTCTAATCAAGAAAAAACAAATCTTAAACTGCATATTGCGATGGTATTAATCATGAAAATGACACGAAATCTCAATTATTCAATTCAGGACATTGAAAATTTAATCATTGAAAATATTGATGACGAATTGATTGATTCAGTTGCAGGAGATACGATAGAACTATCACGTAGATATATAAAAGAACATGACGTTTCGTTGGAAAAATCAGCGAAATCTGCCAGATTATCAGATTATCTAAAGGAAAACTTAGAATTGTAAATTTTAATTGAGATAAGACAAATCTATGGACGAGAACAATAGCCTTCGAATTGAATCATTAGAATTGAAAATCGAATATCTGTGGAATCCTTTCTTATACAAAGGTGGACATCTTACCTTTAATGATTGTAAAAATGTCATCTTACGTCAGGAAGATTGCAGCTATTGGGGAGCAGCTGTATATAAATGGGAAGGTCAAATCACTATAGGTGACCATGCAGGGGAGTTAGGGGTATTGATTGGAGAAACATTAGATTTACGCCAGAGAATAAAACAATACATCTCTGGAACTCAGGAATCAGGGAACAAATATTGGAGAGAAGAATTTCTTTCAAAGGGTAATATATATTTTTTTATACTTACTCTTATGGGTGGATATGTTCTTTCGAAGTCTGAAAAGCTAGTATCAATAGGAAAAGATTCGTTTAAAAGTAAAAGCAGAAGGTTAATAATAGAAAAATCTCTTATCCTGAAAGAGCTTTCGGAGAATAAAGATAGAAAATGGGTTGTTAATAGGGAACAATAGAAAATATTCTAAGTTGTGAGGCTCCCCCAAAAAATGGACCAGTTAAAAATATTGTTTTCTAGGAAGAGATCCAAGGTTATTAAAAAAAGTAAACCAAAACGGAGGAATGGACTCTACTTTCCTAACTGGTTATTAAATAGAATCCAGTTTGGATTTGCCTTATTTGTTTAAGGATTAACTTGACTTGACACTGTGAGGAGATAGGTGGTCAAATTACCTCCTTAGAAATTTAAAAAAACAAAAAGAGGAGGAATCAATGACCACCCAAGACAAGCTTATCAAAAGAAAGCTCTCATTGCTAGAGCTTGCCGAGTTTTTACAAAACATTTCTCAGGCCTGTAAGATCAACGGCTGCTCCCGTCAACACTTTTATGACATCAAAAAAGTCTATGAAGAGAATGGCATGGACGGCTTGAGAGAAAAAAGCCGGAGGAAACCCTGTATCAAAAACCGGGTTGCTCCTGAAACAGAAGAAGCCGTTCTCCAGATGGCCTATGAGTATCCGGCATTTGGCCAGCTGAGAGTCTCCAATGAACTTCGCAAAAAAGGCATCCTGGTCTCTTCCGGATGAGTCCGTTCTATCTGGCAGAGACATGATCTTGAGACCATCAACAAGAGACTGAAAGCCTTGGAGGAGAAGGCAGCGGCTGAAGGCATTGTTTACACTGAAGAACAGCTTCAGGCATTAGAACGCTTCAAAAAAGAAAAAGAGCATGACCCGGATGAGATTGAAACAGAACATCCCGGATATCTACTGGCTCAAGATACCTTTTACGTGGGCTATCTCAAAGGAGTCGGAAGGATTTATCAGCAGACTGTTATGGACACCTATTCCTCTGTGGCTTTTGCTAAGCTGTATACAGCCAAGGTGCCGGTAACAGCTGCGGATACGCTGAATGACCGGGTTTTGCCCTTTTTTGAGGACCAGGGAGTGGATATCTTGAGGATCCTGACTGATCGCGGCACTGAGTTCTGTGGAGTTCCGGAAAAACATCCCTATGAGATCTTTCTTCAATATCATGAGATAGAACACACTAAAACCCGAGCCAGGCGTCCACAGTCAAATGGGATCTGTGAATCCTTCCATAAAACGATTCTCAATGAGTTTTATCGCGTGACTTTCCGGAAAAAAATCTATCAAGATATCGATGAGCTGCAGAAAGATCTTGACGAATGGATCAAGTATTACAATAATAGCCGCACTCATCAAGGAAAGCGCTGTCAAGGTCGAACTCCTATGCAGACTTTCGTGGACAGTTTAGAGCTGGTTGTAGATGGTCATGATAAATTGAGCCAAAAATGGTCGTTTAAAACTGAGCCACTTAAGAAGCATGAAGATGCTGGGAGAAAGATTTATAATAATATTTTTTATCCCAGTATAAGAGAGGTGATCATTTGAAAAAAAGGAGGCCATTTTGGACTTACTGCTTATGCACAGGAGAGGCCTGAGTCAGAGGCAAATCGCGAAAAAACTGGGAATCAGCCGGAACACGGTCAAGAAGTACATCGAGAACCGGGGTGATCCTGAAGAGCGGAAAACCATCAAAAGGAAAAGCCTGTTAGATCCGTTTCGAGAGAACATCTCGTTTTGGCTGAATGAAGACCTGGAATACAGGGCCACTTGGATTTACGACCGGCTCACCAATATGGGTTTTACGGGCAGCTATGAGATAGTCAAAAGGAAAGTGCATGAGATCAAGGCCGAAAGGCAGAGAGTGGCCTACATGCGTTTTGAGACAGAGCCGGGTTACCAGGCGCAGGTGGACTTCGGGTCATTCCAGGTAGAAAATGCCGACGGCACTATCCTGACGCTTTATCTTTTTTCCATGATCCTCGGTTATTCGCGTAAGATATACGGAGAGCTTATCGACCGCTGCGATCTTCCGAGTTTTCTCGACTGCCACATCCACGCGTTTGACTATTTTGGGGGAGTTCCCGATGAGATACTCTACGACCGGATGAAAAACGTGTACATCGGCAAGGTAGCCGGGAGGAAAAAGTTTAATTCCACTCTCCTGGGCTTTGCCCTGCACTATGGTTTTAGGCCTGAAGTGGCCCCTTCCTATGCGTCGTGGGTCAAAGGAAAAGTCGAGAGGCCGTATGATTTTATTCGGGAAGGCTTCTGGCGGGGTTACGGTTTTATCTGTCTCTCCACGGCCAACAGAGATCTTCTCAGATGGCTTGAGAAAAAGGATGAACGGATTCATGGGACAACTCATGAGGTTGTTTCCCGTCGTTTCGAGAGAGAGCGGCCCCACCTGAATATCCTTCCTCCCCGGGCCTATGACACCTCTTACCGGGTATACCGAAAGGTTTTTAAGGACTGCACCGTGCGGTTTGAATGCAACCGCTATGTTGTGGCTCACACGCTGGTGGGGAAGAACCTCCTTCTTCGAGTAAAGGAGAGGGATATGAGGATATTCGACAATGATGTGCTGGTTGTGAGGTATCAAATCCCTGAGGGAAAAGGGCATCTGGTTCAGGACAAAAAGTTCTACGAAGCCCTGAGAGCTGATAAAGAGATGAACAAGCGCAAATACGGAAACGGCAGACGCATTAAGGGCCGCGCTAAAGCGACAATCAGTCCTGTGAAGCCGCGATATGCGATGGATGTTGAAGTGCGGTCTCCCCATATCTATGACACGGCAGCTGGGGTGGGGACATGAGCACCTTGGCGCTTGACCGTATCCACTCCGACCTCTCCCGGCTGAAGCTGTCAAGAATGAGCGAGATCCTGGAACAGACCATAAAAACCTCTGAGGAAGAGGGGAAGAGTTATCTCTCCTTCTTGAAAGAGCTCCTGGAAGAGGAGGTGGCCCACAAAGAGCAGCGTCGGGTGGAAATCGCACTGAAGATCTCCGGGCTTCCCTTTATCAAAAGCATCGACGAGTTTGATTTTTCGTTCCAGCCCAAACTGAACCGGCAGAAGGTCATGTCGCTTTTCGATCTGACGTTCATTCGGGAGAAGGGCAATGTGATCTTCCTCGGCCCTCCCGGCGTGGGGAAGACGCATCTTGCGGTATCCTTGGCTCTGAAGGCCTGCCAAGCCGGGATGAGCATTTATTTTACTAACATGGAAGATCTCATCAGGAAGCTGAAGAAAGACCGTGATGCCGGCCGTCCGGGTAGAGGCAGGAGTTATCATAAATCGTCGCTTGTCATCGTTGATGAGGTCGGATACACCCCGATAGACAGAGATGAGTGTAACCTGTTTTTCCGGTTCATCGCCAACCGCTATGAAAAAGCCAGCACCATCATCACCTCGAACAAAGTCTTTTCCGACTGGACTGAACTCTTCCACGATCCTGTTATCGTCACCGCCTTCCTCGACCGCCTGCTCCATCACAGTGTTGTCATCAATATCCGGGGCTCAAGCTATAGGCTGCGCGGAAAAGTCGGAGAGGACCGGAAAAAGGATCAATCA
>Ga0180433_10010603_pt1 | contig 11058 bp, 4 predicted proteins | sample SS_ome_8_FD_132980 | JGI IMG/M metagenome (GOLD analysis project Ga0180433, IMG submission 132980) | Hypersaline lake sediment archaeal communities from the Salton Sea, California, USA - SS_1_D_1 metaG | ecosystem: Environmental > Aquatic > Non-marine Saline and Alkaline > Hypersaline > Sediment...
CTAGTGCTCGTGCTCGTGCTCGTACTCGTAATCGAGAAGTCGCGTAGCAGTATTGACCGTTTTATGCACAAAAACAGTCAAAACATGCCTTGTTTCTTAGGAGCATCACAACCCGGCCGCGGCCCGGCAGGCATGGGGAAAAAGCAAAAATCAAAAGGCAAAGTTGCATTGCAAATTTCAAATAGAATCCCTCGCGAAAGGGTTCCTTCAAAGCGGGGCTAGCCGCCTCCGGCCTGCCATGGCCAAAGTGGGGCAGGCCTCCGGCTTGTATGTGTTTAGCTCGAGAGGCAGCAAACGCTGGTTAAGCCCGCGATTCTGCGGCGGCAGCCAAAGTGGGGCAGGCCTCCGGCCTGCCAATGACAACCGGGACAGTTGAACTCGTACCCGGGCGGCAGGCGTGGAAGCCGCCTTCGGCGGCTGGAGGATGGTAGCAGCCTGGAAGGCCCTCCAAAAGGAAGCCTGACCCATGATTGACGCTTAGGCCAAAGCCGGGGGCTGTTTCCTGCCGATATATGCACATTATGGGAATATACAGGCGCAGGCTTTCCATGTGGATCATCAACATCACCGCCCTGGGGCTTTTCGGAGGGCTGCTGGGTTGGAGTCTTACCGGCACAGAGGCGATGCGTAAGCTTTTCGCCTACGGCTCGTATTATTTGATACTCCTGATGGTCCTGACGTGGGCCGTGACGGGCCTGGTACTGTTGAAACAGCTGGCCTTTTCACCAAGAACCTTTATCAGGAAATACTGGCCCGGGATACTTGCCGCTGTGCTTCTGACCGCCGCGGTGTTCTGTTCCGTCCGGGTGCGGTTCAAGACCTTAAGCGACGAGACGAACCTGCTGGCGGTTTCGCAGTCCATGGCCCGCGACAAGACCTGCTTCAACTCCACCATGGCCAAGTACTACTACAACAACCTGCATCCCTTCAACCACGAGATACCGAAAAGGCCGTTGGTTTTTCCTTTCATGGTCAGCATACTTCACACGATCTGCGGTTTCCGGCACCAGAACGCTTTCGCGATGAATTTCATCGTGATGTTTTTGTTCCTGGCGGGCCTGTACGCGGCGGTCAGGAGGACGTCCGATGCGGGCACGGCCGTAGCGGCGATGCTCCTGGTTATCGCCTGCCCGGTCTTTACGGTCTTCGGAACCTCAGGCGGCTTCGATATAATGAACACCGCCTTTTTCGCCGTGGTCATGGCCGCGGTTTTCTGCTTTTTGAAACACCCCTCGCCGGCGAGCCTGGCGTTCGTTATAGCCAGCTGCCTGGTGTGCGGCAACGTCAGGTACGAGTCTATAATGTTCGTGGGCCTGGTCCCGCTGCTTCTGTGCAGAAAAATAAAATGGCCGCACATAAAGGGTTCCTGCTTAGTTATCTGCCTGGCGCCGCTGGTAAGCCTTCCCTATATATGGCAGCGTATCCTCAGGAACGACGCCTACCAGAACCCGGAGGGAACGGCTGTATTCTCTATTTCGGCCCTCGCTGAAAACCTCAGGACTTTCTTCACGAACCTGATTAAATTCGATTACTACCTTCCCTACGCCGGCCTTCTCAGCGCGGCGGGAATCCTGATATTCGCGTGGCTGGCGGTACATGTCATACGCAAAAGAACCGGTTTCGAGCCGTACCAGCGAAATTTCATGACGGTGCTGGCCGCAAGTCTGGGTATAAGCACATTCTTGTATTTTTCGCATTTTTTCGGCGTCTATACGCACCCGTCATCGGCGAGATTTTTCATAACGCTTTCTGTGGCGCTGGCGTTGTCTCCGGTGGCGATGCGGATACTCAAACCGGATATTTTATCCGGCAGAACCGTTCTTATCATCGCCGCGGTGTGCTTTTGCTTTTATCACCCCATCGCCGTCGAAGGCCGGTTCATAAACGCCCTTATGGGAAACCGAAGGACCGAACACGGCATGATGATCCTGAAACGGTTGAATGACCGCAACATCATGGTTGTATCGACCCACCCCGGACAGTTCACGGCCATGGGCTACGGGGCGGTCAACTTCGCATGGGCCAACGCCAACAAGGATCAGTTGCTCAAGGAGGCCCGGAGGCGTCTCTTCTCAAAAATGGTCGTCTTCCAGGAGGTAAGCTACGAGACCGGTCGGCCCACACCCGAAACAGCGCTTCCGGATAACTGGCGGCTTAAGACGATCTACAGCATCCAGTTCTCCGCCACAGAATACCTCAGGGCCTCGGTGCTGGTAGTGCCGCGGGCCGAGCCTGAGGAGTAGGAGGGTAGGAGGTAGGAGGTAAGTCAGTAGTCAGTAGTCAGTAGACAGCAGGGCCACCCCCTCCCGTCATTTCGGAGCAATCCAACCGGCCGCGGCCCGGCAGGTATACGTGAGAAACAGGACCCAGGACAAAGAATCCAGAAACCAGAATTAAGCGCAAAAAAACCGGCGAGCCGAGGCATTCGGCCCGCCGGTTGCTTCTTACAAAAAACCCCGTCCTTTACATCGGGCCGAGCCGCGAATTCACGTAGGCCATGAAGTTGGTGTTTTCCGACAGAGGTCCGCCGTATTTGTCCAGGGCGAATGCCATCGGGTCACCTACGGGGGCGCCAAGCTCGTCGTCAACTATCGCTATGTAACCGACGAAGGCATCGACGAACTCCATCGCGGCCGCATACTGAGGCATGTCCGGGTTGTCGGCGTTCTCGGCGAAGGCCGTGGCGATGGATGTGGCAACCTCCGGTGTAAAGGGCGCGTCGGGCGGAGCCAGATCGGCGAACAGGGCCGCCATCGCCGCCATCTGTTCCTGATCAAATCCCTGCAGCTCGGCGGCATAGGTTACAAGGGCCGCACATGCCTCGCAGGGCTGAATGTTGGGATTGGCCGCCAGAGCCCTTTCGAACGAAACCTGAATGGTGTCGCTTCCGATCCCAAGCTCGACCGCCGCGGCGTCCAGCAGAACCGGACAGCCCTGATACTCGGGAAGTATCTCCTCTGCCAGAGGCGCCACCGGCGTGGGTGGTATCTCGGTCGTCGGCGCCAGGGCCACGATGGTCTCGGTTATGGTCTCGGTGATTGTGGTTTCCACTATGCCGGTCTCGGTACCGGTCTCGGTCGTCGTCTCAGTGTTGGTTATCGTCAGCGTATCAGTGACCGTCAGCGTGTCCGTAACGGTGCTTGTAATCGTCTCGGTAAGCGTAAGCGTCTCTGTCTCCAGAACGGTCTCGGTGCCGGTGCCGGTGCCGGTTCCGGTGGCGGTGCCGGTAACCGTTTGCGTGGCGGTTGCGGTGGCCGTGCCCGTGGCGGTGGCCGTGCCCGTGGCGGTCGCCGTGCCCGTGGCGGTCGCCGTGGCCGTTACCGTCTGTGTGCCGGTGGCCGTCTGTGTGGCCGTGGCGGTCTGTGTGGAGGTGGCCGTGCCGGTTGACGTTTGAGTGTCCGTCAGGGTAACGGTTCCGGTGCTGGTGGCCGTATCGGTGTTCGTGGCGGTGCCCGTGCCAGTGACCGTGTTGGTGACGGTCTCGGTGTTGGTCACCGTGTCGGTGTTGGTGACGGTCTCGGTATTGGTCACCGTATCGGTATTCGTAACAGTATCGGTATTTGTGACCGTGTCGGTGTTTGTCACGGTATTCGTCTCGGTAATGGTGCCGGTGACGGTCACCGTCTCGGTGGCGGTTTCGGTGTTTGTCACGGTCTGTGTCTCGGTGATGGTCTGGGTCTCCGTGATCGTGAAAGTCTGTGTTTCTGCCGCGCCGCAGCCGGGGCAGTCGCCGGCGTAATCATCCTCTATCTCTATCTCCAGGTGCGCCCTGTCATCGGTTTCGTCGTAGTTGTCGCCGGCTGCGCCGCTGGAAGTTTCGTCCACCTTGCTTCCGGAACCGCTGTTGGCGTGGGCCCTTACCGGATCGTTGCCGCCCTTCTTCACGATATTAACGCCGCTGACGGACTCGGAATGGACCCATATCGTCGCATCGGAGGTGCCGGTGTTTTCGGCGGTGTCGGCCCAGGCGATCACCTGGCCGTTCTTGGGGTCTATGGTGACAGTGCCGTCGGCGTGAACGTGAATGAGGGCGGTCGTGGAGACCTTGCCGTGGGCCTCGGCCTCTATGCCGTATGTGACGTTTATGTCGCCGTGGGCCTCGAGGCATGCCTCCGCGACGCCGGCGTCGGCCTGCGGGGTCTGGTTGGTCCGGGCCTTCACCGCCTGCTTCGAGCTGTTGCCGATTATGGTCAGGTTGCCGTCGGAAAGGACGGTGACGAACGCGCGGCTTCCGCCGACGGCGTTGAGGTACCCGCTGGTGATGTCGCCGCCGTTCACCGTGATCATGCTGACCGTTCCCGGCTGCTGGCCGCTGGAGATGCCCTTTCCGGTTTCGAGGTTGCCCGCGGTGATGCCGCCGCTTCCGGCTATCAGGGCGATATCGCCGGTGGTGGTTTCGATGCTGTCGGTTATGTCCTCAAAGACTATAGAGCCGTTGGAACCGAGCGTAACCAGCGTAATGCTGCCGGCTCCGCCCTCGATGGCGCCGTCGGACAGATCCTCGAGTGTGATGCTGTCCCAGGCGTCGTAGACCATCGACACGCCGTCGACGGCCGAGTAACGCTCCACCTCTTCCTCGTAAACGATGCCGTCCGCGGCCTGCTGCGTTGTCGGACGCTCGCCGTCTTTTATGACGAAGGTGAACGGCGCGATATCGGTCATCGTGCTGGTGTCGGTTATGGTGCTGGTGTCGATTATCGTGAAGGTCTGGGTGTCGGTATCGGTGCCGATAACGATCGACGTGTAGGTGGACGTCACGGTGTCGGTATAGCTGGATGTCCCGGTGTCGGTCTGCGTGAACGTGCCGGTAGTGGTATCCGTGCCGGTGGCGGTGTTCGTCGCGGTGGCCGTCGCCGTGGACGTGGCGGTGCCGGTCAGGGTGACAGTACCCGTAGCGGTCTGGGTTCCAGTGATCGTCTGAGTGGCCGTCGAAGTGGCCGTTCCCGTTACCGTTTGGGTGCCGGTCGCCGTGCCGGTCGTCGTTACCGTACCGGTGACGGTGACCGTACCGGTGTTGGTGACCGTTTCGGTATTGGTCACGGTATCGGTGTTCGTAACCGTATCGGTAAGCGTGTCGGTGTTCGTGATCGTATCCGTGTTCGTGACCGTGTCGGTATTCGTAACCGTGTCGGTGTTCGTTACGGTATTGGTGTTGGTCACGGTTTCGGTGTTCGTGACCGTGTCGGTGTTGGTCACGGTTTCGGTGTTCGTGACCGTATTGGTGACGGTCTCGACCACCGTCGCCGTGGCGGTGGCGGTTATGGTCTGCGTGTCGAACTCGATCCTGGTTTCGGTCACCGTGTCGGTCTGCGTCTGTGTTCCGGTCTGAGTACCGCTGCCCGTGCTGGTCGAGGTTTCGGTGAAGGTGAAGGTTTCGCCCTGGGTCTCGGTGGCCGTGTCAGTGACGGTCTCGGTGACCGTGGTGCTGGTAAGGGCGGGGCCGGGGCAGTCTTCGCAGGGGCCGGTGAAATCGGCCTCCACCTCTATAGAGGCGATTAAGCCGTTCGTTTCCTGGTCGCTGCTGTCGCCGTCGCCGCCGGCGCTGGTGACCTCCACCACGGCCGAGCCGGCCGATGCCCTCGAAAGAATCGGATCGCCGGCGCCGCTTGTCGTGACCGAAACGCTGTTGGAGCCGGCGTGCACGCTGACGTCGGCGTCGGCCGTACCGCCGGAACTCGCCGTGGTCGCGATTGCCTGGACCTTTCCGGCACCGGCGTCGACGTCCACCGACCCGTCGGCGCATATATGGACGGTGGCCGTCGTGGCGCCCGAAGCCGAGGCCTCCGCGCTGACGGGCGCATCGATGTCGATATCACCCGCGGCCCGCAGGCACACCAGGGCGTCCGCCGAGGCGGCCGCCGAACCGGTGGCGGCCAGAACGTTGCTGCCTATGTACAGGTCGCCATCGGAAACCGCCGATATACCGGCGGCGCTTCCGCCCAGCGCTATAAGGTCGCCGGTTGCGATATCACCGCCGCCCAATGTCAGCAGCTGGATCTCGCCCGGCGATGCCGCCTGGCCCGCGGAGCCGGTAACAAGGTTTCCTATATCGATTCCGCCGCCTCCGGCGACGAACGTTATGTCGCCGGTGGTCGTGCGGATGGTGTCGTTCTTGTCGGTGAACTCTATGCGGCTGCGGGAGACCCTGTTGGCCAAAAAGATCATCTCCCCGCTTCCGCCGGTGATCTCGTCGTCGAATATGTTATCGAAAGTAATCAGTTCGTCGGCCTCGTAAAGTACACCCACACCGGAGGCCGAAAAGGCCTCGACGTCCTGCTCGTAGACGGTGTCGGCTGCGGGACTGGCCGGAGCCGCCCCGTCGGCGATCGTAAGAACGGCCGGATCGATCAGCAGCCTTCCGGCCTCGCCGGCCGGCGCCGAGGCGTCGATGTCGCCGGCGAAAAGGAAACTGTCGCCGCTTATCTCGGCGAAGCCGCCGTTGCCGGATTCCGCGCCTCCGGAAATATCGATCGCGGCGCCGCTTTCAAACAGCGCGTCGCCGGCCGACTGGACTATGACTGTTCCGCCGTCGCCCGACTCGCCGCCGGCTGCGCTGGTGACGCTTCCGCCGGTCAGGCGGACCTCATCCGCGGCGGTCAGGGTGACGCTGCCGGATTCGGCGGCGATTGTACCGGACTGCTCGACGCGGCCGGTGCCGCTCTCGACGGCAAGCGCGAGACCGTCAAGCCCGGACACCGCCCGGCTGAAGGTATCGCCCGCCGCCAGCACAATCCTGCCGTTGTCGGCCTCTATCGCCCCGGTGTTGGTGACGTCACCGATGCCCTCGACGGCACCGTCGGGAACCGTTACCGCGTCCACCTCGACGACGACGTCGCTGCCCTCGGAACCGAGGAAAACCTTGTCCCCGGCCGCCATTATCACGTAACCACCGGGACTTCTTATAGTCCCGGCGTTGAGCACCTCGCGGCCCAGAAGAGCCACCTGCGAGGCCGATATATCGCCGTAGTTGGCGACCTTGCCGATCCCGTCGCCGGTGAAGTTGTACACGCCCTGCATAAAGTCGCTGTTGGAAATGTTAAGACTCGACGCGGTGAACTTGTAGGCCTGGATCAGCGACGTGGGGCCGAAAACGATCCCGTTGGGGTTGACTATGATGATGTGCCCCTGGTTGCCGAACAGCGAGCCGTGAAACTGAGTGGCCCCGCCCTGAACGACCCGGTTCAGCACAGCGAAGTTGCCGCTGTCCTTAAGAAACCGGAGTATCTCGCTGCTGGAGGTATCGAGGCTGTTCCAGTCGATGACCGCCCTGGCGGAATCCATGTTGACCGTGGTGGTATTGCCTGCCTGGACCACGCCGGCCGCTCCGGCAACGATCTCGGCGCCGCTGGGTGTGGCCCGCGCTATCTGCACCGGAATGCCGAAAGCCATGCACGAGACGAGCGTACAGGCCACAATCTGCCTGACGTAATACGTGTTTGAGGTTTTGCGCAGCGTTTTCATTATTTTCTCCTCGCCTTTACAAGAGGATCCCCTTGCTATCACCGAATCTCCTCATATTTGTTCCTGGAGCGCCAACAAAATGAATTTTCGCATCGCCGGCGGTCAAAAAGCGAGCCGCTCGAATGCAAAGTCATTTTGTTGAAGCTCCCATCACCACCTCATCATAAACCCGACGTTCATGCGGCCGTCGCCGGTCCTTGTGTTTTCGGTCGGGGTCAGCGGGTAGCCGTAGTACATCGCGCCGGTGAAATTGTCGCCCAGCTCGATGATTACGCCGGTACCCACGGACATAAGCTCCTGATCCCGGTGCTCACCGGCGATGGGATCCTCTATGCGGGCCTGCCCATAGTCGATAAAGCACAGCGGGGCCAGCTTCCTAAGCAGCGGCTTTCTGTCGTCTTCGGTCTCGCCGATGCCCCCGGCCTTTTGGCGGGCCACTATGTCGTACTCGTACTGGCCGGACACCAGAAGGCCCCCGTCGGCGACTATTTCGTACTCGTCGTACCCCCTCACTGAATACATTCCCCCGAAAGAGGTCATCCTCGAGGGGATAAGCCTCTCGTCGGATGTGACCCACTTGAATGATCCGCTTAAGCGGTGAATCTTGTCGCGGGCGAGAAAGCGGCTGTGGTTGATGCTGGTCGTATACACGCTGAAATTGCGGTCGGCGTTTGTCCTGGCAAGGTTGAACTCCGCCTGGTCCGAACCGCTGTAGCTGTCCATCCTCTGGAACCTGACCGAGCTGTTGGTAAGGTCGTCCCTCTTGTGGAAGTCCAGTCCCCATCCCCACAGCTCGACCTCCACGTCGCTTCCCAGAAACTGCGGGAAGATCGACGGCGTGACCTTGCTCTCCTCGTGCATGAGTGTGCCGGTAACGTCGAAGAACCAGCCGTCGTGCTGCATGGCGTTGAACCGAAGCGTCCCTCCGTAGAATACGCCGTTGCCGATAAAGTCGACGTCGCCGGTGTCGGGATTGACATCGAACTCGCTGTAGCCGCCGAAGAGGTTCAGCCTGGTCCTCGGACCGGTCACCGGAAAGTCGTAGCTGCCGTAAATCGAATAGTGCTCGAACATCTCCGAATCGAAAGGCGCCTGGTACACGGCCGTGAAGGCGTCGTCGAAGCCCAGAAGGTTGGTGTTTATAACCCCCATCCGCGGCACCCATTCCCTGTCCTGGGTGCCTGAATTGTCCAACTGAATGAAGGAATGCCAGGGGCTTGCCTCGTAAATGTTGTAACCGACGTCGAGGGTGTTCGGATCGTCGCCTTTCGAAACCACCGCCGAAACGTACCTGTCCGGGTTCAGGTTCAGCAGATTGACGAAATCATCGAGCTTCTTTCGATTGATGACCTCGCCGCTTTTCGCCGGCGACCACTTCATCAAGGCCGATTTTTTCAGGTAGGTCTTCTCCGCCTCGAGGTTTTCGGGCGTAAAATATTCGGCCGCCACATCGTCGACCCGGGCCTCTATTACGTGCACCGGCAGAACGCCGCCGGGAAGCTCGTCAGTCAATACATCAGATGGAACGTAGGCGTAAATGCCGGCGTAATTCACCGACTGATATTTTGCGATGATGTACTGGGTCAGGCCCTGTATCATTCTGACCGAGACTTCACGCGTCTGCCCCGGCTGGCGCATTACTTGCCTGATCGTCCTCAAATCGTACAGGTCGTCGGAGTCGGCCTGGCCCATGGGCTTGGCCGAGGCGTTGTAAACCTCCGGCATTTCTTCGATCAATCGCTCGGTTGTCACCAGGAGGTTTCCGGTTATCCTGATCCGGCTTACGGTAAACCGCCGGCTGGCGTCTTCGGGAAGTCTGGAAACCGCCCCTTCAATCTCTGTTTGAACGGGCTCGACCAGGTAGTCCTCCGCGGCCTCCTCCCGGGCCCGGCGCTGAAACTGTTCGGCGGTTTCGGTCTCGGTCGGCTCGGCCACCCTCTGCTGAGCAGGGGCTGAAACCGTTAGACACAGCATAACGGCGGCCGCGATGACCCCAAGAAGCCAAACGCTTCGCGTGACACGGTACGCATCCTTCTTATATGTTCCTGCATCCATAGTGACCTTCCTTAGAAACATCTGCCTTGATTGAATCCATCCCGCAACCCCGCGCCGGCCCCGCCGCGGTCGCTTTTGCCCTAATTCTTAAGTGGTTATTATACATTTATTAAGGGGTAAAAGTCAATGAAAAACCACCCGCTGCAGCCGACATAGACCGTTTAGGGCATAATATGCATCGGCCTGAGCCGGATGAAAATTATTATAGGACCGTGGGGCCAAAAGGATTTCGCGTCACTTCGCAAAAAAGTGAACATTCCGGTCGGGTCTTGCTTTATCAAACATCACACAGACTCGACCGGTCCGGAAGAAGTTTAAACCGGCGCCTCAGATCTATCCTCAAATCGACTTTTCACCATTAAAAATAATAACGCCCCTCCCCCCCGGCCTCCGATAAACATTAGGTGAAGTTTTCCGCGGAGGTCACGTTCAAATAGGGGTCCGTGTACGGTTCGCCTCCGAACAGTCCTGTTTTACGGGAGTATTTAATATGGGAATCACAGGCATGTTAAGGTCGCTGACTACAAACAGAACCGAAGCGAAAGCCGTCGAGGGATTCGACCGTGGCTGCAGGCTGTGCGCGGAAGGTCGGATAGGCGAGGCCGCCGACGTCTTCCGCAGCGCGGCGGCCGCGAGGCCCGGTTACGCCGAAGCACTTTACGCACTGGCCATGGCTTATGACGCCGCGGGTGATCAGCAGCAGGCCATGCGTTCCTATGAAAAAGCACTCGAAGCCAAAAACGATTATGCCGAAGCGAGGTATGGCCTGGCTTTGCTCCACGTTAAAACCGGCGGCGTCCAGAAGGCACTGGCAAACATGATCAGCGTAATTCGCCTTCGGCCCGACCACGCTCAGGCCCACTTTACAATGGGCAGGATATACCGCAGCCTCGGGCAATTCGAAGAAGCGGCCGATGCATACAGGAGATTCTCACGGATACGACCTGAGTGCGCGATGGGCCACCTGGAACTCGCACGGGTATACGAAAGCCTGCAACGACACGAGCAGGCCGCCGACAGCTACAGGCGGGCCACCTACGTCAATCCGGACGATGCTTCAGCCTACCTCAAGCTCGGTGCCGTCCTCGAAAAACTCGGCCGCACCAAAGAGGCAAGGGAGGCCGTGCATCACGCGTCACAGCTTAGGCCGGCATCCGGTGCCGAGGCACCCGAACCCCGCGACAGGGTGGAAGCCAAAGTAAGGCAGTCGGCATAGATGACAGTAGGCAGTAGGCAGTAGGCGAGTAGTCGAGTAGCAGTATTGACCGTTTTATGCACAAAAACAGTCAAAACATCCCTTGTTTCTTAGGAGCGCAAGCGAGAAATCTCATACCCAGAGCGCCCGCCGGGCGCCGCGAGACTCAAATATTCAGCAGCAAGTCGAAACCACTGAGCATGAGATTTCTCGCCTCGCTGCGATCGGCTCCTAAGAAACTAACCGTTTACCCCTGGCTCGTGCAGGCTGGAAGCCTGCCCCCCAACTGAACAATCGCACGGTGTCCCCAGTCGGGGGGCAGGCATCTTGCCTGCACATAATTCACC
>Ga0180433_10010605_pt1 | contig 11057 bp, 13 predicted proteins | sample SS_ome_8_FD_132980 | JGI IMG/M metagenome (GOLD analysis project Ga0180433, IMG submission 132980) | Hypersaline lake sediment archaeal communities from the Salton Sea, California, USA - SS_1_D_1 metaG | ecosystem: Environmental > Aquatic > Non-marine Saline and Alkaline > Hypersaline >...
ACTTTTCCTTTCATATTTTCTATACTATATAATATATCATTTACTCCTTTCTTTTTCTTTTTTTTTTTTTTTCAATAAAAATTTAAGTTTTTTTTATTGAAATTGGATTTGAAGCGTATCCATTTTTAGCATTTCCACATTTTCCTTGATGACAAATTATTCCAGGTGCTGAAAAAATCTTAATACAATCATTTTTACAATTTTTACAAATTATTTTTGACAAAATTTTTTCCTGATCTTTATAAGTTTTTTCATATTTTTTTTTACATTTAATGCATTTATAATCTACTGACTTCATATTTTTCATCCTTTATTAATTTTTTTTTGTTCTTCTAACCAATCACGAAAATCTTCAGACTCTTGATGAAACTCATTAATATCACGATTTTTAATTTTAAAAATTGGATCTATTTTTCTTCTTCCATCAGGTCCAAACATATAAAAATTATATTTATTTAAATTTTTATCAAGAATTTCTATTCCATATTTGTCTGGATTATACCAAATATCACAACCTGGTATAGGGATTAAAGCAGTGCAAGCAATAATCGAATAAGGGATTCTTTTTAACCAAAATTTATTTATATCAATTGTTTTTTTTGTTTGTCCCGGAGTTCTTATCATCATTAAAATTCGTGTAGAAAAACCATATTTGTGTGATAATTCTAATGCGTTCGCATTATCTTTATGTGTAGAATTTTTTCTTAATATTTTTAAAACATTATCATCAAAAGATTCTATTCCAAAAGACAATTCACGACATCCGGCATCCCACATTGCTTTTAGCATTTCATCATCCAGAGGTTTTACCCGACATGATATTCGCCAAAAAACATTTTGTTTTCCAATTGCTTCACATAATTCAAGAGTTCTTTTTTTGTTTGCCGTGAACATATCATCTGAAAATCTAAACTGTTTTATATTGTATTTTTTTTTAACATATTTTATTTCTTCGGCTACTTTTTCAGGGGAACGGAAGCGTAATTTTTTTGAGTGTGTTAATTTTGGAGCTGAACAAAAAGCGCATTGATGAGCACAACCTCTTGAAGATAAAATTATTGTACTTTGTCCATCCGAATAATTTTTATCATATGCAAAAATATTCCCCCCCTGAACATCTTTTAATTGATGTCTTGCCGGCAAATGAGGTAAAGAATCTAAATTCTGAACTATTTTCCCAATATAAATTTTTTTCATATTATTTTTTTTAGCATCTTTTAAAATTTCATGAATAGTATACTCCCCATCACCATGACAGATAGAATCAATTATAGAAAAATCTATAAATTCTTGAGAATAACTACCCGGGCCTCCAATAACAATTTTTGCATCGGGGAATTTTTGTTTTATTTTTTTTGAAAATATATTTGCATGTAAAATTTCTAAGGATGTTGTAGTAATACCGTAAAGATGTGCCAATGGCAACTTTTCTATAGCTTGTTCATCTGTAAGTGATGCATAATTTTCAATTATAACTGATTTATTCCCATGTTCTAAAGAAGCAGCTAAATACATTAAACCTAAAGGCGCCTGGGCATCTGGTTGTTTTAAAAAAGGTTTGGGCAAATAAATTAAACAAACATCTATTTTTTTATGCATTGTCAAGTAACCTTTCTATAATCTCTAAGCGTTTTGAATTTATTTTACTTAATAATAAATTTTCTTTTATATAGTTATAACTTTCTATATATTTTTTCTTCCGAAAAGAATTATTGGAAATAGTTTTTTCCAAATAATATCCAAAAGAATTTTCTTTTTCAAAATTATAATTAACAATTCCAGGTTTTTCAAATTCTGGTAATGTTGGACAAATACATGTAGAACCAGCATAAGTTCCTTCTATCCATCCGATATTAGATTTGCATTGATTGAATTGATTATGAACTAAAGGAACAATTTGAATAGCAGATTTTAAGTCTTTAATAAATTTATAGTAATCTATAATGTCACATTCTTGAATATTAAAACATTTTATTTTTTCTGTAATATACCAGAGATCATTCCCGACAAAAGTCCATGCCCAATTTTTATATTTTTTTGCTAAATTAAAAATATTTTCAGAAACAGATAATAAATCACTCCGATGGGTTGCAGATCCTCTCCAATTTATAGATTGAAAAGTTTCATCTTTTTTTTTAAATTTATATTGATAATCGTTATGGGCGTTTTCTATTACATAAATATTTTCATTGTATTTTTTATAATATTCTTTCAATGTTGGTGTTGAAACTGTAATTATATCTGCCATTGTCATTGCTTTTTCAATATTTTTTAAGACAGATGTTTTTTTATAAAATTTATATGCTGGATTATATTGGGGAATTTCATGAAGACAGTCATCATAGTCCACCCAAACTTTAATATTGAAATCTTTTGCTAATTGTAATGCTTGTAAGTCATTGTCTTGCTGGGGACGCTCCATATAAAAAATATCGGTTCCAATAAGATTATTCCAGGATATTTGACCAGGTATTGATATTTGAATTTTATCATTTTTTTTGGGAAGATATGAAAAAGTGCCAATGCTTCTATAATAAGAAACTGCACTATGTGGTAGAGGTTCATGAATTGATATTTTTATCATTATCTTTTATTCCTTTTTCATTTCTTTTCTATGTTCATACTCATAATATTTTTTTTTAATATAAGAAAGTATTAAATCACTTTTTTCTTTTTTCATCGTATAAGGATATTCCCAATATTTTTTTAATTTTTCATAGATTCATATCTTTTTTTGTTCCAATATTTTTTTGTTTCTGTCATAATCCCCACCTTTTCTCTTATCCCTTTATATTTATAATATACATTATGCCTTTATATTTGTCAAATAAAAAAATGATTTTTTTGTATTTTTTTCACTTGACAAATATAAAGGCATAATGTATATTATAAATATAAAGGGATAATTAATTTAAAAAAGGAATTATTTCAAAATGGATCAAATACCATTTCCAAATAAAAAATATAATATAATCTATGCTGATCCTCCATGGCAGTATAAAAACTGGTCGAAAAAGGGAATTGAGCTTATAGAAGAATGGGGGTTTAAATATAAAACTATTGGATTCACTTGGGTAAAAAAAAATAAAAAAACTCCATCTTGGTTTTGGGGTATGGGTTATTGGACAAGATCTAATGCTGAATTATGTCTGCTTGCTACAAAAGGTAAGCCAAAAAGAATAGACGCAGGAGTTCATTCTATACTCGACACCCCAATACAAAAGCATAGTCAAAAACCACAGGAAACAAGAGACAGAATTGTCAAGTTGGTTGGTAACCTTCCACGAGTAGAATTATTTGCTCGTGAAAAAACCGAAGGTTGGGATGTTTGGGGCAACGAAGTAGTATAAAAATCTATTTTAATGAAATTAAAAAAAAGGAGAAAAAGATATAATGGCAGGAAAAAAAGGAATGAAATGGAAAAAAGAAAAAAAATTTTGTCATCAGGTCTATACAAATCTTGATTCAGAAACAATGAAATATGTGAAAGAAATATCTAAAAAAAAAAATTGGAGTATTTCGCAAACTATTAGGAATATGTTAAAAGAATTTATTCTTTTTAACATTAAAGATTTATAAATATTTTATTTCTCTCTTTATTTTTTTACAGAGAAAAGAAATAAAATAAATATAATAAAAAAAAAATAGGAAAAAATTATGAAAATAAAAAAAGCTTCTTTTAAAAATTTTAAATAAACCTATGAAAAAATAGGTTTATTTAAAAATAAAAACCTCAACTTTGATTTTGATAAATATTTAGAAATACAATATAAAATATATTGTTTTTCTCCAAAAAATTATTTCCTAAGTTTAAAAGAGTTAGGAAAAAATTTTAAAAAAGAAATAGAAAAAAATGAAATATCTTAGATGATTAAAATAATAAAAATTTTATTTGACACCAATAAAGCATTACAGTTATAATTTATAACTGTAATGCTTTTATTTTTTCTAATCTTTTTATTTCTTCAATATTTAATTTTTCTTTATTTTCTGTTTTTTTGAAATTTCTATAACCAACAAGTTTTAAATAATCACAAACAAGATCATATTTTTTTGCTGCTTGTATTTCTGTATCATAGAGTCCTATCGTTTTTCTGCTTCCTGCAAAATGTATAATACAATAATATTTTTTTGTATTTTTTCTCAGGCAGGTTCCTTTATATTTTTTAGCTAAAGATTTTCTAAATCTATATAGATCAGATCGATGTATTATATACATATTTTCTTTTGTTAAATTTAAAGAATTTTTATCTTTAAAGCCTGCAAATAAATTTATATCTTCTAAATTCAAAATTAATCTGGATAAAGTTTTTATACCGCCTTCCGTATTTTTGATAAAAACTGTTTTTTTTCCTGATATAATATTTATAAAAATTTTTTTATTTTTATATTTTTCGTATTCTTCATCATCAAAAAAAATTTCTTTGTCATAATATATTATTTTTTTCATTTTTTTTACTTGTTTTATTATATTTTATTTTAAAATTTTTACATTTGGAATGCATTTTCTTAAAACTTTCCTGATATAGAAGCCAATCCCATTCCCCACACAATTCACATATTATTTTACCTTTAAATTTTTTGTAATAATTATAATCAGACTTAATGAAAAATTTATTCTTTTTTATGTTCATGTTTCCCCTCTTTTTTTATTTTTTTTAATTCGTTTGTCAATATTTCATTTTCTAATTTTAATTTATTATTTTCATCAACAAGTTTAAAATTATTAATATTTAAATCGCTATTATGTTTTGTTAAATTATTTATTAAATTATTTATTTCTTCATTTTTAATATTTTTAAAATTTTTTTTTACTTTAAATAATTTTACAATATTTTTACACTTACAACATTTAGATTTTATATAATTAATTTGTGCTGATGCTTCAATAGAAATTTTATTCCCACACTGATTACAGACATTGAAATATTCATAATGTGTTTTTTTGTTTCTGTCAAAACACTGTAATTTTATTCCTAAAATAGAAAGTTCTTCTAGTTTTGCTTTTCTAAATTGATATAAAGATATAAAATCATAAAGGCCTTTAACATTTGTATATTTTTCTTCAACATAAACATTAAATCCCCCAAAGAAATTTTTTTTAAAAAAATATTTTCCTGTCAACATTCTATTCTCCTTTTTTTTTATATTGCTGTAAACATTCTTGTAACATATACGCCTGTCCCAACTAAAGCTTCTTGAACTTGTTTTGATTCCTTTAATGTTTCTAAAATATCATTTCTAAGATATCCCTGCAAATTTTGAGTTCGTTTTGATATCTCAGATAATGAAATAGATCCTGCTTTTCTGATAATATTTAAGATTCTTTTAACTTCATGTTCAAAATCATTTTTAGCCATGAAATTTTCAATAATATATTGCATATGATCGGAAAGATGTTTTGCGAGCATTATCCCATAACTCATTTCTGATTCTGTAATTACGGGATTCTCTATATTATTACCCGTTGCAAGAATCAGTGCAATTTGTTCCGCTAATTGTGCTGTTCTGTTATAAGTGGCTTCAATTCTATTTTCATTTTCTAAATTTTCTCGCAGGTCATAAATATAATCATCAAAATCATTTATTAAATCATGTGCGTTTTCATTTAAATATACAATTTGAGGTTCTGGAACAAACAAATGATCCAAATTACCTTCTGGATTCAATTTTATTGGTTTCATTTTTAATAATTTTATTTTTTCAATTAAATCATTTCCAGGTTTTATTAAAAAATTTTTTTTTCTTTGTTTCCTGGGACGATTATTATCAGTTTCAAAAATCAACATCCTTGATAAAAAACCATCTGTAGCTGATTCATAGTTCAAACCTTTATAAAGCGTATCCGGGACAGTTGTACCTAGAAGACATAAGTTTGGTTGCATAATAGTCATCTTTTTATTTTTATCTGCGTAATCTTTTCCATTAAAAATTTGATCTGAAGAAGAATACATTTTCAAAAGAACTGAAATTATATTGTATAGATGTGTAGAACCCTTTTTTGTAGATTCTAAGAATCGTCCAATTTCGTCCAATAAAAAAATTTGAGATGGATTTTTGTCCATAGCAGTAACAATAGCGGTATCAGACGCCAGATCTTCAACACATGCCAGATCTAAACAATTTGCAATATGAAATAGTTCTTTTATTGTCTTTCTGGGAGCTTCTTTTCCACATCCAGATCCTCCCACGTTCAAGCAATAAATATTTGTTCTGACTCCAGTTTCTGTCTGAACTTTACGTCCTGCCAAAGCTCCAACAGCACACAAAGAAGCAGATAAGGCAAAAACAGGTTGAGGCATTATAGATTTTTCCAGAATATATTCAAAAATTTCTCCAACCAATCCTGGAGGATTTAAAAGTTCTTCTGGAAATATTTTTTTTTGAAAAGAATTATTTTTTTTAAATTCTTTTTTTTCTTCATTTTTTATATTTGAAACATTTGAAGAGGATATAGTATTTTTTTGTGAATTTTGTGGATAAGTTTGTGGATAAGTTGTTACCCATCCATATTTTTTAGCTTCATAAAAAACACTTGCTAGTTCAATATCTTTTGGCTTTAGCCCGTTCCATCTTTTTTCCATATCATCAGGATTATATTTGTCACTTGTTTGAGACCATTCATTCCAGAGGCCATAAGCCGAAGGCGAACCAGTACTTTTCAGGGCAAGCCCTATTTTTATCCATGTATCTCGATTATCACTTGATAGATAAGAAAGAGCTGATCTTATTTCTTTAATTTCTTCAGATGGCAATATATTTTCTTTTAATTCAAAATCATTATTTGTGTTTTCTCTTTTTAAATCAATAATCCATTTCGGTAAGGGCTTGCATCTTGTTTTTATATTCTCAATTCCAAAATCATCAACATCATCATAAACACAATAAAATTTTCCATCAGGTGCAATAACATAACTTCCATCGGCTCTAAGATCCAACGATAATGATTTATCTAAAAACCTTACTCTTGAAGATATTGTTCCATCAAAATTTTCAGGATATAAATAATATAAATGTCTTCCTCCTGATTTAGTTTCAACTTCAAATGTTTCAGGCAGTTGTCCATAATTATGCTGAACTTCTTCTTTTAAATCGTCTACGGTTCTAGTGTCTATTTCTGTTGAATTTGGTAACGGCTTATTTATATCTATATCTATTACTACAATTCCATTAGTCCTCCCACACGGAAAACCAATTAACATGTCTTCTCTATAAAATTGTCGTTCTAGTTTCTCAAGATCATTATGCGCATTATAAAAACCCTGCGATGTCAACGGAGCTTTATTAGAATAACAAGGGAAAAGAACAAAGCCCTGGTCTATATATTTTTTTATATATTTCTTCATAATGCTTATGATTTGCCTTGTTAGAATTATTTAAAATTATTAATAAACTTTAAAGAGATATAATCGCAATATAATCAATTGACTAAATTTAGTCAATTGATTTTCAGCTCAAATCAAATCTTTATATTAATAATAAAAAAAATTTTTTATTATTTTATAATATTTCTTTTAATTTTTTCTTGATTTTTTTTGTCTTCTTTAAAAAAGAAATTATTTTTTATCCAAAAACTTGTTCTTTTTTTTCCAATAACTGTATAATCAATGTTTTTTTCTATTGTAGTTATATTATTCTCAGATATTCCATGTGCTAACCATGCGATTTTTTCTGAATATGTTCCTGCAAAAGGTATTAATATTTTTGTCTTTTTTTTCTCTACGGTTATGAGAAGAGTTATTATATTGTATAACAACTTTAACGATTTTAATGTTGGATGATTATTTTTTTGGATATCGTTTTTTTCTTTTCTAACATAATCTATTTTATAATTTTTATTTTTTTCGCATTCGGAATGATTATTTGTTCCATTTATGGTTTTTTTGCAAATAGAACAAATAGGCGATTGGCTGTAATTGCCTTTGCCGAATCGTTTCCGGCTAACTAAATCTTCGCATCCAGCATTTTTTTCATATTTGGATGGTTTTGAATAAAAAATATGCTGACATAATTCTTCCAAAACAAACGATGAATTATGTAACACTCTGCTACATCTACCTTTATCTCCATAAGAAATTTGTTTGTCACCAGCTTTTCCAGGACCTCCATGATATCCATCACTAGATTTTGTCCGGACACAATTAGTACCTGATTCCAAAATTCCACTTTGTTGATCTAAGAGAAATTTTGGATTAAACTTCTCGAGATAAGAACATATATAATTTATTCTTTTTTCATTTTCCATATATTTTAAACAATCAAGATCAATTCCAACAAAATATAACAAATCAATAAATTCTTTATTAAAATTATAACTGTATGGAAATTCATTTAGAAGCCTTTTTATTTCTTCTTTTGTATATAAGATCGAACCATCTAAGAATAATTGAGCTGGATAACGCCCTTGGGAATCAGGAACTCGTCCATTTTTTATATTTAATCCTGATGGATGTATTTGCTTATCTCCATTTTCATAAGCAATAATATCTTTTATTATAGTTTTATTTTTGAATGGTTTTCTAAAAATAAACCAAACCTCAGTTGTTTGTTTAAATGGACTTATGCTGGATTTTATCCCATTATATTTTTTTATTAGATCTGTTGAATAAAATTTATTTTTTTCTTTATCTACTTTATCTAAAAATTTTTTTAAATTTTTTGAAACATTCATAGCTTTTGGAAAATTAGCAATTGAAAAACTATATACTGATTCTATTATTTCAAAATTTGCATTAATAGCATAATAAATAAAAGGCAATGCTTGACGCATTTGTCCAGAAAAAACACAAAAACCACCAAATTTTAAAATTCTAAAAAATTCTTGAAACATTATTTCTAAATAAGAACCCGAAAGCCCTTTCCAATTTTTATTCATAAAATCTACTGCATTTCCTTTTATTTCAGGTTTAAAATTATTATTTATTTCCCACTTACTCCCCAAGTTATATGGAGGATCAGAAAAAATTATATTTTGAGAACAATTTTTTATTTTTTTCACTTCTTCTAAAACATCACCAATTATATCCATTTACTTATATCCTTTAATTAAAATTTTTGTTCCATTACCAGAATGAAATTTTCTAAAAGCATGTTCTAAAAGCCTCAACTCATCATAAATATTATTTTTAAATCTTTTAGATTCCTTTTTTTTAAAAAATTTTTTTCCAGTAAACCAATATAAACCCCATCCATTTCTTACATCTTCCGGCCTTATTAATTCTTTAGGGCATACATAATATCGAAAAGAACCTAAATGGGGTTGTTGAATAATTAAATCATGTAAACCTCTATTTTCTAAAATAAAATCTTTGATTTGTTTCTCAAGATATTTAAAACGCATATAATATTTAATTTTTTTTTCTATTCTACAAGATTTTTTATTATCTTTTAAAAAATCTTGATAATTAACTTTTATTTCAAAAAGTATAGTTTGCCCACTTTTGTAACACAAAACGTCTGGAAATTCATCAGTTATAATATTATTATATTCATAAAGAACAATATTAGATTTCTTTATAAAATTTTCGGATGTTTTCTTGCATAAATCAAAATGTGAAATTTTTTGCATTTTTTCTCTTCTTTTATATATTTAAATATGATAAAATATGTTTTATAACATCTACAGTCCAGGCATTTCCTATTAGTTTATACCTTTGTGTATTACTGACACCATATGTATAATTATCAGGAATTGTTTGAAGACGTTCACATTCAACTGGATGGAATTTTCTAATACAATTTAAATCTCTTAAAACGTTGTATGGAACTCCCCTAAAAAAATTTGCTACAACAGATGCAGATTTTGAATTTTTTATGTCAGAATGATGCTGAAAATCCCAATGAGACCGCCCATCTTTTATTTTTCTATTCATGTATCTAATGGCTTTTTCAGAATGAATTAATTTAAAAAAATTATTATGCCATTGTTTTGTTAAAGTAGGAGCCTTAACAAAATCACGTACTTCGCCTTTTGAACATCCATGAGGAAATTGAAAAATACATTTTATAAAATCTTCTTTTTTTAAAACTACATTATCTTTGGTAACTGTAGTAAGTGTTCCTGTTTTATTATCATTTCTCAATTCAAGTCTTTGTTTAATAGGTATTTTGGAATAATCTTTTCTTTTACCTTTTTCATCTATTCGACGTCCTACAATTCTTCCTACACGAAAAACATCTTTAAATAATACGTTTTGTAATAAGATATTTTTATCTTCTGGTTGTTTTATTCCTGGTATGTTTGTCCAATACAAGCGTTTTCTATTTTGTGCAGAAACTAAAGACGAATTGATTAAAATTGGGGTTACTTTTAATTGTTTAGTTATTTCTTTTTGAATATTTTTATGTATAGAAAAATTATTTTCATATAAAAAATATTTAGATTTTGATTCATTTATTGCTCGTACAAAATGCATGAACAATTCAAAACCTACCCCAGTGCAAGTTGTCGCTCTGTTTTTATTTGCAATTGACCAGTACGTACAGGGACTGCCCCCCATTAATAAATCTATTTTAAAATTTTTAAAATTTATTTTTGTAATATCTCCCAGTTGAATTGTATCTGGAAAATTTTTTTGTGTAATTTTTATAGCATATTTATCAATTTCACTTGCATAATATTTTGAGATCGGTATTTTTAATTTTTCTAGCGCCAATCTTCCACAGGAAATCCCATCAAACAACGATAATATATTCATTTTTTACTCTTTATTTTTTTTATTAAAAATTTTTAATATTTTATATTTATATATGCTATACAAAAGATTATATATATACTTATCCAAACCAATAAAACTAACATTCTCAATATTATTTCCAAATCAACACCTCTTACCATCCAGCCTATAATAATAACGCAAAAACATAAAAAAATAAAACTCATTAAATAAAACATTTTTTCTCCTTTTAAAATAATTTTAGTTGATTCTTTTCTTTTTTTAGTCTAATACTAGATTCTTTCCAATAATAAAAATCTTTTTCTATTGATATAAAATTAAAATTTTCTAAATAACAGGCTATTGCACAACTTCCACTTCCAGAATGAGTATCTAAGATAA
>Ga0180433_10010606_pt1 | contig 11057 bp, 9 predicted proteins | sample SS_ome_8_FD_132980 | JGI IMG/M metagenome (GOLD analysis project Ga0180433, IMG submission 132980) | Hypersaline lake sediment archaeal communities from the Salton Sea, California, USA - SS_1_D_1 metaG | ecosystem: Environmental > Aquatic > Non-marine Saline and Alkaline > Hypersaline > Sediment...
GAAAAAAAGGTAGTTTCAACGGTTCAAGATGAGGACAAAGAAATAACAACGAGAAAAGCCAAGTTTATAGACAAAAAACTCAAAGAAGGCGATGTCGTCTGGCAGCCCTTTGAGGGCAAGATAGGTAGAATCGAGGTTTTACGAGCAAAACAGGTTATTGCAACAAAAATACGAGAGATAGAGTCGCGAGCAGTATACGACGAGTTTAAAGACAAGGTTGGCTCCATTGTGTACGGGGTTGTTCACAAGTGCGAGCGCAAGGGTATTCTTGTAAAAATACAGGATGTATATGCGTTCTTGCCAAAGGTTCTTACGTCTCCAAGCGACAAGTGCGTTGTTGGCTATCCCATTCGGGCACTGCTAAAAGAGGTTTTGCTGCAGCCGAGAAATGAAAGCCAGCTTGTTTTGGATCGCGCATCAAGCGACTTTTTGCTTAAGTTGTTTGAGCTTGAGGTGCCTGAGGTATTTGAGAAGCTCGTTGAAATCAAAAGTATTGCAAGGGCTCCAGGCTATAAGTCTAAAATTCTTGTCTATTCGCACGATAAAAACATAGATCCTGTTGGCGCTTGCGTAGGTGTTGGAGGGGCCAGAATTAAACCTATTTTAAAAGAGCTTGGCGGAGAAAGAATAGATGTTGTTTCTTGGGGAGATTCTCGGGAAGAAATTATAAAAGATGCCCTCAAGCCTGCCGTTATAAAGAAAGTTGAAATTGTGGACGATAGCAATGCGAGCGTGTGGCTTGATGAAGACCAAAGGTCGGTAGCTATAGGCAAAAAGGGGCAAAACATTACCTTAGCCTCTGAGCTTTCAGGTTTTGCAATTAACTTAATTACGGCAGAAAAAAGGAAAAAAGACCAAGAGTTGGTCGGCGAAAAAATTGCTGGGCTAGATCAAGAGGAAGACTGAGCGCTTTGTTGGCTCGTTGATAAACAGAAAGGTGTGCGTCTGGAATGCGTATTTATGAGTATGCGAAAAAATATAAAGTTACATCAAAAGAACTTCTGAAAATTCTCAAAGAGCAAAATTTTGAGGTTGCTAGTCACATGTCTGTGCTTAGCGAAAAAGCTTTAGCGTTTCTTGATAAAAAATTTGCAGGCAAAAAAGAGCCTGAAAAAGCCCTTCGAAAGGCCCCAGTCTATGCCGAGGTTTCGACCGGCAGGCAGGATGAGCGGGATAAAGAAGGGGCGCCGGAGGCAAGGAGGCCGGGGAAAAAGCAGGAGGCAGCTTTAGAGATGCCGCAAAAACTTGTGATTCGGCCCATGGTTTTGGGTGATGCGGCTCAAGAGTTAGGCAAGCCTGCAACGGCTGTCATATTGACACTTTTAAAGTGGGGCGTTGTGTGTGCTAAAAACCAGGTTTTGCCAGAAGATTTAGTAGAAAAATTGGCGCACCATTACGGGGTAGATTTTGAGCGAGCATCGTCTAAAGATTTCGTTGAGACGTTTGAAAAAAAAATAGAGGGGGTTGGCACAAATCAACAGGAAAGGCTTCCTGTTGTTGTCGTCATGGGTCATGTCGACCACGGCAAAACAACGCTTTTAGATTTTATCCGCAAGACGAGAGTTGCAGCTCGAGAGAAGGGTGGAATTACGCAACATCTTGGCGCTTATGAAGTTGAAACTCCTCACGGAGGGATGGTTTTTCTTGACACTCCGGGACACGAAGCGTTTTCAAAGATAAGAAAACGTGGAGCAAGGGCTGCCGATGTTGGAGTTTTGGTTGTTGCGGCAGACGATAGTGTAATGCCTCAAACGATTGAGGTAATAGAGCATGCCAAAAGTGTGGGGTTGCCGCTTATTGTTGCAATTAACAAAATTGATCGAGTTGGTTCTTCTGAGATAGAAAAAGTAAAGCATGACCTTGTAAGGTATGAGTTGCTTCCTGAAGAGTGGGGTGGCGAAGTTGTTTGTGCTCCTATTTCCGCAAAGCTTGGGCAAGGTATAGATCACTTGCTTGAGATGATAATTTTACAGTCTCAGATGATGGACTTAAAGGCTGACAAGTCAGCAGCCGCTCGAGGTTATGTTTTAGAGTCAAAAATTGAAAAAGGCCGTGGCCCTGTTGCAACGTTAATTTTGCAACACGGTATTGCAAAAGTCGGAGATTTCTTTGTTTGCGGAAAGACGTTTGGAAAAATAAATTCAATGGTTGACTCGTATGGCAAAAGAGTAAAAAGCGCAGAGCCATCAATTCCGGTTCAGGTTGCAGGGTTTGCAGAAATTCCTGAAGCGGGAGATTTTTTTGAAGCTGTTCCTCAGGCAGAGTACAAAAAAGCTCGACAAGGAAAAAGGGAGGAAAAGCCGTTGGCTGCTAGAATGGCTTCTGTTGCTAAAGATTCTATAAACTTAATTGTAAAAGCTGATAGTGATTCTTCAAAAGAGGCTCTGTTGGAGGCTATAGGGCGAATCTCTAAAGACCTCGAAAAGGGATTTAACGTTGTGCAGGCATCCGTCGGAGGAATCAACGAGAGCGACATAGATTTGGCTTCTATTTCAGATTCTTTGATTGTTGGGCTCCACGTCAAGGCGGAGGCAAAAGCTTCGAGCATGGCTCAAATGCTTTCTGTAGAGGTGAAATTATTTGACATCATTTACAAGCTAATAGAATTTTTGCAGGAGTATTCAGAAAGCAAAAAAGAGATAAAAAAAGAGCTGAGAAAAATTGGAGAGGCTGTTGTTCTGCGTGTCTTCAAAATAAAAAAGATTGGTACTATTGCTGGTTGTGCCGTTAAAGATGGGCGTTTCTCAAAGAATGGCTCAGTTGTTATTTTCAGACGGGGTAAAAAAATTGGAGAAGGGAAAATATCAAGTCTCCAAAGAGAGAAAAAGATTGTAAAAGAGGTTCATGCAGGTTTTGAATGTGCATTTTTGATAGACGGATTTTCTGACTGGGAAGTTGATGATACGGTAGAATGCTACTTGGAGTTGCCACAAGAAAAATAGTTGCAACGTCAATAGCCTCTCGTCCAAGTGAGTTGCAAAATGAAGCTATTTTTTTCTTCTCTTTTATCTTTTTTATTTACGATTTATCTAATTCCTATTTTGTGTACGCTTGCTGTTCGGTTTAAAATTTTAGACTTTCCCGACGGTGTCATAAAAAAACATAAAAAAGCAATTCCCTACTTGGGTGGAGTTGCTATTTATTTTGGATTTATAACATCTTTAGCTATGACTTTTCCCTTTGAGAATAAAATGTTTTTGTTTCTTGTCGGTTCGACCTTGCTTTTGTTTATAGGTCTCATAGATGATCTTATTGCAATGAGCCCCCATCAGAAATTTTTTGGTCAGATGATTGCGACTTTTTGCTTTCTAAAGGCGGGTTTTTATCTAAAGCAACATTTTTTTTTCAACAACATTTGGAATGTCCCAATATCATTTATTTGGATTTTAGCCGTGATAAATGCTTTTAATTTGGTGGATGTGATGGATGGCCTTGCTGCAACGCTAGCAGGTTGTGCAACAACGACGTTTTTAGTTATTGCAATTTACTTAGGGCACAATGAGCTTGCCATACTCCTTTCTGCTTTTTTAGGGGCATTAATTGGGTTTTTCATGTATAACAAGCCGGATGCAAAAATCTACCTCGGAGATGCAGGAGCATTGTTTATTGGAGGGTTTCTAGCTACTGTGCCATTTCTGTTTGACTGGGGAACATATCATAGCTATGGGTATCTTACGCCCATAATTATCTTGGCAATACCCTTGCTAGAGGTTGGAACCTTGGTCCTAATCCGCCTGTACAAGAGAATTCCTTTTTACCAAGGAAGCCCTGATCATTTCTCTATTTATCTGCAAAAAAGAGGGTGGAGCAAGTATAAAGTCTTGTCTTATGTAATATTCATGTCTTTTGGGTTAGCGTTATTTTCATTTCTGTTTTTCACAAAAAAAGTCTATTTCTCAGTTATTTTCGCGGCAGCAACCATTTTCTTGGCTATATGGTATTTTTTGCTGTTCAGCAAGAGGGTAGTTGATTGAGGAGTATTTTTCGTGTACAATATTAAATGTGTTGCAATTTTGTTGTTTTTTGAAATAAGCAAGCCCTTTCTGAGAAAAAAGGCCTAAGATAGGCGGGTTAATGTTGTTGCGTTTTTTGTTGTTTGGGGAAGATTGTTTTTTTTCGTTTGATATGTGAAATTTATATTGCTTCTATTTTTTAGGAAGCCAACTCCCCCTGGGATCTGTTCTAGGGATAGTATGGTTAGAAGCACTGCTTGCTGAGGAAGTAATAGATTAGGTCCTTGAAAAATTAAAAGCTACAATTCCTTCTTAGCTCATTTGATCTTTTAGGGTCTTATATCTATTACTTTACTCTGTTTTTTATCCTTTCTATTCTCCCATTTATTTTTCCATATTTTAATGCTCGATGGGCACATTTTGGCTTTCAAATTATATCTTGACAATACAAAAACGTGGTGATAATATTTCTGCGAAGTTTTCTATTTAATTATAGAAAAAAGTGTCCCTAAATGAACAATACTGAAAAAGTGTTGTTCACCCCCCTAACCCTTCAGCTTTTTTCAAAGTTGGAGGGCTTTTAAGTTCGGTTTTTTTGATTAAATGGAGTTTTTCTTTTTAGAAGGTTGATTTTACCCATTGCATTGGGTCAACGGCAATGTTGTTAACTCTTAGTTCCCAGTGCAAGTGGTACCCAGATGCGTAGCCTGTTTGTCCCAGTGTTCCGACAGGGTTTCCTTTTCTTATCAAGTCGCCGACTTGTATGTTGGCAAAGTCTTCTAGGTGAAAGTACATTGTAATAATTCCCCAACCATGATCGATGATGACTGTGTTTCCACTAAATGCATATCTATCCTTTATTCTCACAATGCCATCTTGTGATGCCCAAACAACGCTTTTTGGGGTGTTTATGATATCAACAGCTTTATGAGAATATTTTCCTTTTTCTTGAGAAACCCTTACGGTTCCAAAGTCGCACGTTGTTTTGGCTATTTCTATGGGGGTGCAGAAAGTACCCTTCCATAATTTTTCGTTTGGAGATTTTTTATAAGCTATTTCTAAATCCTTTTCAAATTCGTCTGGACTTTTTCCTATCTCTTTTTCTTTTTTTATTTTTTCGTTGCTTACTTTTAATATTTGTTTTTTGAATGGAAATTTTACGATTTGAAACTTGTTTTCTAGGTTTAGATTGTTTCCAACGTGATCTTCTATCTCTATAGATATTAGGTATTCGTTAGGGCTTTCTTCACAAGGGACCGGTATAAATGTTTCGTAAATTGAAGAGTTTTTTGCTTCAGGGAAGCATTCATATGAATTTGAAAGAGTGGATGCTTTGGCAGATTTTATTTTTTTGTTTACCTGAAATTGAAGATGAAGCGTTCTGCCCTGAAATACTTTGAACTCGTTTTCGGGCTTAATGAAGGCGGCCTGAAGTGGAACGTTGTCTACATAAAAATGGATCGTTTGCTCTGATTTATTTTTGTGGTATGTGCTGTCTTCAAATGTTATTTGCAAGGAATGCCTTCCGTTTGCGATTGTGCGAGTTGGGATGGTAAATGGATATTCTTGGTTATATGATTTTATTCTAAAATTTTTTGTTAATGCTTTTTCGTCGAGTAATATTGAAATTTGACCTGTTTTATTTCCCGACACAGAGCACTGCAGATTTCCACAATAAAACCCGTCGTTTTTTATTCCCGAAATATACAACTGAGGATTTTCTTTATCAAAAAAGAATTTATAGGATTTCCATCCAAAAAGCCCGAGGCCTGCGATAAGTATAATTATGAATATATTTTTTATTTTAAATACCATAATCTTTTCCCTGTTTTTAATTTAAAAATTTTCTAATGTTTTTAAGATTATAGTTTTTTTTATACATAAGGTAAATGCTAAGATTAATTTTTGCTATCCTGCGTGGAGGTTGATTTTTTTTTGATAAATGGTATATTAGAAAATAAAAAGTCTAATAAATAGTTGGAGGATATGGTTAATTTAAGTTCATTGCCGAAGTTGCCGGGGGTTTATATCTTTAAGGATATCGACGGGCAGGTGATTTATATCGGTAAGGCAAAATCTATAAAAAATCGCGTAAGCTCGTATTTCAATAAAAATAATGCCGATTTTAAGGTCCAAGCGTTAGTTGATGAGCATGATTCTGTAGATTATATTGTTACGCATACAGAGGTTGAGGCTATGCTTCTTGAGGTGCAGCTTATACGAGATTATAAGCCGAAATTCAATATTGCGTTCAAGGATGGCCAGCCGTTTGTCTATATCTTGTTTACAAATGAAAAAGTTCCTCAGGCAAGGCTTGTGAGAAACAGAAAGCTAAAGGGTAAGTATTTTGGTCCATTTTTACAAAAAGTTCAGGCTCGGAAGGTTTTTGAGTATCTCGTTAGTACGTTTAAGCTGAATTTATGCAAAAAAAGAATAGAAAATGGTTGTTTAGACTACCATTTGGGAGTATGTGCTGGCAGTTGTAAAAGTGATTTTGACAAGGAGGCTTACTTGTTTAGACTACGATTAGCTCAGGATGCGTTAAAAAATAATCATAAAAAACTTTTAAAAGATCTTAGTTTGCAAATTACGGAGCACAATAAAAAACTTGAGTTTGAAAAATCGAAACATCTTCAGGAGTATGTAGAAAACCTTGATGTTATTCTGAGCACTATTCGTGCAAAGTTTAGGGAGGACAAATTTGAAAATGAAGTTTTCTCTGCTGTGGCGCCGATAAAGCAAATTTACAGTTTTTCAGATGATATTGATAAGAAGTTGCAAGCGTTTTTGCAATTGGACAAACCCATAAGATCGATAGACTGTTTTGATATTTCGCATTTTCAGAGTAGTTTTTTAGTCGGGTCATGTGTACGGTTCACTAATGGCAAACCAGATAAAAATAAGTTTCGTAAATTTAAAATAAAAACATTAAAAAAACAAAATGATTGTGCCGCGTTGCAAGAAATTGTTTCTCGTAGATACAAGCATAAAGATGATCTACCTGATCTTATACTGATCGATGGGGGTAAAGGTCAGCTTAATGCGGTGTTGCCAGAGGTCGAAGGTGTTGATTGTATTAGCTTGGCAAAAAGGGACGAGAAAATTTTTAGTAAAAAATTTTCTAGAGGAATAAAGCTTGATGTAAAAACTGATGTTGGCAAATTATTAATCGCCTTGCGTGATTATGCACACCACTTTGCAATTAGTTACCACAGAAAGCGTAGAAGCAAAGAGTTTTGAAAAAATGCAAGCATAAGTGTTTCTGCAAGTAGCCCTCTAGGAGGGCATATAAGTGTTTAGGAGTGTGTTTTTGAGTTTATTGACCCATCAATAACGAGCATGCTGCCCTTAATTGTGTTGATTGGCCGGAAATGATGATTTGCGTGTTTAGCTGGTTGTTATGGTGGCTTAGCAAGTAGCTAAAGCGCTCTTTGCGTAAAAATCTGGATGCGCAATCTTCCATTTTGGCTATAAGAATTTTTAAGATTATATTTTCTTCTGTATTTCTACCAATCTTGGGGTTTTCTTTGTTCAGAACAATTTTCCAATGCTCATTTCTTGTCATTTCGTTATGCCCAGTTTTTGGATTTTTTACATAGGCACTTTCAAAAGATCCCTTTGATATGTGTCTGAAGTAGACAAGCTCGTCAATAGCGTCTCTTTGTAAAAAAATATTGCAAATACTCGTTACGATGTATGTTTTATCATGTTTTTTATCGTAGAACTTGGATTTTGCATGATATGTATATGTGACGCTGGGTTCTTCCTCATGTATAATATCGAATGAGCTGTCATAAGGCCTCATGAAACGAACCTTTGCGACAGCCTCAGTTGCTGTTGTGTTTTGTATAATTAATAAAGCTTTTACATTCTCATATTTATCAGGGTCTCTGATTTTAATCTTGCAATGAGGTTTCATTGCCGCAGCTGTTGTTGCTATTACTAGCAATAAAATAATTAATAAATTTTTCATAAAATTATTTCTTTTAAGGGTTAAAAATATATTTTTACCAGAAGTAAGGTTTTATATTTTGTATTTTTTAACGTATTATGGATCAAGGTATTTTTGCGATGTTTTAGATCGGGAGATAGGAAAATGATGCTATATGCTGCAAATTGGAAGATGAGAATGGCTTTTCAGGAAGCTTTAGATTTTTGCAGGGATAACTATGAGGGATTTGTTAAATTGTCTAAAATGGTCGATAAAAAGATTTTGTTGTGCCCCTCGTTTACTGAAATGAGCTCTGTATGTAGTATTTTTAAAGGCGCGTCGGTAGAAATTGGTGCGCAGGACTGTTCAAATGAAAGGGCAGGGTCTTATACGGGGCAAGTTTTGGCTGAATCGTTGCGGCAGATAGGTTGTATCTACTGTGTTGTTGGCCACAGCGAAAGAAGAGAGTATTTTTCAGAATCAAGTGATTTGGTAGGGCAAAAGGCGCTACGCTTGTTGCAAGTTGGCATAACGCCAATTTTGTGCGTTGGTGAAAAAAAAATTGATTATGATTCTAATGCTGCAAAAGATGTTATAAGAGCCCAGCTAGATACGGTATTTGAGAAAATTAAAGGGTTTGATACTGTCAATTTGTGTATTGCTTACGAGCCCGTCTGGGCTGTTGGTACGGGGATTATCCCAAAAAACGAGTATATAGAGGAAATTTTTGATTTTATTTTGGAAATATCTAAAAAATATGGGCAAAGTGGCGAAATCAAGCTTCTGTACGGTGGAAGCGTCGACGATCTGAGCGCCAAAACTCTTAAAAATGTAAGAAATTTGGGGGGTTTTTTGATAGGTGGTGCAAGTTTGGATTTTAAAAAATTTGAAAAAATAGTACAATTATAATATGGGACGTTGTATATTTGACCTTGATTGTTTAATTAATTTTTGGAGAACGACATGTTATACGGATTATTAGTAACTCTTTTTGTTTTTGTGTGTTTGCTGCTTATTCTTGTTATCTTGATTCAGCAGGGTAAAGGAGGCCTTGGATTGGGTTCTATCGGCGGCGGAGCACAGATGCTTTTTGGCGGCTCTGGCGGCCAGGATATATTCCAGAAAATAACATGGACGTTAGGCGCAATTTTTATGTTAGGATCTTTAGGGTTGTTTATTTTGGGCTCAAAGGGCATAAGATTTACCAGTATTTTGGGCAAAAAGACTCCTGTGAGACGTCAAGTGCCAAAACCAGCAATGCCTACTGCAGCAACTAAGTTGCCTGAATCGGCAAAACCAACACCTCAAGTGCCTGTGAAGTCGCCTGAAAAAGGGCTTAAGAAATAGAAAAAATTGAAAAAGGGCAAGGAGTAATAGGCCGATGTTTTTAAGCATATTCGATTTTATTGGCCGTAAAGTTATAAACACCTGCGAGTCTGCTGGAGCGTTTGTAATTTTTTTTCTAAAAACAATTCAAACTTTGTTTACCACAAAGTTAAAATTTTCTAAACTTTTTACTCAGATGGCAAGAATAGGGGCAGATTCTCTTTCTGTAATAGTTTTAACCGGTGCTTCTACTGGTATGGCGTTTGCGTTGCAAACCTATATTGGGTTTAGACGTGTTGGTGGAGAACATTTAATTGGTGCTATCGTAGCTCTTGGAATGATTCGTGAGTTAGGTCCTGTTTTGACAGGTTTGATGGTAACCGGTCGTGCGGGATCTGCTATTACCGCTGAAATTGGAACAATGCAAATAACAGAGCAAGTTGATGCGTTGCGGACGCTGAGGATAAATATTTTTCAATATCTTATGGTTCCGAGAATATTGGCTGGGGCAATAATTTTGCCTTTTTTAGTTCTTTTTACTATGATTTTTGGAATTATTGGCGGGTATGTTGTTAGCGTGTATGCTCTAGGGTTAAGTCCAGAAGATTACATTTCTGGTATACGGTCATATGTTGAAATGTCGGATATTATTGGTGGGTTGGTAAAGTCTAGTATATTTGGGTTAATTTTAGCTTGGGTTGGAACGTATAAAGGTTACAGGACATATGGTGGAGCAAGAGGTGTAGGAGAAGCTACAACGAGAAGTGTTGTTATGGCTTCGATTATGATTTTGGTTACAAATTATTTCCTCACAAAAATTCTTGAAAACTTATAACCTTAGTTCTTTTTGGAAGCGCGATTGAATGATTGAGTTAGTTGATTTAAGAAAAAAATTTGATACGAAATGGGTTACCAAAGGGGTCAATTTAAAAATCCCCACAGGCAAGATGACCTGTATAATTGGTCGATCTGGTGAAGGTAAGTCTGTTCTTTTAAAGCAGGTTATCGGCCTCATAGAGCCGACTTCAGGTAAAGTCATAATAGACGGTGCTGATATTGTTGGAATGTCTGAGGCAGAAAAGAGAAAGCATTTAGAAAAATTTGGGTATGTTTTTCAGTTTGCGGCATTGTTAGATTCTCTTAATGTTTTTGAAAATATTGGTGTTAAGCTTTTGGAAAATGGTATACCAGCAAAAAAAGTTTTGCCAATTGTAAAAGAAAAATTGTCTCTAGTTAATTTGCGAGAAGATACTCTTTATAAATACCCATCAGAACTTTCTGGTGGAATGAAAAAACGTGTTGGCCTTGCGCGGACGCTTATTACAAATCCTCAAGTTATTCTGTATGATGAGCCTACAACCGGTCTTGACCCGATAACATCTCGAGTTATTCATGAGCTTATGCATGGTATGCAAAAAAGATTTAATCTTACTTCTGTTATTATTACCCACGATGTTAAAATGTTTGATTATGCAGATAAAATTGCCCTGCTTCATGACGGAGTGATTAAGTTTTATGGTGATGCGTCAACTATATGGGAATCAGAAAATCCGTATATTTACCAATTTATTCGTGGGCTTTCTGAAGGACCAATTCAGGCCGAAAAGCCAACGTCTCGGGATAAATATTAAAAATTGTTTTTTTAAGTCAGTTCTTTTTGAAAGTCTTTGTACAATAAGCTTGGCTGAATTCCTTGATTATTTTGATATTTGTTGCTTTTGTATGGTGTGTAATCGCCTTCTATGGCGTGATAAAAAATTTGGCAAATTTCAACTTCTGGATATATTCTAACCGGTTGTATACACATTATTTCAAGTGTCCAAAATCCATTGAATCCTACATCTCCA
>Ga0180433_10010607_pt1 | contig 11057 bp, 19 predicted proteins | sample SS_ome_8_FD_132980 | JGI IMG/M metagenome (GOLD analysis project Ga0180433, IMG submission 132980) | Hypersaline lake sediment archaeal communities from the Salton Sea, California, USA - SS_1_D_1 metaG | ecosystem: Environmental > Aquatic > Non-marine Saline and Alkaline > Hypersaline >...
CGAATCGCCCGCAAGGACCACGTCTGCACCTCTTGCGGTCGTCCGATCAAGGCGGGCCATCGCTACCGTGACCGCCGGTCACGCCGACACTTCGGCCGAGCAATCCGAGAATGCCTGGCGTGCGTGCGATCCGAACTGGAGTCCCGGGACGCCTATGACGACTGGCACGAGGAGGCCCTCGATGCCTCCATGCCGGACCACGGACAGGATTAGGAGGAACGAGATGGCGTACTGGTCCGACTGTTCGATGTGCAACGGTTCCGGAGAGCAACGGGGCCGAAGCAGGTGTAGCCGTTGTGGAGGCTCAGGCTTGGTGGACAGCTTCTGGGGAGGAAAGCGGGACTGTCCCCGTTGTGACGGGGATGGGTACGAGTCTGGCAGTGAGAAGTGCCTAAGCTGCGACGGCGAGGGAGGCCGGTGGTACAGCGGCGACGAACCCGCCGGCTATGAATACGACTAGAACCCGAGAAAGTTGGTTAGAGGGCTCCTCTTGGGCGTGGATCCTGTAGAGGAGACAACAACATGGCAGGCCATTCCGTCGAGCAACTTCTCATCGAGGCTTTCGCCCCTCACGGTGTCCTCGTGCGTGCCGAAAGGGCGTCGTTCCACCACCAGATGTGGTTCGGAGCCTCCAACCGCATCCGGCGCTTCTACTGCCGACGTGAGGACTCGATCCAGGTCTACGGCCCCACCAACTCCTACGACATCTCGGAGAGGCACTCGTGGCCCACGCTCGGCCAGATGACCGATCCGGAGTTCGTCAAGGTCCTGGTGGAGGAGTGCCTCGCCGAACTCGACACCTGCAAGAAAAAGAGGGAGGAACGCCATGCTCGATTTCAGCCGCACTGCTGAGGCCCTGGAGAAGTTCGACCGCGACGTCAACGCCGCGTGGGACGCCCTGGGCGCGATGTCCAACGACGAGATCACCGACGGTCACGTCTGGAAGGCCCAGCAGATCGAGACCCTCCGTGGCCAGGAAGTGGGTCACGCCTTCGGGCTGGACACGGCGGACCGCAACAGCCTGGAGACCTGCGAGATGTGCGTGCGGCCGGACGCCTGGCTCCGGAAGATCGTGCAGGAGTGGAAGGAGCGGCAAAATGCCTAGGTGGGTCGTCATGGCCTCGTCGTTCGGCGACATGGCCGACCACCACTGCACCGCCGAGACAGCGGAGGAGGCCGTCGCTGCCTTCCACGACCGCTACGGCGATCTCGTCACGGGCTTCGACGTCAAGGCCGTCAACATCGACGAGGTGACGTTCATGCGGGACGTCTTCGAGGCGAGGTGGGAGGAAGGCGGAGGCTCCTACTCCCCCGAGCCCGCTCCCTACCTGGGGCCGTACTAGCATGGCTCTCTTCGGCAAGCTGTGGTGGTGGACGGTGAAGAACCGCGAAGAACGCCGCATTCGCAACATGTCGCAGGAGGAACTCCAGGAGATCATCCACACGTTCCTCTACGGGCACAGGCTCGACCCCGACCACCACGCCTACATCCACGACATCGGGCAGCGCATCCACGACGGGGAAGACATCCCCTACAAGGAGCGAAAGACGGTCCTAGACCTGATGGAACGTCTCCACCGGGACCCCACGGTGGAAAAGGTGAAGCGTGGCTGAGTGCCTCCGCTGCGGTGCCTGTTGTTCTCTCCTGGTGTCGGTGCCGCTGGACTCTGGGCTCCCGATCTCGATGATGGTCCCTTATGGGAATTGGTGGCACGACCAGTGGGTCATGCGCCAGCGGAGCGATGGTTTCTGCGTCGCCCTGAAAGGAACTCCGGGGGAGCGGTGTACCTGTACCATCTATGAGAACCGCCCCGAAGACTGTCGGGAGTGGGAGGCAGGAAGCCGAAGCTGCCAATGGGCCCGGGAGGATGTGGGATTCGAGGATGCTGACGCAGACGCAGAAGACAGAACTCATCCCCCTGTACGCCGAACTGGCGAAGGTCACTCGTGACGAGTGTGCCGGCTGCCCCGGCCTCTGCTGCAACTGGTACTACTGCTACCTGGCCGTCCGCTACGCTGCTGAAGAGTGGGACACCTACATCGAGGTGGCTCCCCATTCCTCGGGCCGGAGCCTCGCAGAGACAGGGCCCTGTCCCATCCCTCCCCATCTCCGACCCATCTGCACCCTCCACCACTGCTACTTGAAGTGGGAAGGGGGGATGACCCCCTGGCGAGAACGCTACGACGTGCTGGTGCAACGTATTGCGGCGATCCAGTTGGGGCCGGACGTTCGCCCCGAGTTCCTCCACCAATACTTCTACAAGCTGGAAGGGAAGTGGGCTCTCGACGAAGCTCGTCAGATTAGATCCTCGCCCCCCGGAGTAGAACGATCATGAAGACTGCCATCTGCCGCACCTGTGGGTCTGTCCTGGAGCCTTTGATCCAGCCCCCCAACTCCCCCCTCAACGAGGAACAGTGGGCCAGCGGGCGGGCGGGTGACTACCTCTGCCCTGTCTGCCCCGACAACGGACGGGGGACGCTCCCTGGCTGCTACCTGTGGGAGCAAGAGACCGTCACGCTGGAAGCTCTGACCGAGGCTTTCGTGGCACGGCTGGAGGATCTGGTGACCGACCCCTCCATCGGCCTCGGGGACGACGCCCTGGAATGGCCCGAGCGGGTTCAGCGGCGTCTCCCCATCTCCCGTTGTCGTGTCACGACAGACGCCTTGGCGGCTTGCTGCCACGATCTCGGCATCCTGCGAACGAGCCTCTACATGAAGTCCTTGTTGCTGGGATAGGGCGATGATCCAAGAGCTACAGATCCTCGACAAGACGAACACCCCGGTGGACTGGTGGTCCCAGGTGGAGCGGCTGAAGCGCCGCAAGAGCATCAAGTTCAAGCCGGGCCTCAACATCCTGTGGGGCCCCAACGGGTGCGGCAAGACCACCATCCTCTTGGCCATGGCCCGGATGTTCCATGCGTGGCAGGGGGGCCACTCCGTTGTCACCGAGCACTCGATGCACGAGATGTTCCGTCTCTTCGGCCGACGCCGGAAGGGAAAGGAACCGAGCTTCGAGGACGGGTACAAGGGAGGGATCACCCCCATCCACGATGGCCAGTCGGTGTTCTTCATCGATCCTGCAAAGGGGGCGGGACACGGCCACTCCTCCATCGACGGTGACTTCATCGAGGAGCAGTTGATGGACCTGACGAACAAGGGGTCCTCGGGGCAGAAGACGGTGCAACGCCTCGGGCCCATTGCCCACCTCGCCGAGGGGAACCCTCCCCCTCCCGTGGGTTGGCGCGTGTCGAAGGACTACGTCAACGACGTGTGGGTGCGACGCCTCGAACTCGTCGAAGAAACCTTCAAGGGGACGATTCCCAAGGGGCAGCCTACGGTTCTGCTGGACGAGCCCGACCGCAGCCTCGACATCCCGACGCAGCACGGCCTCTGGCGTGTGTTGAAGAGGGTGTCATCCGACGTCCAGGTCATCGTGGCCACCCACTCCATGCTCGCCCTGGAGATTCCGGGTGCCCACTACCTCGATCTGCGCCGCGGCTACCTGAAGGAGTGCCGCGAGGTTCGAGACCAGATCTTCCCCCGCTGATTTCCCTGGACTTCCTCCCAACCCCTGGGCCATAGTGCCCGTTCTTTCCCCTTCCGGGGCAACTCTGATCCGCTTGTAGGGGGCGATCGGAACCGGGAGGCCCACTTCAACCGTACAGTCTCGTAGCGGACCCCAGCCGTGCGGCTGCGTGTCCGCGTGGAGGTGCGTCATGAGCACACTGTTTGTAGAGCCCGTGGTCATCCGCGAGGTGAAGCCACACCCCAACGCCGAACGCCTCGAACTGGCGATGGTGAAGGGCTGGCAGAACGTCGTCGGCAAGGGCACCTTCAAGGAGGGGGACGTCGTGATCCACGTCCCACCGGACGCCATGGTGCCCCGTCCGCTGGCCGAGGAGTGGGGGGTGGCCCCGTACCTCGCCTGGAAGAAGACCGAGGAGAAGGGACGGGTGCGTGCTGCTCGCCTCCGCCAGGAGATGAGCTACGGCTTCCTCGTGCCCAATGACATGGGGGCCGAGATCGGCACGAACCTGGCCGAGCACTTCGGCATCACGAAGTGGGAGCCGCCCCCCATCGTTGGCGATGGCGACCAGGACCACCCACATCCGCTGTTCCACAAGTACACGGACGTGGAGAACCTCCAGAATTTCCCGGACCTGTTCGAGCCGGGAGAGGAGGTGGTGGCCACCGAGAAGATCCACGGCCGCAACAACCGGGTTGGCATCGTGCGCCATGTCGAGGGCGGCGACACCTACGACCGCCCGGTGCTGACGCTGGGCGACGGTCACGAGTACCTGGTGATGGTGGGAAGCCACAGCCATCCCCGGAAGTGCGGGCAGGAGAGCATCTACGAGTGGGGCTGGCGTGAAAAGCGTCGGCAGTTCGAGGTGCTGTTCGGCCGTATCGTGCAGTCGTGGGAGAGCGAAAAGGGCGTCCTGCCGCAAAGTGTCGTCGTTTTCGGCGAGCTTTATGGGTACAAGATGCAGGACCTGGCCTACGGCATGGGCAAGAAGCTCGGCTTCGCCACGTTCGACATCGCCGTGGATCACGGGTGGCTCGACCACGATGAGGTCGTGAGTCTCGTCGAGCACGCGGACCTGGAGATGGCACCGATCCTGTACCGGGGACCCTACGACGCGGACAAGCTCGGTGAACTCGCAGATGGCGACACCACCCTCGGGGGTGGGCCCCACATGCGGGAAGGTCTCGTGGTCCGGCCGGTGAAGGAACGCCGTGACCCGGATCACGGTCGTGTGATCCTGAAGCTGAAGGGTGCCGCCTACGTCATGCGGAAGGGCGGAACGGAGTACCAGTGAGCGACACCGACAAGCGGCGGTTTCGGGTGCTGCCTGCCGAGCAGGTGGACACCCGTCTCCGCCAGTACAATGCCGAGTACGATGACTACGTCCACGTCCTGGTCGAGTTCGACGAGGCTGGCCGGCAGGTCCGCTACCTCGGGGAAGACCGGGGTGAGCCCGAGGATCAGACGTTCCTTCGGGACTGGTCGTGGGTCGAGACCGAGTTGAATCGGATGGCCAACGAGGTTAGACGGCTGGAAACAGCCGTTGTAGAGACAGACGACGGAGGTTGGCATGAGGACGGGTGAAAAGGGTGTGATCCAGGTGGAGAGTCTCGTCATCGGCGAGGGGTTCTTGGAGATCGAGTGCTCCGACGAGGCGGCAGCCGAGATGCTCCAGCAACTCGAAGATGGTCACATGGAGGCCATGAACGCCTCGGGAGTGGTCGAGGTCACCGAGGTGCCCCTGACGGTTGCTCCCTTCGGTGTGCGCCCCTTCGACCCGAAGACCGACGATACTGATGGCTGACATCCGGGCTCAACTGACGGAACTAGGCCGTGACGCCGAGGGGCGCCAGTTGGGCCTGAACCGGTGGCTCGAAGACCCTCCTCTCTCCGTCTACGTCCGATGGGCTCCCTACTGGACAGGAGGGGAAGGGGTGGAGCCTGCTATCGTGATCGCCAATGTCTCCGTGTCCAAGCGGGGAGACGGCATCTTCACGTCATTCCTCGAACACATCGAACATGTCGCTGACGAGAACGGTCGCACCGTCGTGATCGAGAATGTCTTGGAGGAGCGCTTCCGAAAGTTCTTCAAGCGGCGGGGATACACCCCAAGAGAAAACGGACCGGCTCCTGTGTTCGTTCGGTTAGACGCCGCCCCGGCTCCGTAGAACGAGGGAAGGAGTGTCACATGACCCTGACCCTCAGTTCGAGCCACAACGACATCAGCTACACCACCCCGGACGGGAGAGGGCGTGACGGCAGCCGCAAGGCCATCCGCTTCGTGATCAAGCTCCCGCTTCCCCTCATGAACAAGATCGTGGTCACCGTGATCCCGAACGGCCCGTTGATGACGGTGGACATCGACCTCCCTCGGGGCTGCCATATCGAGGGTCCCAGCCCGGCCCCCTGATCCCATGTTCAAGGATGTAGCGTTAGAGAGCCCTCTGTCCGAGTAGAGGAAATGAGGAGGCCCCCATGCCCGCGATCTACTTCTTTCAGGATGGCGACGGAAAGCCCATCTTCCATCCTCCCATGCGAGACGCCGAAAGGGCCGACGCCTGGGCGCGTGCAGCCAAGCTGCGTGTCATCGAGGTCGTCTACGAGGACGAACGAATCGTCGGCGACTACAGCGGGGAGGGAGAGAAGCCGGACACCCCCTGTCTCAGCGGGGACCACCAGGTCCTGACCGACACCGGATGGCAGAAGATCGGCGACATCGTACAGGAAGGCACTCGCTTCGTGACCCTTCCCCTGGAGGGTGGGGAGGCCGTCAGCGGGTATGTGCCCGCCCCCGTCCTGGAGGATGCCCGGGAGGCCCGCAGCCCCTACGAGGAGGGGCGCCACGCCGCCTCCGAGGGTCGCTACGCCGTGATGTCCTACGAGTACGCCGCCCGTTCGGCCCGCATCGCCTTCCTGAAGGGGGCCTTCGACAACGACGGCACCGAGAGGGACACCCCCTACATTCAGATGAAGTGGGTCGCCACGAGCCGCCACCTCGGCGACGTGCTGTGCAAGACCCTCCGAGAGGACATCGGCGTGGAGCCCAGGGTGTTGAGCGGATCGGGGTACACCACCATCTCGGTCAGCGGCAGCAAGGCCGTGAGTCAGGTCAAGGAAGCCTTCCTGGGCATCGAGCCGTGACGAACGCCAACCAGGAGTTCGAGGCCCTGGCCGACGCCTTCTACCGCGAGACCGGTCTGTTGGCGCCGGGGAAGAGTGTCCCCGCAGCGATGGCGGGAGATGTGGAAGATCGACACGCCCGTTGGGAGGCGTGGTTGAAGGAGCGAGAGGAACCCATGACCGAGAGACCCTCCAAGCAGTACGTCCTGACCCTCCGCATCCCTCTCGACAACGCACAGGACGACCCGGACGCCCGTGCCAAGGCACGAGAGATCCGCAATCGGGCGGAGCGTCTGTTGGGCCCCGCGTTCCACTCGAAGCTCCAGGAGATCCGTGAGGGCGAGCCCCCGCGTGGTGTCAAGTTGTAGCGATGCCCAAGAAGAAGCCCCGCAAACACCCTCGCAAGATGCCTGTCCGGTGGACAGACGTGCGTCAGCGGTGGGGTGCGGGACCTCACAAGGACAAGAACAAGAAGGGCACTCGCAAGCAGCAGCAGGACCGCGAGATCGAGTGCGAGACCCGCGAGGAGGATTGACATGTATCTCTCCGAACGAGGCCACACCCTCGTCTACTGGTCACCTCCGAGCGAGGTCCCGGTGTTGACGGTGGAGAACTACGTCAAGTGGTACGGCCTCTACCTGGTACACCCCGACGGCCGGGTAGAGTGGCTGGCCTTCCCCGAGTGGGGACCCGACGGCCGCAGCGGGTTCGTGGACCACGTTCCGAACCCCGTTGCTTGCCAGCAACTCGCCGCCAAGAGGGGATGGGTGTGGGACGAGAACTCGCTGGACATGATCTGGGGCCGCTGGCGACGTGAGGTCGAGGGAGTCCCGGAGTACGACCCCGACACCGGCAAACTGACGGAGTAGTCTGATGACCGAGACCGAGACCATCCGTTTCGAGATCCCATCCAACGAGTTGGTGCTTCGCATGGTCACCACGGCCGGCAACACCCGCGACCTGGCCGACGGCGACGTGTTCGCAGACGACGGCTACGTCTACAACAGGTTGGGGGAACGCAAGCGCAAGTGGTTCGCCAGCTACGACGGCGTTCGAGTGTGGAATCCCGTCCTGGAGGATGTCCCGGCCCTGGAGGCTCGTCGCTGGCGTCTCGTCCAGGCATACGAGACTGCGATCGAGGCCCACGACAAAGCCGTTCGTGTCTTGTGGGATGCCGTGAAGCCACACGAAACCATCGTGGCCGTCCCCTTCATGGGGGGCTACCGCAAGTACGTCGTCCACGACCTCGACATCGGGTGGTATGAGGGTCCCACCGTCTCCTCCAGTTGGGAGCCTGAGAAGCCCAAGGGGTCGCGGACGTTCCCTCGCAAGGGGACGGACGTGCATCGTACCTACGAGCACATGAAGGACATGTGCCGGCGCCTCGGCCGCTTCAACACGATCCTCGATTTCGCCATCGCCCGGAAGCTCCCTCCTCCGTTCCAACAGCGGCCAGGAGTTCTCGTCAAGACGGTCCTCAACGGGCGTACCTACTGGTACAACGTCCGGTCCAACGGGATCATGGGGGGTGTGGAGTGGGAGAAGGTCGAGTGGCCCGATATGGACCTCCTGGAGATCGACCTGTCTCGATAATTCCTCGATTCTTTCCGATTGGAGGGTGAGAGGGGTGGGGGCGTGCGTAGAACAGGTAGAGATGCTACGACACGGCTACCGATACAAGGTCGAAACCCACCTGGGGGCGATGCGCTTCCACTTCGGCAAGGACGCGACCAGCTTTTTCCGCACCATGCGGAAGCTCATCGACTGTGATGGCGAGGGGTGGGTGAAGATCGCCGACGACCACAAGGTCCAGGAGTACCGGGCAGGCTTCAAGCGTGTCCGGGTCTCTCGATACGCCGCGTAGCCCGGTAGCCAGCCTATAGCTCCCCGTCTGTAGGACGAGGAGCGTCTCCATGGCCCGTGGTCTTGCCATCCAGGTAACGCACAACAACATCAGCCCCATTTCGCTGCTGATCGGGGATGTCTTCGACGCCACGGATGCCAGCGTCGGAGGGCCGGTGGGCCCGGGGAAAGCTGGGCCGGTCTACGTCCCTCTCAACGGCTCGATCACGTTGCTCTACACGGCCGATGTCCAGAAGTCGTGGGAGCAGGGGACGCTCTATCACCTCGAACAGAATCTGGAGATCACGACAGCCCTGGTGACGGGTCCCGACTTCCAGGCCACGGTCAACGCCAGCTACGGAAACTTCGCCAACAACCGCCTCGCCTGGCAGGAGGTGGTGGCCCGGGGTGACGACATCGCGGGTGTGCCTCCCGTGGCAGCCACCTACTACAACACGACCGTCGAGGAGTGGAGGACATGGAACGGGACCTATTGGGAGGGCGTCACCCTCTACGGCCCTGACCTGACGGCCAACGTCTACATCTACGTCAACGACCCCGCGGACGTGGTGCCGGGCTCCGATGTGAGCGGAGACGGGAGCATCACCTACCCCTACGCGACGATCCTCCAGGCTCTCCAGGATGTGCCCCTCAACGTCTCGACCGCCGACGTGAACGTCCAGCACATCATCCAGTGCGGAGAGGGGCGGTTCGACCTCCCCTCGGTGGTGGGGCAGCGGGGCTCCCCTGGCCTGGAGATCATGGGCACCCGAGAGATCGTCCACACCGACACTGTTGCGGCGGTCCTGAGCGACACGCGGGACGGCGGGCGGCAGATTCAGGTGACGACGGGTGGCTTCGCCGTAGACCAGTACGAGCACTACGAGATCGATGTCGATGGCAACTCCGGCATCGCCTACCAGAACGACGCCAACACGATCCGCTTTGGCCTCAACGACCAGACCAGCTACGGCTCGCTGGCCCCCGGCCAAGCGGTCAACATCACCGACTACGTGACCACGCTGGTTGTGGACGTGGACTCCGTTGCGACCCTGGATGGGTCCTACTACATCACCGACTGCGACATCGAGAACAACTACCGGCTCAATCTGCGCCGAGCTACCACGGGCAGGTTCACTCGTTGCCGCATTCGGTTGACCCCGACGGCCCGCAACTTCCTCCACAACGGTGGCCAGATTGACTTCAATCAGTGCTCAATCTGGTGGCAGGCACCGGGACTTGCACAAGTCAATGTCTGGCTCGGCACCCCCGCCAACGCCTCGGTGGCCAACTTCAAGAATTGCTGCGTGTTCAGCGGTCACGTTCCCGGCACCGCCAACACGGCGGGCGGGTGGAACATGAACTCGTCCAACGGGATGCGGTGGCACTTCGACTACGGCGAGTTCGTCTGGAACCGCGTGGGTTGGATGAACACGGGAGATCCTCGCGTCTCGTGGCGACGGGCGGACCCCTCCAATCAGTTGTGCATCATCCGGTCGTACAACTCCCCGACTCTCATGGGCATCGCCCAATTCAGCGGGACCGGCGACAGCTACATGTTCTTCCCCCGCATCGTCGGCAACTTCACCCACGCGACCGCTCCGTGGTTCGCCCTCTACAGCCCGGTCCTGGCGGGACGAATGCTCGTCCGCTTCATGGAAGGCACGAACATCACCGGCCCCCAGGCTGACAAGATCTGGATCGCCTCGATCAGCAGCACCGAGGGCTACCGGGACTACAAGAACCACGTCTACTTCGAGGATTCGGGCATGGCGGGCGACCGCTACCCGGTGTTCTCGACCTCGGTGAGCGCCACCATCACCGACTACGACGGTTGCGAGCAGATCAATGGAACGGGCGGAGCGGGCGGCATCGCCATCACGCTGCCCAACCCGACGCTGGACGAGAACATCCGGCGTCCGCCGATCACGCTCGTCAAGGTGGACGCGGGGGCGGGGGCGGTCACGACCACGAACAACGTCAGTGGCGCACCCCTCAACCTCGCTGCCCAATGGGATCGAGCCATCGTCCGCAGCGACGGGGCTCAGTGGGTCCGGGTGGGATAGCTCATGCCGCACGGACTAGTTGTCGAGGTTCACCACGCCGGGCTCAGGAACGTCTCGATCCTGCTTTCCGACGTGTTCGACGCAACCGACGCTCCGGTGGGCGGTCCGGTTGGCCCTGGGAAGGCCGGAGGGGTGTACGTCCCGGTCGGCGGGTCGGTGACTCTGTCCTACACGGGGGACGTGGCCAAGAGCTTCGAGTCGGGGGCGATCCGGCAGTTCGTGATCCTGGGCGAGATCACCGCGTCGCTCGTCATTGGCAGCGACGCAGCCCTCACGAGCCTGGGCAACTACGCAACCAACCGTGAGGCGTGGCTCTACATCGCCGCCAACAACCTCGACACCAACGGCGACGGCACGGGATTGCCCGTCACCGGAACCCGCTACTACAACACGACCTACGGGACGTGGAGGACATGGAACGGCACCATCTGGGAGGGAAGACCGCAGACGTTCCACTACGCTGCGTCCGGACCCGAGGTGGACCCGGCGGGGGATGACAAGA
>Ga0180433_10010608_pt1 | contig 11055 bp, 12 predicted proteins | sample SS_ome_8_FD_132980 | JGI IMG/M metagenome (GOLD analysis project Ga0180433, IMG submission 132980) | Hypersaline lake sediment archaeal communities from the Salton Sea, California, USA - SS_1_D_1 metaG | ecosystem: Environmental > Aquatic > Non-marine Saline and Alkaline > Hypersaline >...
AATCACTCCTTACCCTTCCCGATTTTTCCCCCTTAGTGAATTTTTGGGCGCATTATATAGCTTAGTTTTAGATACATCATTCTAATCTTTAAAGAGAGATGCATTAGCGAGAATTCTTAAGGTGATCCAGGGCTCTTGGTAGATCGGGATCGAGATGGCACGTGAATTTCCTTGATGGAACGGTATTTTTTGACAAAGTTAAAGCGAAAACGCACCCTATAGCGTTTGAAGGGACGCCCCCGACCCCCCTAGAACGAAACAAACCCGGAGGAGGAGAAAGAGGAAGAAACAGCTATCGAACGACTGATTTTTCCCCCTTCGAGAAGACAGCCCAGAAATGGTGATGAATGATACTTCATCACTCCGTCAATGATGCACTCACGCTCTCTAAAGAGGTAATTCGATTTTTCGAACAATTGATTCGCTTGTTCGATTTTTTCGAAAATACGATTTTTGATGCTTTTCAGGGATCTAAATGAGAAATAAAGAGTAAAAAAAAGGAGTTAAACCGAGCTGACTTAAAGCTGAAGTGAGCTCACTTGAAGTTCAAGTCAGCTGACTTCTTGTTTCTTGAGGGATCGTTGAGCAGGTCGGGTTCGTGGAGATCCAAACGTGGTTTGTTTGGTTTTTTTAGGTTTTTCTTGCTTTTTTGCCTTCTTTTTCTTACGTTTTTTAGGTTTCTTGCGCTTATATTGTTTATTTCGTACTTTGTTGGCATCCTTACGCCAATATCCGTGAACATAACCACCACTTCGAGAATGTGTCTTGGATTTTTTAACTCTTACCTTGTTAGATTTCTTTTTGGATTTCTTTTTAGGTTTCTTTTTAGTATTATTTTTTGCCATTTAAATCACTCCAAATAAAATATAACGGATGCATTTTGAGTAAATCATCAGTCATTAATTCCTTTCGCTTTCTGATATTATCCCATAAGAGCTTATCATTTTTCTTGTAAAAATTCATTTTAAAATAGAAAAAAAGAGAAATACCATATGATATTCCTAAACAAGCTAATGAAAACATAACGTGATCATTGGAGAAGAGTTCTAAGAACGTGAACAGAGAGATTAAAAATAGACCTGAGAAATGGATCGCATTCATGATGATTAAAAATTTCAATCTTTTTTTCAAGTTTCTCAGGATGACTGCATTTTTCTCTTGGAAAAAAGGTAAAAATCGATATTCCTCTTCATAATACCAAATCAAGAAATTATTTAGTTCATTCATTCTAATCGCCTCATGCCTTCTTATTTTCCAAGATTTTCCACTTACCAAACCCTTTCTTTTTCATTTTCTGAAAAAGAATCTCTCTCTTACCACTTCGGGGATTATTCACGATAATGGCGTGTTTACTCCCAATCTTAGCGTTTTTAGGTAATTTTTTAGCCATTTATTTCACCTATCAGTATTTTCTTTAAAAAATTCTTTATAATTAAAATTCATGAAATTCTGAATTGGTTCTTCCATGGTTTGTTTTGAAATTTTAAACGGATCTAATCCTTTCAAGGAAACGGGAACGCAGAAATCAGCATTAATCCACGGAACAATTCGACAAAATAATACGAATTTCTTGAGTCCGAATTCCTTGCAATAGCTTGAGCCCGAATTCAACTTTCCCGCATGTTTTCGGGGCGTATCTATAAAAAATTGTTGGCTGCTTCTTCCGTGAATGATGAAAAATTTGCACTCTCCAATTCCGATTACATTTCCATCATCATCATGATATAAAATATCAGGCTCACCAATTCCTCCAGCTCTCATGCCTCCCGTGGCTTGAGCAATATATTCTTCGTACACGAATCCTAATCGAAGGGCTGGATTTGGGAGATCATCACCATTTTGATATTGATGTAATAACCTCTGTAAACGATTATACTTTATGCCCGTGATGGGATCAAAATAAGTAGTTGCTTCTCTTAATCCCATGGAATTCTTGATGATGTGATAAATATACGTGGGAAATTCATTCGAATCGTCATTGTTTTCATAAAAAGTCTTAAAAAAAGCAGCACATGCATTTTCATCATTTCTTTGAGTAAGACCTGGAATGATGATTTCTTTTTTAATTGCATGCTCTTGGGAGATGGTTTGCTCCTCAAGTTTTAACGTTTCACTTAATCGATATATGGCTACTTTGACAATCATGGGAATGTCGCGTTCAAATTCATTGAATAACTTGATGTGTTCATCAAATAAGAACCCTTGAACTTTCTGTGTAGCTTTTGTTTTCAAGAGCTCTTCATTGAATTTATCGGTGATCATTTTTATGATTTTTTCCATTCGCTGCTTTTTTTCGTTAATTTTCCGCAAATGGGCATCAAAATTCAAGCCCTCAAATGACCGTGAGATTGCCTCCTCGTTATTTCGAATCCAGGGACAATAATCATCAATGTGAAGCGTTAAAATCCCTTGATTAATTTCTAATATTGGGTTGGCAAAGCTCGGATGAGTTGTTCGAAAGAGAGTTTGATCATAATCCAACTTCGTGATGATGTCTTCGTATTTTTTTGCAAATTTATCCCTGGTTTCTAAGATTAATCCATGAGGGAGGCGCTTGTAAAATTGAAATTGTGCTTTCTTACGGTATCCTCGTAAGATTCCATCATCTAATGAATTGAGAATGAAAAACACGGACTTATGCCTTAATGTCGTTAATGAGGCGATAAAATTCCTTGAATCTCTCGTGAGTGCCTCTTTTGCATCTGCGCTCAAGTATCCTTCATCGATGAGTACGACATCAAATTCTTGAACTTCGCTTAACTTGTTGATGATGCGAAATTTCTTTCGGATGTATGCGGGAACAGCCTCTTGTACTGCAATTAATAAATCTGGTGGGGCTTGATAAAATGCGCAATTCCGACGGTGATATGCATATGTTAAGAATAAGTTCTGCAGGATTAATCCACTAAACGTTTTTCCCGAGCCTGTTTGTCCCGTGGTCCAAATAATCCCACTAAAGCCTTTTTTTCCAGCTCTGTCTTCAAGGACTTTTAAAAATTTATCCGTGTAATCCTTGACCTCTTCTACCTGAACTTTTTTTGAATTTGATACGTAATAATCTTCAGGATTAATTTCGCGATGGTACACGTTCTTTCACCTCATTAAGCTTTTGAAAAAGAAAGCCTTCCCGATTTAGGTAATTCTTTTTGAGAAGCAGATTTGAATGAGGGATAAATGGTCGTTTGGTCCACGACTTGCCATTTTTGAAAAATCTCTAAGATAATGCCCTTGAAAAATTGATCATTATGGGAGAAATGACGGCGTTGTGCGCCTAATAGTTTCTCTTCAAATGTTTGTAACAATACGATTAAAAAATCAATATTAGTATGAGGTAATTTTAAGGCCTTGATGATGAATTGCCCAACTTTTAATAATTCATCAAATTGCCCTGGAGTTGCATGAGGATCACTCTTCGTGTGTTCCATTGCCCTGTTCAGGTAATGAGCAAATTCCAATTGCGATGCATAATTACCCTTGATCAATTGTCCAACAAATTTATTGAGATCAACTGCGAGGATATCATTTGCTTTCGAGTTGTTATCTAGACTCGAAAAGATGTTCGTGAGTAATGCAACAACTCTCCTGATCTTTTCATTTTCGCTCTCAAATTTATCCACTCTTATTCATCTCCCTCGTCCTTTTTTAAATAGCCAAATGAAAAAGAGGAGGAAAACGAGTTCAATTCCTAAGGCGATGAGATAAAAATCTAACCCTACTTGAAGAAAATCTCCATAGCCGTGAATTGTAGCGTATGAAATTCCGCTCATGTAGTCGATGACTCCAAGTGCAGTAATGAGAAGATACCCAAACGAAATGAATAACCCGAGCGTGGCAATGATGAGTACTACGGGTTTGATTTTTCGATCGTGAATCCTCCGTTTTCGATGAGGCGTTATTCTATTGATTTTATTCTCAGGACCCATTTTTTAACCCTCTTACTTAAATTTGAATGATGTAATGGACTTAATGATAATACCTGCTTGATAGGTAGGTTCCTTCCCAAAAGTAGTAGATGTGGAGGTAGGAGCTGTTAAAATTGAAAATATGATGATCATGAAAATGAAAAACAAAGCTAACATGATGATATATTCTATTTGAGAGCGTTGCTTATATTTCTCTTTTTCTCGGACGAGATCGTTCATTTTTTTATCTTCAATGAATTGGGAATAAATCAAGTTATCCTTTGCCATTTCTTGAATGGTATCGTTGTACTGAATTTCAAACATGTTAGCCCTCGCTTTTTGTCGCTCTATTTCTTGTAAGGCTTGTTCGGGGACAGTTGATAAAATGTCGATCCAGCGATGCAAGATTTTCACGATAAAATAGGTCATTGCTTCAGCTCTTACATCAGAAAACATTTTAACATCTTCTTCGAGCATGTTCTCGCTGAATTTCAAATACAGCATGGGCATGTTATTCTGAGCGAATCCAAAACAGATCCAGTAGACTTGACAACACCGCAAGTCAATTTCCCATCCCTTATGCCACCCCGTTCCAGGTCGTGTCTGCAATAATTTGGTCGCTTTATCATGCAACACGATGAAAAGGCGATCAAATCCCGTTTCTGAACCCTCAAAGAATTCTTCCTCATACATTTCTAAGTAATATACGTGAAGAGCTTTTAGTTTTTTTTTATCGGCATCCTTAATGAGAGAAATATCAAATTTCTTGAACGGTAACATTGCCTCTTTCGTCGCTTCTATGAGCTCTGCTTTTTTTTCAAGTTCAGCTTGTTCTTCAGATGTTAAGTCTTCTTTTGCCTCTTTTTTTAATCGTGCTTTTTTTTCAAGTTCAGCATATTCTTTTTGAAGTTTCTTGAGAAAGTTTTCATCGATTTCATCTGGGACGCTCCTTTCACCGAAATTCTTGCCTTGCTCAATCCTTAAAAATTCACGCTTGAGTTTTTTATAATACTTGGATTCTTTTAGATCCTTGAGCGATTTATCATCCTCAAAATCAATGTCTATTTTGATGTATTTCTTTATTCCAAGAAAAAAATCTTCTCGCTTATCAAGGGTCGTGACAATTTTTCCCTCTAAGAAATCGATCCCCATCGCACGCTTATTAGCTTTTTCTCGCTCTTGAAGGGGTTTGACGTAACTAATATAGACAATGATGAATCCCACGGCGATATAGATGAATGTTTCGGGTGTAGTAAAGGGCCACCAGGTAATGAAGACCGTGAGGCGATATGTCAGAAAGAAAAAGAGTCCTAAAAAGATATAAATGCCTCGTTGGCGGTATTTATCCGCTTCATCAAAATTTTCTTCAGTTATCATATTCCATTTTTCACCTATTATTTTACGAAGATGAGTCCCGTTAGAGCTAAATAAAAGGGGATAGCAATGCTTGTAATTGCTAAACCAGCATCGAAATAGAGCCCCCATATTAGTGGGAGAGGATCGGGATAGTAAATGCTCACGGTTCCCGCGATGATCGCCATCACGGGCACGTAAATGAACGAAAAAATAGCCCATTGGCGTAAATCTTTCTTAAATTTCTCTTTTCGAGGACTCATTTTTTCCCTTTTTTGAGACTGAGACTGAATCTTCGTGTTCTTATTATTAGCAGGCATTTTTTAACCATAATTTTTTATCTACTCATTAGTGAGTAGTTCTATAATTTAAATATAAACAAAATTCTATTTAAATATTAAGCATGATGATCACATTTTTAGGTTAATAATATCTACTCATGACTGAAAAAAGCTCATGAAATATTAATCTTCAATGCGATGAGCCAGGCTATTAATTGAGCAGGTAATGAGATGAGCAACCATGCCAATAAATAGCTAAAATTTATGGGTCCGAGCTGGGCATGAGGATATAACGCCGCGGCTAACATGATGAGCCATCCCGCGGCATACACGAGGGATCGTATTAGCGTATAAATCACGTATTGGAAGAATCGGCGAGCATACGGTTTTTTTTTCTTTTCATTTTTCAAGTAATCAAAATAATCATCGAATCCATATTTGAGAATTGCGGCCGCAAATTTTGCAAGGATATCGGTAGTGATCATTAGGATGATCACGAAAAAAACTTCATAGATGAATTCTGAGCCATATTGCGCTTTGACGCTCGTGATGAAATATCCGTACAAAATGCTTAATAGGACGATCTGCAAGAAGGTGCTTGCAATCATGTATAAAATATCATCGGCATGAAAGGGCGCGTGCCCCTTATAATATCCTCGTGAATTTTGAGGATAGACCCTACCTGATGAAGACATTATTTATATCTCCTCCGCTTGATTTTATTCTTATTTTTTCTTTTTTTAGCGTTCTTTTTCTTGGTTTTAGTAGTTCCTTGGTTTTTAGTAGATTTTGGCTTTTTCTCGAGAAATAATTTCATGAATACGATTAAAAACGCGTGATAAATGACTAATGCAACTTGCCAGAAATAAACAGGAGACGGTAATACATAAATGGAAAAAATTGTAAAAAAATACAAGCTGAGTCGTGCTTGTTCCGATGCCATTAAATTGAAATATAATTCAGGATACGAAATGACAATTGCCATCCATGAGGTAAAAAATAAAATGATGAATGTAAGAATTAAAGCATAAATGTTTACCTTGAGTTTAGATATCGGCGAATATTCCTTGAATAACGCGGTATTCAGTAAGAAACTCACGACCAACATGAACGTGAGGCCTGTAAGAAGAATGAGATTAATATTGATGTACTTGAGGGATTCATAGTCTGTAATTAATATCCCTGAAAGTACATCTCCAAAAATGACTTGAGTTAATAAAAATACGAAAAAACTCACGATTGCAGCTATTAAACTCATTGCAGAAGCATGAACCCACGATATTGTTTTAACGCGTCCCATTTAAATACCTCCTCCTTGAATTGATTGTACCATGAACCCTACTACAATCGTATTGATTATGAGATGTGCGATCATGGGAATCGTGATATCTTTCCATGCAAGATATGCCGCTGAAAAAATCAATCCCCCGAGAAACATTGCAATTAATAATTCGATCCCGTATCCTGAAAGGAGATGAGCAATGCTAAATAAGAATGAGGATGTTAATATTGATAAAATAGTAGATTTAGAATATTTCTTGATGAAATTGATGAGAAACATCCTGAAAAATAGCTCTTCAATAATTGCAGATGCAATATGATAGAGATACAAATCAGTAGTGGATAATGCCAGTCTAAATTGAGTTTGTAACGCAAACATCATCATCCCTACGCCTACCATTACTACCAAGATATAGGCGAGAAATTGAAGGGATTTCTCTGAATTTCGTAAATACCAGTCGTTGAGGCGTGAAAAATCAAATAAATGAGGATTCAAATGATAGGATCCTATTAATCCCACGCCTCCCAGCATCACTAAAAACAGCGAATAATTAGCATAAATATCCGTTCCGAAATACTTAGAGGTTAAATAGACCTCAATAGACAGCGCTACAAATACTAATATTAATGAGATTGTAGAAAATCGTACTAATTCGGTTTTTGACGCATTTAAACCTTTTTTTCTTACTCTTGACATGGGGGTTATTCTATTCGACATTCACCATTCACGTGTTTGATTCCTTTATCTACTCATTTTTGAGTACATTCTATATTTAAATATATTTTAATGCATTAAATAATATTTGCGTGATTCATCTATTTTTTCATTAATAATATTTACTCATTATTGGGTTAAAAAAAATTAATAGGAATAATATTCATCTCTAGGGTTCATGAACGAACTATTGGGTGTGCGCTTCATCTTTCTATTTTGTTTCATCAACAGATAAATGATCAAGACTAATAGAGCTAAAATTAAAAACGAGACCCACCACCAATTCGAAAAAAACCACGATAATCCCGTGGTTTCTTCCTCATTTCCAGCAGGAGCTGTTGCACTTTCACCCACCAGGCTGTTGGGGAACACGTCCATGTAGAGTGATTCATCATTAGTCCAGATCGTGCCCGAGAGCACGTTGAGTTCACGATCATCCGATTCATTTCCCCACCATTTCATGGGGAATTTTGCCGAAATTGAATTATCGCTAAAGGCTAAATAACCTTTCTTTGACCTGTTCTGGCTATTCTTGAACTGATATGTTGCATCAATTCCGATAGTAGCATTCAATATCAGGACTCCATAAAATGTGCTGTGGCTCGAATTTCCCCATACCACGATGAAAATGAAATCACAATCTTCGATGGACGCATCAAACTGAATCGTGATCGTGAGATTATTATCTTCCCCTTCTTCCAAGCTAACTTCTCGAATATCGATGCAATCAGATCCCGATGTAAGCGTTCCACTTGACCATTTTTCCGTGATTGTTTCGGCGGCAATGCTCGCATTTTTAGGACCATCAGCCCAGAAATCGCCATACGGATTAGTCCGAAAATATCGAACATCATTTGCAGGATCGGTCCATCCCTCAGCACCTAATCCCGTCACGGACATGTTAGAAATACTCAAGATGATTAATGCTATTGCCATGATTCCGATTAATTTTCTTACAATTTTATTCATGTGTTTCGTTTACCTCTCTTTTTATTTTAAATTCTTATTTTTAATCTTTTTTACCTAATTTAGAGAGGGGACTCACCCCTCCAAAAAATTTAGCCCTGTTAATTTCAGAGCTGTTTTTTATCATGCGCTCTTTTTGCTTGTACGAGCGATATGCGATGATTGAAATGATTAAAATGATTAGCGCAAACATCACGCAAATCATGATGATCGTCAAGACAAAATTATCGTTTCGAATGAGCTGTCCATAATCGGGGATCTCTGGAATCCGTTCTTCAGTATACCACCCGAAGGAGACAATATGATTGTTATCGTCAAGTAATACGAGTCTATCATCTATTTTGGACCCATTGAGATAATATGCGGAAATTTTATACTCGACATTAGGTAAGAATCGATATTCTAAACCCGATTGCGCAGGGATGACTTGTTTCATGTAAATATCCGTTCCCGTTCGCTCTATTTTTATCCTAATTGAATGAGTAAAATTATTATTTATGATTAACGTGTACACTTGGACATACAAGTTATATTCGGTGTACTGCCGCGTGTACACCGTCTCATCTAATAATGTCTGATTGAAATAATCTAACACGACAAAATTAGTCCAATCGTATTTGAGCGTGTTTAGTCCAAAATCGCTACGGACATTATTGATATATAATCTCACCCATTCTGGATTGAGCCCTAAACCATCAAAATTGAAACACCCAATATAACAAGAATAATACGCGGATGGAAGGATCAATAATTTATCCTCTGTCATGTGAGGCGCATATTCCGTGAGTTCTGCATTTTCTCCATTGGACCAGTTCACGTGATAATATCCCCTAATCAACGTATATTCTACTAATTCATCTGGTGTGAGGATGTCCTCTATATAATAATCTGAGGTAGTTTGCCAGATGATTATCGTTGAATTTTCGGTAGCTCTATGACTTATCTTTAATGTAAAAACTTCGATTTCTATTTCAAGATACGAGCTCGATTGTACGGTTTCATTATCAATGAAATTATCGAATCTATCGTATATGATAAAAGAAATTTCCGAGTCGAGATCACAATAAAAGGTATTATCAATCATCTCTTCCGTCACGCGCTCATCCATGTACCACCGGGTGTAGGTGACATGAAATAAATTGAATTCTAATAGATCATTCTCTTGAGAAACTAACGTTAAACGACAATATTCGAGTTCGTTCGGCGTGTAGATTTCAGTGAGTAAATCATACGTGATGGAAATGGTCTTTTCTATCTTTTTAATTCCATTCTCGTAGATCTTTAACGTATAATTCCCAGTGTTAAGAATGACCGTGTCTAAAGCACCATCTGCGTCAACATAAAAGAGATAAGAATCATCATCCGTTTCTAAATTATATGCCTTGATATCGTATATCATGAAATATTCTGCTTCATCTAAAAGTCCAATGAATTTAATTTGATCAAAAATCACTGGTTCGTCAACCAGGATTTCTATAATTCGATTATTAAAATTAATGGCTCCTGTTGTTGTAAGTGTAAGTTCTTTCTGCAATATACGATTGTAATATAACTGCATGGTCATCCCGTAATACATTGTAGACGTAACATTAATGAGAAAATAATCATTCGCAAACATCGAATAATTTGTTAAATATAGCGGTCCTGCTAATGATAGCGTCTCATATTGATTAGTTTGAAGGTAAGCATACCCTTCAGTAGCATTGTGATATACTTTAGAAAGATGATGTTTAACATAAGGCCTGAAATTCACGACTCCATATTCTGATGATCTAATTTCAGTTGTTCCATTCTCATTACTAATCACGTAATAATCCGAGGGTACCACATCCAACCAATACCAATTATATGAAGATACTGAATAATCATCATGATATTCTAATGAATCAGGTTTATTATCCCATGTTATCGTATCTTCATCAAAGCCAGTCGTTTTATTGATACTAATATCTCCATTATAAGTTTCTTCAACATATAATCCCAATTCAGATATATCAGTATAATTTCCATATAAATACCCAAAATCTCTTCCCATGTAAATACTATTTAAATTACCTGTTGGATTAATTCTTACACTAACATCGTCAACATAAGCATAAAGTTCTCCAAAAGCGCCTGTATTAGATGTAAATTCCAGATTCGAAACTCCCGCAGAGGCATGATCAAAATCGTCTGCGACTAATTCCCCATTAATATATAAATCATACATGTCTGTATCGGTATTTAGATATAAAAGCACGTGATACCACGTGTTTGCAGAAGTAGATTTGACCAATGTCAAACTAGCTCCATCGTATGCTTTAATTTGAGTTTCATAAAAAACAACCTCAGGTCCTACTATTGCTCGTAGATGAGCATCGCCATAACAAGAAGAACTCATCTTCACCCAATATTCAATAGTAATCATGCCTGCTTGAGTCGTAATCGTTCGGGATAATTCTGGAGGATAATCTAAAGATAAATAATCATAATATAATTCTACAACATCATCGTGAGTACTTCCATCATATGTTCTGGAAGTTTGTGAATCACTACTACCGCTAAAAGGAGTCCACCC